>Ga0326514_10001955_pt1 | contig 13190 bp, 7 predicted proteins | sample 3_2548_0518_D_FD_203653 | JGI IMG/M metagenome (GOLD analysis project Ga0326514, IMG submission 203653) | Bovine rumen microbial communities from UC Davis, California, United States - 3_2548_0518 | ecosystem: Host-associated > Mammals > Digestive system > Stomach > Rumen | place: USA: California...
CCTCCCGAGGGAGGGAATATTAAACTTATTAAACTTGACCTGCGCATCGAGCCTGCTCACGCTCCGGATAGCTCAATGCAGCCTTTAACTCTCAACTGTCAACTGTCAACTGTCAACTATCATCTAATTCTCCATCTTAGTGGTAATGTACACAAGTTTCCGGCCCGACTTGGCATCCTTCACCTGCTTGTCCAGCAGGACAACACCCTTCGAGGAGACAATCTTCAGGTTAAACTTACCGTCGGCAATGTCTATACGCATAGCGCTGTGGTTACCGATGTTATACTCCTCAAACTGATTACCCTTATTATTATAGTTCTTATCCATATAGGTATAAGTATCCGGATGATAGTGTCCGCTGATAAGCATATCTATATCACATTGTTTAAGCAAGGGAGTGAGCAAAGTGATAAGATGCGGCTCACCGCCGAATTTATCCGTAGGCTTATCATTGTTCAGCAGCATAGTGAAGTGGCAGATGATAATGCGGTACTTGGCCGTGCGGAACTCGTCTGTCCGGATAAGCTCCTGGAACCATCGGGCCATCTCCTCACGATAACTGAAGAACGAGGCCATACCGAAATACTCTTCGGCAGTATCAATCTTATCCTCTCCGCAATCCAGCAATATAATCTCCATATCGCCCCACCGGTATGCGTTATAGAGTTGTCCGCTCTTACGGGGGAAGTAATCCATGATATGACGTGACATATCACCACGTGTCTCGTGGTTGCCGCGTAAGTATTCGAAAGGCTTATTCCTGGCAAACAGATTCACACTGGTATTGATAAAACCCGTGTAAGGTTCCTGCGAACCGTTCTGCATGTAGTTAATCATATCTCCATTGTAGATAATACGGTCACACGTCTGGTAATCCAGATACTTCAGCAGCGCCTCCAGCGTATCAGGGCGGTTATGCATATCGCTGGTAATGAAGATATGATGCTCCTTCTGCTGAGGATCCTGCGTAGTAAACTGATACCACGCACCGTTATATATGCTCGAGAAAGCAGTATTGGCCGACACACCGTTTGAATTCTCCGACACCACCTTATGTGCCCTGACACGGTACTCGTATGTTGTGGCAGGCTTCAGCCCCTCGGCCCTGATAGCAAAGTTCTGAACAGGCACGGCCGGGTTCTTCATTCCCAGAATCTGACTGTAAGCCTTCACCCTACCGTTCACCGTCTGATAGAACTCCTTCACCTCCGTACTGCCCTTCTCCCTCACCTCAAGCCACGAAATCGAAGGGATGTCATGCTCAAACACCACAGTCACCCCATCGGTAGTCAGCTCCTGCAGGTACGGACCTACCGTCATCCACGACTGCGCCCTGGCCCAAGTCAGACAAACAGCTAAGACAGCACAAAGGATAAGCCTTTTGTTTCCCATATTCTGATAGATTTAACCGGTTTAACATGTCTTCCGACGCTGCAAAGATATACATTATTCTAATATATTGGCACATCTGCCCCACTTTTTTTTAAGAAGTTGCATCACCCCGCGCATAAGAGAATGATTTTCAGAAATAAATTGGCAGCCACCCTGATTCATAATTCTCAACCTATAAATATAAAGATTCTCGCGCTTGCAGGCAAGAGGGCTTACAAGCAAGTTTTTATGGTCCCAAACCGGAATTTATTGTAATTTTACAGTAAATTTCGGATAAACTATTGCTTCAAATCGGAATTTATTGTAATTTTACAGTAAATTTCGGATAAACTATTGCTTCAAATCGGAATTTATTGTAATTTTGCAGAAAAATCCGGGTAAAATGGCACAATACATTCAGAGAGAGACTTATCTTCAGCAACTGATAAACCGAAAAGATAATGGTGAGGTTAAGATTATAACCGGTCCCAGACGATGCGGAAAATCATGGCTGTTAAGCAGAATTTACAAAGACTACCTGCTACAAACAGGTATTCCTGAGGATAATATCATCATTGTGTCCTTTGATATGGATGAAGAGGAGAATGGCGATCTGACCAATCGTCAGACACTAAAGTCGTATCTCTATAGTCGCATTACCTCTGCCAGTACACCTTATTATATTATCCTTGATGAAGTACAGGAAGTAGAGGGGTTTGAGAAGTTGGTGAACGGTTTGAATGCAAAAGACAATATCGACGTTTACATAACGGGCAGCAATTCACATTTTCTCTCATCAGACATTAATACAATATTTCGCGGAAGAGGTGATGAGGTAAGGGTTTATCCTCTTTCTTTTAAAGAGTTCTGTACCGGACGTACAGAGCCTGTAAGCGAGTTGTGGAAGGAATACTACACTTACGGTGGTATGCCAGGTTTGCTCAAGCAGAATACTCCTGAACAAAAAGTGGCTTATCTGCAACGGCTATGGAATAAAACATACCTGGACGATGTTGTAGAGCGTCACCACATAAAGAATCGTGAAGCGCTTTCTGCTCTCGCTGACGCACTATGCTCGTCTATAGGGTCTCTTACGAATCCTAACCGTATAAGCAATGTACTTGGGAGTAAGCAAAACCTGAAGATTAACTCGGAAACGATTTCCAACTATATTGGTTACTTGGAGGAGGCTTTCCTGTTTGAAGGTGCCAAACGCTATAATATCAAAGGTAACAGGTATTTTGAGAGTATCAAGAAATATTATGTCGTAGATGTCGGGCTAAGAAATGCCAAAATCAATTTCCGCCAGCAGGAAATCACGCATATTATGGAAAACGTCATCTACAATGAGCTGCGTGTGCGAGGATATACCGTGGATGTTGGTCTGGTAGAGAGTCGCGAGATGCGCAATGGTAATATGGAGTACATCCAGTATGAGATAGATTTTATCGCAAACAACGGAACAGAAAAATTCTATATCCAGTCGGCCTTTGCCATTGACGATGAGGAGAAGCGTCAGCAAGAACTGAAATCGCTGCTGAAGATTGATGACAGTTACCGCAAGATTGTAATCGTCGGCCAAGATATTGCAGAATACACCGACCAAAAGGGCATCCGCTATATGGGACTTTATCAATTCCTGCTATCTGGAATCTGATTTTGTGCTATTTATAGTTATAGCAATTTAAACCTTGCAGTTAAGATGGCGTTGCGAGGTCGCAACTCCGATAGCTGGGTATGGATGTCCAGACCGCTATACGTTACGCGGGTGTATTGGCGTTGGTCAAAGATATTGTTGAACTTCAATTCCAAGTCCACATTATTCAGTTTCAACTTGGCAGACACATCGCCAAACCACACATGGCGGTTCTTAGCAGTTATGTTATTGTAGTTATCCTCGGCTGCCATAGTCAACGTAAGTGTCTTGGTTGGATATAAGCTCATAGAGAGACGCTGTGTATTGCTTCGTACGTTAGTCCCTTCCCACCCTGCAACATTGGAATCTCCCCGGGTCTTACTTCGCCTATGGCTGAATCCACTGCTGAACATAACGCCCATCCACTCGATTGGAGAGAATGAGAGACTGCCGCCGAAGCTGAGGTTCCGGCTATCGAATTGGTATAGGCTTTGTTCAATGAGGCGCTCACTATCAGAGATACTGTAGCCGCAGAAGACGCGTATAGTGGAGCGCAGGAAGTCAAATCCCTTGCTGACATCACCACTGATGCTGTAAGTCTGTGCAACAGTAGGCCGGTCAATAGCCTGCACCACGCAAGTAGCACCTTTATAGGTGTAGCCATAAATCTGGTTATCGTGGGTACGGTTGTAATTAAACCCTATGTTTGCAAAGAGTGATCGGATGGCGCTACGATAGCGTATCCCTACGTTGCCGCCGCAGTTCTTGGTCTCGGAGAGCTGATCTACGTAGCTGCGTTGGAAGGCACGGTAATTTGACATAATAAAACCGCTATAGATACCATCCGGGTTGCCTACGGACTTAGAATAGTGAGCACTTGCATTGGCCCAGAGCTCGTTGGTGATAATCCAGTTCGTAGAAAGCGAGGGGGAGAAGAGCAGATGGGTGTAGCAGTTCCTGTCCTGGCGGATGCGGTCATCCAACGTCTGGGTATAGAGCTCTAAGGGCATAGCAAGGGTGACATCAAAGTGATGCGTGTCGTACTTGTAGCTTTGCCATAGGGCAACATTGTAGGTATTGTACCAGAGGTCGTTATTCAGCTGAATGCCGGGACTCGGTTGCTGAGTGTTGACTATGCCGCTTAAGTCGGTAACAATACCATGCAAGTTGGCTGAAGTATTGATGCCATAGCTGAATTGAAAGTGGTCTCCCACGCGGATATTATAATGGGTGTTAAAGCGTGCGGCAATATGGTGTGAGTTTACATCCTGCTGATACGACTGTGAGTTCTGGATTACTGATCCGTTATTTAAGGAGTCTATCCCTATGCAGAGGGTATTGGGGCGGTGTGCATATCCTGCAGAGAAATGAAGGTCAAAGGTATTCTTGCCGATGTTGCGGATGGTATTGAAGGTATTTGAGACGGAGAGTTGCGGACGATTGAAGTGCTGACGTATGTTCTCGTTTCCATAGTTAACGGTGGCTGAACCTGTACTCTCCGAAGAGAGCATGCCGTCCACACGGTCGCTGTTCCATTCAGTATCAAACTTCAGCACATTGGTAACAAAACCCTTATCCGCATTCCAGGTATAACGGCTCTGAACATTCAGGTTGTTCACCTTAGTCTCGCTGATTAGCGTCTCTTGGGTGAGCAAGCGGTCTTCTTCGTTCACAAAGATATCACTCCGGCTATCTCCTTCCCTGCGGATACAGTCGTTATAATAGGCAATATTCAGTCCCACCTCCTTATCCTTATTCAACCTCTCAAGGTGGTTCAATGTGGCAATATGGCTGTGGTTGTCAAAAGTGCGATTCTGCGGCAGCCCCGATCCGCTGGGCATAATAACGCCAGTAGGACAGAAGGGATAGAGGTTGACACTATTGATAGCAGAGTAATGCTGTGTTAGCTCTTTTGACACATCTTCGCCTGTGTTATTACCTTTATATAATGTCATATTCTGACGGCGCTTAGCAAAGTACATACCCACCACCTCAGCTGTCCACAACGGGTTCCGGCCTATGGTCTGCACTTGCTGTGCACCGCCTCCCAACATGGTATTGACGGCCACTGTTCCTTTGGCAGAATTCTTCAGTTTCAGGTTGATGGCGACATCATCAGTAAGAGTTTTACCCTGTAGCATCTTCACGGGCTGGTGGTTCTCCAGTACCTGCACGGTGGCCACATCCTGGGCGTTGATATTGTTGGTGGCTATGCCATAACGTCCTTGCAGCAAGTCCATCTCCTCAACGTAGAATTTCTTGATGGCTTTGCCGTTATACTTGATGGCACCATTGTCTGACACCTCAATGCCAGGCATACGTTTCAGCACATCTCCAATGACACGGTCGCCCTGCTGGCGGTAGGCTCCAACAAGGTAACTTAATGTATCACCACTCTGAAGTATCTTTTTCGCACGAACCGAAACTTCCTCCAACTGAACCGACTGCTCTATGACCTGAAAATCCACGCGCTGAGAACTGTTCTTCACAACCTTTACATAGTTGCCTATTCCCATGCCTGCCGCAGTAACAGTTACAGAGTCAGCGGTAGAACGGAATTCCAGTCTGTAATATCCCTTCTCATCGGTATCGGCATAACCTAAGATGTTTCCTGAATTTTTTGGTGCAACTGTCACAAATGCATCCGCTGCCATTCCTTTAGCATTCAGCACACTACCCTCTATGACAGTTTGGGCCTGAGTGTACAAGGCAAGAATAGCAGAGAAAAAAGCAATAATATATTTAAGCATGTCTATTCTAATTCCAACTGGTCGTATGGGTAGCGTTTTGTTTTGGGTTGGTAGTTGAAGTCAAGCACTCCAGCGAGCTCATTGTGTCGTCTATTCCACTCGTTCTGCATCTTCCATACTTTTTCGCGAGTACTCTTCTTGTACATATGACTATCAGGCTGATAGATAGGGAAGGACCCGTTCTCTACTGACACAGCCTCCCAGGTATAAGCGCGTCTGGAATCATATACTTTCATAATAAGACCAGGTAAGCCACCGAATTTCCATGGTCCCGATTTCAGAGGTATCCGAGAGGTGAACCAAGCCACGAAATCACGGCCACGCCAATGACACGTGGCTTTTTGGCACTGATATCCACATACAACCTGTCGCTCATCTTCCAGTTGCCACTTCATCGAAGGCCATGGCTCACTATAGCGATAGTGTGTTATTTCAGGAAATGGCATAATAGCCCACTCTGTCAGCTCTTTCTCACGGACATAGAAGTAACCATACTGATACTCCGTCCAAAAAGCAAATTCCCGCCCATGAAGGCACAAACGGTTTGGATAATAGCTTTTATTAGGGTTGGCCTTAAGCCACGCTCTCAATGCCGAATCATTTTGTGCCACAAAATAACTGGTATAGAGGGTCAACCCTTTATCCGCAAGCAACTGCCCACAATCAATCCACGTCTCGGGATCATGTATATCCTTCGGCTGAAAAGCATATTTTATTCTTATTCTACTATTACCTATTATTGTAGGTTTTTTCATACCGTAATCAGCTGGTAACGGCCTATGTACCCTCCCCTGTTTCTGCTGTGCATTCATCTCGCCAAACAGAACAGCAAAGAAAGAAATAATGAGAATCAGTTTCTTATTCATAGGTTCAATTTAATCTAAAAGGTATCGATAAATTCTTATTTCAGTTTTCAAGTTGTGTATTTCTGTTTCTTTTATATGTTTCCGGCATCAAATATACTAAAGAATATGTTAGAACATATACATACCCCATATTTTTCTGTTTCTTTAACATTTTGGGGAAATAAATCTTTTTCCCACTCCATTTAAGTTACCCTAAAGAAGTTTTCAGGTTTAAATCAGAGAAAGGGTCCTTCTTCATCAGAATGATTGGAGTGAGGCTGCTATCCGCCAAAGAGAGCATAACTTGCAAAAGAATCTGCAATATTTTGCACATTTTTGCACATTTTTGTTTGCAGATAATAAAATGTTTGCTATTTTTGCAAACAAATACCAAGAAAATGACAGAGAAAAGTTCATATTTACAAGGTTTAATGTACAGAACATTACTGCCCGTGATGCTGTGCTTTGCCCTTACCGGCAGGGCTGACATTACCTTTAGCGAGAGGGCGGCAAACGGATTCCCCATTGTAGGTGGTAACAGGAATGCCGTCCTGGTGGTGGATGCCAATGACGAGGAAGTGGTAAGAACCGTTGCCAACTGCGTGATAGAGGACATTAAGGCCGTAACAGGCAAGACCCTGCAGCTACAGAACGGATGTAAGAGCGGCGACTATCCCATTATTGCCGGCACATTAGGGCAGTCAGGACTGATAGCCAGCCTGCTGGATGCCGGAAAGGTAGATACCACCGGCGTTACGGGACAATGGGAAGCCTACACGCTGCAGCTCATAAAGAATCCTGCCGAAGGGATAGAGGAGGCCCTGGTAGTGTTAGGCGGAACACCCAGAGGCACGGCATACGGACTATTTGAGATCAGCCGGCGCATAGGCGTCTCGCCCTATATCTGGTGGGCTGATGTTACCCCGGCCCCCATGTCAGCTATTTATGCCAGCGGCGACCGGACGGAGGTGGAGGCGCCGTCGGTAAAGTACAGAGGGCTGTTTATCAACGATGAGGACTGGGCCCTGCTACCCTGGGCGAAAAGGACCATAGACGCCAGTTACAACAATATCGGCCCTAATACATATAATAAGGTAATGGAACTGCTGCTGCGCCTGCGTGCCAACTGCCTGTGGCCTGCCAAACACGGCAGCTCCAAGGCGTTCTGGGCGCTGGAGGAGAACAAGCGCCTCATAAAGAAGTGGGCGATGGTGATGAGTAGCGGCGACAGTATGCTGCGTGACAACCTGTGGGAATGGCCGCGCTTCAAGAGCGGCAACAACAGCAGCAACTTCAGCTTTGCCTACAATCCCGAGGGCTGTGCTGACTACTGGGCCAAGCGTGCCGGCGAGGCCAGGGAGTACGAAGGCATCTATGACATAGGCATGCGCGGCCTGCAGGATGTGGCGCTTTTGGGCTATGAAGGCCAGGAAGCCCAGTTGGCCGGTCTGAAGGACATCATAGCATGCCAGCGCAAGATTATCACAGACTCGCTGGGCGGCGACCCCACCAAGGTACCGCAGATATACATTCCTTACAAAGAGGCCCTGACCCTGTACAATGCGGGGCTGAAGATACCTGACGATGTAACCCTGTGCTGGGTGGATGACAATTATGCCTACATCCGCCAGCTGCCTACTGCGGCAGAACAGAGACGCAGCGGCGGCAACGGCATATACTACCATCTGTCCTACCTGGGCAACCCCTGCTCCTACATCTGGCTCAGCACCATTTCCCCCTCGCTGATAAGCTATGAGCTGTGCAAGGCCTACGAGAACGGCATGCAGCGCTTTTGGATGATTAACGTGGGGGATATCAAGCCTGCCGAGGTGGAATTTGAGTTCTGCATGGAACTGGCATGGAACGTCAGGAGCTGGACGCCTGAGAAGGCATGGCAGTTCAGCCGATGGTGGGCAGCCAAGACCTTCGGCGAGGATCTGGCCGACGAAATGGCCGCTATCCGGCAGGAGCACTACCGGCTATCGGCACAAAGCAAGCCCGAGACGGTACGCGAGGTGGTTTTCACACATGAGGAGATGATACAGCGTATCCGGGACTATCAGCAACTGAGCCGGAGGGTGCGGCAGTTGGAGTCCGCCATCCCCACCCGCCTGAAGGATGCATACTACGAGCTGTTCACCTATCCCATTGTTGCCACCGCAGACATGAACATTAAACTGCTGGGAGCCAATCTGAGTTTCTGGTACGCTGGCATGGGTGACCGCCAGAGAAGCCTGTATTATGCTGCCCTGTCGCGTACCAGTTATGATAATATAGTATGTATGACGGATTATTTCAACGGTGTACTGGCAGGCGGAAAATGGAACGGTATCATGAGCATGCGTCCCAATGCCAGCCTTACCAGCCAGTTCGGCCCCGTATATGCTGCCACTACTGCCGAAGTGAACGATGTTAAAGGTGAGATGTTCACAGACGACATGACACTCATAGCCGCATCAGCCTGCAGCAACAGCCGGGGCAACTGGCAACTGCTGCCTAATCTGGGTGTCAGCGACAGCAGCATGACGGTATGGCCCATTGACTATACCAAATACACTGTCGCAACAGCCCGCAGCAAGGGGCCGTATCTGGAATATACCCTGCCCCTGAGGAAGGGCACCTACCAGATAGTGGTACGTTGCCTACCCACCTTCCCCATCACCACCGGCAATGATTTAGTCGTGGGAATGGCTATGGGTTCAGGCTCTATTACAACAGCCAGCATCAAGTGCAATGCCGAGACAAACGTGTGGAGCGACAACGTAATGTACGGATACTCAGAAGCACGCTTTACCTATAAGGCTGCCAGCGAGAAGGACTATCAGTTGCGTATCTACGCTATGAATCCGGCCCTTGTCATCAGTCAGATTATGTACCGCCAGACGGACGCCGCAGAAGAAGACAACCTGGCTCCGAAACTGATGGTGAATCCCGACTTTGAACAGTACAAGAGCGGCAGCAGCGTCCTGACCAATACCGACGGATCCATACGCCGCGGCGTCCCCTACGGCTGGACGCTGAAAGGAACGCTCACCGGCAACTCGTATGGTATCAACAAGGATGCCTCCATCAAGGGCGATGACAGCAATCTGTGTTGGATCAAGTCGAAGCCCATGCCCGAGGACTGCGAGCTGTACCAGACCATACCTGCCGAGAAGCTGACACCGGGCATCTACGAAGTAGGATGCTGGCTGTGGGTACAGTCCGGCAAGAGAGGCAGCTGCCGCCTGTTTGCCAACAACCAGGTTCAGTACTATGCCTACAAGCATGATTATGACAAGATTCTCAAAGACAACGAGGTAAACACCTTTGCCGGATATAAGGCAGGATACGAGACGCACACTATCATGCACCCTATGCGTGTGGTGCTGAAGGTACAGGAAGGTGAAGACCTCCGCTTGGGTATCAGGACAAGCTGCATCAGCAATGCCGGCACTCAGACGGACGAGACGGGATGGTTCAAAACCGATCACTTCACTATCCGGCGCTTAGCCGACCTTCCCGCAGCCAATCCAGACTCGCTGACAGAGGAGCTGTTGGTAAACCCCGACTTTGAATACAAGGACGCTGATGAATTAGCCGATGGCAAGAACGTTCTGAACGCAGTCCCTTACGGATGGCAGATGTCCTTCACAGGCAACTACACCATGACCACGTCAGGCATATACGGCAAGAGTGAGGGGATGCACGGCAACAACCATTGTGCCTTTACGCCCAGCGGCTACCGTCCCATCCCCGAGGATTTCTGCCTGTACCAGACCATCCCTGCCAGCCGGCTGAAGGCGGGAACCACCTACAGGGTGAGCTGCCTGTTCTGGAGCGAGAAAGGACTGGAGGGACAGGGCCGCCTCTTTGCCAATGACCAGGTGCAGTACTTCAGTACGCCAAGTTCCTACCTGAACAACCAGACGGAGGGCGAAGAAGCCACCTTTGCCTCCTACACTGACGGCGTGGGAATATCCGCTGCCGCCATGCAGGAACTGAGCGTACTGGTTACCGTAGCCGAGGGCGAGGACCTGACCCTGGGCATCCGCTCAGGCTGTCGCAAGGGTGATGGCAAACTGGCTTCGGGTACGGACCGCACAGGCAAGTTCCGTGTGGATTACTTCCGCATCGAGGAAGTGGAGACAAATAAGGATGAAGCGGACGGATTAAATCAATCCAGGATTCAAAATCCAAAATCCAAGATTCAAAATAGAGAGGATGTATATGACCTGTCCGGCCGTAGGCTCCCCACCCGCCCCATACATCCTGGCATATACATGATGAGAGGAAAGAAGTATATCATCCTTTAATTCAAAGATACCATATAAATTAATAACATTCTAACCCCAACAAATTAACAATGAAGACAAAACTACGCTTTTTGTTCCAAATTGCCATCATGTGGCTATTAGGAACCAACGTCTTTGCACAAACGCTGCAAACAGACGGAAACGGTGCGTATCTGATTGGCAGCAAGGCCGACCTTCAGGCATGGACCAAGGTCACCGGCTACGAGCGGACAGATGTCAAGCTGACAGCAGACATCCCCGACCTGGACTTCAGAATGGCTACCGTAAGTGATTTCACCGGAACATTCGACGGTGACGGGCATACTGTTACGGTCAACTATGATTTCCGCGGCGAACAGACAGCCATGTTCGTGAAATTCAAGGGTACGGTAAAGAACCTGATTCTGGACGGCACTATCAACGCTACGTACAAGAACTCCGCAGTCTTAGGCGGAACGGGGTTTGGCACATTCGAGAATGTGGTGGTTCTGACCACTGTCAATTCCAATTGCGGTGCCAATGCCTCAAACGCAGCACTCATAGGCTACGTGAACGGTGCCACCAGCATCAACAACTGCGTCACAGCCGTAAAGTTCACCGGAACAGACTCCTATAACATGGGCTTCTGCGGATGGGTGAATAGCGCAGGATCCGTCGAGGCCCGCAACTGTATCTCTATCATAGAGGCTGAACAGCCCTACGCCTTTAGTTTCTGCAACCCGCAGAACAAGGTCACTACCAGCAACTGCTATGCCTTTGAACAGGATGGAGATGGCGGTACAGCTCCTAACGGCACTACCTACATCAACGCTTCTGTTCTTCCGACGGGCGAATTGTGCTACCTGTTGAACAAGGGTGCAGGCAGTACGGTTTTCTATCAGACATTAGACCAGGATGATTATCCGGTTCCCTTCAGCACACATAAGGAAGTGTATGGTATCGGTAACAAGCGCTGCGACGGCACGGTGCTGGACGGCGAGCTGACCTACTCTAACGAGAACACCTCTCCTACCCCGCAGCATAATGATGTGGACGGTTGGTGTACAGTCTGCGGCAGCCTGCTGCAAGACCATATCACACCTGATGCCGACGGTTTCCTGCCCTTGGCTTCGGCGGCCGATGTCAGATGGTTCGGCGCAATGGTGGGAGATGCGCATCTTACCACTATCAACGGCAAGCTGGTGGCTGACATAGACTTCGGCGGTGTGGAGAATGCGCACAGCCCCATAGGACCTAATACCACCTACAAGTACAATGGTATCTTCGATGGTCAAGGGCACCGCATCAAAAACATGGTTCTTAACATGCCCCAGGATGGCGTAGGTTTCTTCGGCTATGTCCGTGGTGGAACAGTCATCCGCAACCTTATCATCGACAAAAGTTGTGAAATTAGCGGTAACGGTCGTGTAGGCGGTCTTATTGGTGGTGTTCAAACCAATGGGAATACTCCGCTCACTATTGAGAACTGCGTTAATGAAGCTACCGTTTATGGAACCGGTGCCACTGGTGGCATTGTTGGTGCAGGACTGAGTGCCTATCCTTCCATGAAGATGGTTAACTGCCTGAATACCGGTGAGATTACCGGTACTCCAGCTACGGCTTTATGCTCTTGGCTGAATGCTGGCGGCAGCTCTATCACAAACTGTGTAAATTCAGGTATCATCAACGGCATAGACAACTCGGGCGGAAAGTTCGGCTACCTGTGCAACCTGATCCGCTACGAGCCCAACACACTGACGCTTACCAACTGCTATGACATCAGCGGCATGCAGGAGATGGAGGGTATGGAGGATATCGGCCAGGGAATCTACACGGACTGGACTACTGAAAGCCCCGCGGAAAGCGGTGAGCTCTGCTACCTGCTGAACGGCGACCAGTCCGTTATCTCTTGGTATCAGAAGATAGATACCGATGCCACACCCGTACCTTATTATATTGATGGCGGTAGGGTCTTTGCCAATGGTGAATTAAGCTGCGACGGAACACCCTTAGGCAGTGTTTCATATAGCAACACAGATGGAGGTAGCCTTCCTCCCCACGAGTTCGAAGACGGATTCTGTATCAACTGCGACGCTCCTCAGTTGGATTATGCTGAAGTTGTTGACGGTTTCCACTGCATAGATACCGACTCTAAGCTATACTGGCTCTCCCGTATGGTGAACGAAAAGAATTACGGCAATTGGGACGTCCGTCTTACTGCTGATATCGACATGGACATGTATTCCGACTTGTTCATGCCTATTGGAAGCAACGGAGCCCGTTATTCCGGTCACTTCGATGGTCAAGGCCACAAAATCAGCAATCTACACATCAA
>Ga0326514_10001956_pt1 | contig 13189 bp, 5 predicted proteins | sample 3_2548_0518_D_FD_203653 | JGI IMG/M metagenome (GOLD analysis project Ga0326514, IMG submission 203653) | Bovine rumen microbial communities from UC Davis, California, United States - 3_2548_0518 | ecosystem: Host-associated > Mammals > Digestive system > Stomach > Rumen | place: USA: California...
AATATAGACATCAAGGCAACCGTGTGATATAATCAAATATTGAAGATGGTTGCCTTTTTTTGTGTGATCTTACCAAAAAGGGGGAACTTAATGAATCGAAAGGACAAAAAAGGAAGGGTGTTAAAAACAGGTGAAAGCCAAAGAAAAGACGGAACATATCAATATCGCTATAAAGATATTTTCGGTAAGTATAAATATTTGTACGCTCCGACTTTAGCGGAATTAAGAGCCTCGCAAAATAAAAACATTCAAACTCAATCACTTTCTCCTGCCGATGCTGTCACAGTTGGAGAGATATGTCAAAACTGGCTCACAATAATGCAGGGGTTAGTAAAAGAGACAACTCACGCATCTTATTATTGGTGTTGTCATACCTATATAATACCAAAAATAGGTGACACTAAGGTGTCTCAAATGACACATAACCTATTCCTTGCCTTTTTTAAGGATATGGTATACACGCAAGCTCTTACAGTATCAACCCTAAATAAAACATATAATATCCTTAATGCCGCTTTTAATATGGCAGTGATGAATAACCAAATCAAAGCCAATATTATGCCTACTATAAAGCCGTATTTAAAACGTATAGTCCCCAACACGCCCGAAATCATTGAGGATTTTCGACCGCAAAACAGATTGACGGAACCTCAAATCCAAAACTTATTGACGTACTTGAACAGGTCGGACAATAAAATGCAGTATAACCGCATAGCAGTATTGCTTTACACAGGTTTAAGAATCAGTGAACTATGTGGGCTGTTGTGGAGCGATATAGACTTTCAAAATAATAAAATCTATGTCAGACATAATTTAGTATACCACAGAACGCCGACAGGCTGTCAACACGTTATGCAAACCCCTAAAAGCAAAAAATCCATTAGGGTTGTGCCGATGCTCCCAAAGGTAAAAGATATCCTAACGTGCATATATGTTGAAAAAGAAACCCAAGTAAATTTCGGGCAGTACAAAGACCTTGTGTTTTACACAACACAGCACAAACCCCTTAAATCTCAAACAATGGCAGATAACCTAAAACATATCATCGCAAGGTATAATGCAGAACAATCAAACCAAACCTTACTGATACAACACTGCACTCCACACACCCTGCGGCACACATTCTGCTCAATCTTGTATGAAAACGGGGTCGATGTAAAATTAATTCAGGATATTATGGGACACACTTCTTCAACGGTCACACTGGATTTTTACACACAAATTTCGGAGGAAAGGCAACAAGAGGAATTAAAAAAAATACCATATTTTACCTAAAAATACATACGTTTTGATTAAATTCATTTACACACTTTTTACACACTTTCCCTTTCAAAATATAACAATTTATAACAACTTATAACAATTATATGAAATTTTGTTAATATTTAGTTTGTTATCATAATCGTGTAAAACCCGCTAAAACAAAGGTATTTCAAGTATTTTACTATTCTGTATTTTAAAGAATAATTAGTTTTATGACGAATTTATGAATTCTTCATAAATTTTAAAAATACCACTTGAAACCCGCATATTTAGCTGTGTCCAACGATTATAATTAACTAATTTACACACTTTTTACACACTTTTTGGCAACTATCTTCACATTTTTATCGTAAAAAAAAGGGAACAATACAAGATTATTCCCAAATTTTTCCATTAATAAATTTTTATCCTTGCAAAATTAAACGAATTATTCTGATAGACTCCTATTTGTGCATTTACCCATCCGTTTGCATCTTTAATTAATAACCCGAAGTGTGATATTCTATACGGCAGAAATCCCGTAGGCCATGGATACCCCTCATTTTGATCGTCAAGCTTCCAAGCCGCCCAGTTCGTGGGATAGCCGTCTTCGTCTTTCGCAAACTCGTCAAATTCTACCGTATCATATGCAGCCATTCGTGCATAACCGTCATTTTGAGCATCCACCGTCCAAATCGGGTCATATGTAATTGTGAATTTACAGCTATACAATTCCCTGTTTGCAGGCGTTGAAGTATTACCTGTCCAACCCGTAGATATGAATATTGTTACGGGAATACCATCGCCATATAAATAAGCATTAGTCGTATAAAAGGTTATATTGAACCAAGTATTTTGATTGACGGATAATGTACTGCTAAAGCTGCAATCACTACGCCCTCCCGTTATCTGCTTGGTCTCCTGCGTAGTAATTCCGTCACTCGTAGTCAAAACCATTCTTACAAACGAATCTTGATTTACGTCTTTTTGAGACGCAGAAACCTTAATGTTTGATACAGTTGTGTGTGCATATACCCAAAATGTCGTGCCGCTCATACCGCCGCCCGTGCTTTCCCAATAGTTGGTGCCACTTTGAGCAAATTCATAAGTCGTTGTACTCATAACGCAAACCCCTTACTCTTAAGCCACGCCGCATCCTTTAATTGTGCGGTAGTCGCCTCGGAGATGTATGACGGATGACTAATACCCGTTTGCGCAAGCTTTGTCGCGTCAATATACGTGTTTGAAACGGTTGAATTCTCTGTCGTAATACGCGGTGCCGTGCTATCCTCATTTATCACCAAAATACAATTTGCTGCCGTTGAGCTATTACCAACAGGAATAACTATACCATTTATTGCGTTTACCGTTCCGCGATATTCGGAGTTTACTACAAACGAGTGGTTAGCAGCTATGCAACAACACCAAGAGCCGCCTTGTAAATTCGCATTTATCATGACATTAGATATTGTATTACCACCTTGCGTATCGGGACACACCCCGCAGACCAAACCGTTTACGCTTTTTAATGTACCCGAAAAACTGGAATATGATATGTTGGCACTTCTGTAGATGTGCTGTGATAAACCGCTTACACTGTTGTTTCTGGCACTTTCAATTTGTCCGGAAACGTGACAATTCCTGATAGTCAGCCCACCTCCTGCCATTCCACTAAAGTATAACCCTCCGGCACTTGCGGTTGTTACCACATATAAATTTGTTAAATCTAAATTTGTAATAGTAACTTGACCATGTATAATAAAGCCCCAATCCGATGTGCCCGAGTACTGAATATTGTCAATCTTATGGCCTTTACCGTCAAAATTGAGATACCAATCCCCGGGACATCCCGCAAAGCTATAAGTGCTGTCATATTCCGCAAAGTCAAGGTCTGCCCCAAGCTCCACATCCAAATAGTCGCTCGAACCGCCGTATCCGTATTGCCCCGATGCGAAGGCAAGCAGATCGGGTATACTGTTTATAACTACATCCGCCATTTAATCAACTCCCTTTACAATTTATATATCCCTATAGAATTATTAGGCATTGAACCCTGTGCCGCCACAGCATCAGCATACGTTTCAAATATTTCTCCACCAAAAGCCCTTACTTTTATACCGTCCATAATTAAATAACTGCCAAATTCTTCAACATCATTCACTGTGCGCACACCCATAAAAATACCTTGTTCAAGGTTATTCGTGTCCGTATACACAAAACGACCGCCGTCATTGTCTTTAATGAACTTCCATTTTTCCTGTTCCCCCGTGCCATTACCCATACCAAAAATTAAGTTAGGAACGTGATTTCCATTTTGGCTTGAATTTCTCGCAATTTCAAAAACAATAGTCAAAGCAGCCGAATATATCATAACGGGGGCAGTCGTTTGGTTATATGTAAGCGTGTTATAGTCCACAACATTGTTGTTGACAACGTAATACATAGCACGGTTATTATTATCGGTAAACTGCGTAGCCGCATATCCGTTTACAGAACCCTCGGCTTGACTTGGTGTTAAGACAGCCATATAGTACCGATACTCACTTCCATTCGTACCGTTCATTACATACTCACCATAGTAAATACAAGGGTTGTTGCTTTCATTGGTTGTTATATATGCACTATTGTTCCGCACATCTAAGGCTTGCAATTTCTGGCTGCAAAACGGCGCAGAATAATACCTCGGCAATCCCGTATCACTGCCACCACCGCCTCCGCTGCCTACAGAATTGACTGTAAGGGTAGTGGAACCGTCTGATTCAGTGGAATAAGACATATTGCCATTATTAAATACGATATGATCGGGGTATAGTTTTTCATTTGCTGAATACCCTGTGCCTCCCGCAGTGCTTGTATACGATTTATCTCGGCTATACACGCCGTCTGCATTGGATTTAAGTGTGTTTGCGCCACTTTTACTTAACGCTAAACCGTTGCCATCAATAACAACTTTGCCCGCACCGTCAACAATAGAGTTTACATTACTCCTAATGGCTTGACCTTGCAATAACATTTGTTCTTGCTTATTGATAAAGTCCTCCCAAGTTTTGCGATATGTATTTATATCCTGCACTTGTTTATAACTTTCAGTCCAAACATCTATAACATTTTTGTTATAGTCATTTTGTAATTCATAGTTATTAGATAATGTGATAGTCAAGTCCTGCGAATTTGGTGAAATAGTATGCGTATAGCTCATTATTTTAAAAATTGAGTTATTAAGGTTTAGTCCAAAATCCTCAAACTCAATTCGTATCTTTGCACCTACATCCGTTATTTTCGACCAATCCATTTGATATTGGTAATTGTCCAAAATATCGACTAAACCAATATTTATAGTCACGGGGATATTATTAATATACTCCAAATATTCTTTAGCATAGTTGTATAATATCTGCCCGTCCGAAATATTCTCGAATGTTATATCTTCCTCATATATATAGTTTGACAATTCCGCAAGCAAAACAGGGGTAAAAATAACCCCCACGCTATCCTCGGCGTTTTCGTATAAGAATTGCTCTTGCCAAGTCAATAACGCTTGCTGATAGTTGTATTGATTAACATATATATAGAAAGAATTTGTTTGACTTGGATCTCCCGTACTTTCATTTGGTTGGTCGTATTCGGGAATCCATACCCTTCGTAAATTTGCACTGCCCGCACCGGGTAACGAAAAATCAACTATCTGAGTGAATTGAGAGTTAAGATTGTCAAGTGTCAAATTCACGGCATCCACCTGCGCAGGTGTTATTTTTGTTGAAGCATCGTCTGTATCGTCCAAATCTCGGTTGACTTCCTGTTCTCCCATAGCCAACCAAAATGAACGGGCAATTTGCTGTGCCTCCGCAACTTGGCTTCCTAATTTAGCAATTTGGTTTACGGCCTCATTAGCCGTTACTTGTGCCGTATTGTAGCTGTAGGTATCTGTACCGCTGTCATAATAATATACCTTAACCGCAAAAGTGTCGTTTCTATGATTGCCAACATAGGTTTTATATCTTCCTAATGCCGTCACCAAAGCTGCACTCATACCGCTTGCAGTATCTTGCGTAAAATACGAAAAATCGTCAACGTATCGCTGTCCCGTGGGGTTGTAATCTGTACACCACAAATTATCTTTACCGGTCACATACAAACGTGTAACAACTTGGTCTGTTTTAGCTTGATACTGGATATTCGTCATATAGTTGTTGGGGCTGATGATTAAGGTTTGCTCACTGTCTACAACAGCGTTATCTCGGCTATAAATATTGATAAGTTTGTTTATGCTGTCAAACTCAAACACACAAAGAAAGGATTCTTGCAAAGCCTTAAACACATCTGTCAAGTTTGTGTTGTCAAATTTCAACGTGCGGTATGGGAATTTACCTGTCGCTGTTCCGTAGGTATAAAATAACGGACTATAGAAATTATCTAAAATTTTTTCGCATAAAAGATCTACGTTTTCTATATAGTCTTGTACATCCTGTGGAAAAATGCCGCCTGTTCCAACCTCATCACTTGAATATTTATAGCTATACAAGTCCTGCAAATATCCACGCATTTCACTCAACATAGTGGTAGCCTTATTCATTAATTCCAAGCCTTTTAACGGCTCGTCCATTATAGCATTTACATTCGTTGGGGATAATGCTCCGGGGATATCTACCACCTGCATTAAATTATTTACAGTTGATATATATTGCTCTGCCGTTTTCTCAGTACCGTCAAGATATAACAATATAGGGTTTACCGCGGTATTTGTCGATAAAACACTGTTCCACAATGTAAGACCCTCTCCCCCGGTTGCCGCCCAATAAGTCGCTAACCCCGTACTTAATATAGTATGATTTTCGTCATCGGTAGTGTAGGTCACGTTTCCGATAAAGAACGATATGTCATAGGTCGGTACTACATCGGGTTTACCAACATTTATCAACTCACTGTCGTAATATCCAACTTTCCAGCCTGTCAAAATGTTTTCGGTTATGTAATTGATAATACCGCCTTTTGTAAAATCACTTGTATTATATGCAATCGGGACAGGGTAGCCATCTACATCTAACACAGGCTGCATACTGCCGTTAAATTGGCAATCGAAAAGTTTTCGGGTATCGTCAAACCCTCTTAGTTTTACCTTGTTAAATGTCGTTTGATATCTGCTGACACAGTTTATATTCTTGTCGTTGTTATCTGCCGAGGCTGTCAAATCGGGTTGTTCTACCGTAAAATATTCGTCATATATTTTTGTTCTGGGGTATCGGGTGGTAGGATCGACAATCTGTCCGCTTTCGATATAGTTACTATCCCAAATTTGTAACTCAACTATCCAACCTTGCTTTATCTGTTCCCAAGCAGGATTTACATAGTTTTCTCCCGTTTTTTGATTGTAAAAATATTTAGGCGTAGAAAAAGATAAAGAATTGGAGCTATTGAAGTTATTGGTGAAAGTAAGATTTTCGTATATTATAAACGCCACAGGGGTAGTGTCGGGCTTTCTCAAAATCAGCTCATAGTGGTAATTTCTATTTTCGATTAAATTCTTAAATGACATTTTAAAACCCCCTTTTACCACATATACGGGCAAGCCAAATCAAATGTTATCCCGTAGGATGAAGATATTGTCTGGTCTCCGACACGGGTTTCGTGAAGCACAGTATTTTGTCCTTGCTCTAAATAGAAAAATCTGATATTATCCATAGATGCTAAAAGATTATCCCCGGCAGAACTGTACATTTGTTTATTCTCGTTATCGATAAGAAGTGTTTGGTTTTGACTGATATCTGATAACCTAAACGCATCCTCTTGTTGTTCTGTTGATAACCAAAAACCAATATGATACTTTGTCAATGGTGATTGCGGGTCAAATTCGGGTAAATTTATAGTTATATAAGGATATACCCTGCAAAATCCGTCTTTATCTTTCACATTTGACGGGTTATTCATAACCCACGGCACTCCCGAATTTTCTCCGACAACCCTATCAAAATGATACGTTTGATCTACCCAGCCGTGACCCGCATCACACACAAATGGTATCGTAAAATATCCGTTGTCATTCGCAAAATTATACATTTCGGTTATCTTGCCAACCATAGGTATTGCATTAAAGTATATCTGCAAATTTCCAACCGTAGCCGTACCAAAAGTAAGTTTCTTGTAAGTCGGCACGTCAAAAATTTGGTAGAGAGTTTCGCAAAGTGTTTGGGTAAACGGCGTACCTAAACTTGAAAATGTCAAATCAAACTGCAAAGGCTCTCTATCATAGCCTGTTGTTATATTTCTGCGCCCATACATAGCTTTTGCCGTATTGATAGTTTTGGATGTCGCAAAAATATTAGGACTTAATTTTTGATCTATTCTAACGCTTATAAGCCCATTTAATGTTAGGTCATTTCCATTAAACGTAACTTTCTGCGCTTGCATAAAAGGCATACACATCCTCCTCTCAAAAAAAATATTGCCCGCAGATTTTACTACGGGCAATACATATAATTATTTTATCCACTTGGATTTTCCTGTCACGCCGTTGCGACTAAAACCTGTTGAAACACTGCGGTTAAACAATTCTTGTACTGCCGCTGGAGCATACTTGTCAATAGCTTGTCTGATTTTCGGTATAACGTCCTCGGTTACATCGCCCTCAATATTAAGCAAGTTATCAATAACAACATCCGTACTCTTTTCAAGCAAACGATTAATATTATTATTTAATTCTGTCTGCTGTTTCATAAGGTTTTCGTAGATTTCGGGGTTTGATGTTATTCCGTTTTGCATACCTGCAACGGCACCTAACAATCCCGTAGCTGATACATAATTACCGTCAGGCGATAATGGCTGATTAAATGTATTTAAAGGCTGTCTCCCCGATAAATTATTCAAGTCAAGCGTACTGCCGTCACCTAAAACAATTACGCCGTTTTGTAGGCTGAAATTGCCTGTTGCCAAACTGTTCAACGCATCTAAATTAGCGACCGAAGCTAATGCCAAACCTAAATCCTTCTGCCAGCTTGCACTTTCGTAAGCGTAACCGTACCTTGAACTATCTCCGCTCTCGTCTGCAAGTTTTTGTATCATAGTATTCAGATCAACTTCGTTATTGCCAATCTTAACTGTGTTGCCCGCCATTAAAGCGTGAACCATAGCATAGCCGCTTTCGCCTTTCAGCAACTCTTCATTGGTCTTTTGTGCGGCCTCTAATTGCTTTTTCATTACGTCTAATTGCTCGTCCAACTTGTCAGACTGCTTGTCTAATGCCTCAACTTGTTCTCCGATATAGTCCTTAATATCCTCGCGCCATTGTTTATCCAACTCTTCTTGCAGTTCTTTGTCAAGTTTTGCAATCTCGCTGTCTAAATCCTGAATACGATTTAAAGCCTCTAAATCGCCCGAAGCAGCCGCAGTCAATGTTTTCGCTCTATCTGTAGCAAGTTTGTTCCGCTCTTCTAACTTTTCACGGCGGGCGTCTCGCTCGTCCTCGGCATCCCATTGTTTTTCAAGCTGATCTTGATAGTCCTGCAAAGCATCTTTCTGTTTTTCAATAGCTTTCTTTTTAGCATCGGCCGTCTTTTCAGCCGCGTCAATTTCCTTTTGGGCGTTATCCTCAACAAGCGATATGTAATCTTCAAGATACCCTTTGACGTCACTTTCAATAGAAGTAATATCCGATATCTCTTGTTCCGCAATATCCTTCAATTCGTTTTTAAAGGATTGTGCAGATTGTACACATTCGTTATAACTATCAGTCAGCTCGTCTATGCGGGCTTGATAATCTTCCGCAGGCACCTCGCCGTTGCCAAATTCACGGGTAACTTTCTTAATTTCATCTGCCAACCTTGCTTGGGTATTTGCATTTTTGACAGATTTTTTACCGATAAGGTCAATTTTGTTTATATAATCGTCCTCGTCCAGTAAATCTATCTGCAAATCAAGGCTTTCGGCTTTTCTTTTGGTGTTTTCTATCTCTTTGTCAAAGATATTATTGAGTGCTTCAAATTCCGATTTTATTGTGTCGCTGTCTTTCTCAATCTGCTCAGCCCAACCCTCGGAGAACGTACCCTCACCGCTCTTAAACGCTTTCAAATATTCCTGTGCTTCCGATATGTAAGCACTAAAATACGTTTTAGCATTTTTAGCCGCCTCAATACCTGCCTTATTCGGGTCTTTAACCTCATTGTCGGCATTGTACATAGCAATAGCTTTGTTTTCTTCGGCTGTTATCTTATCATCAAGCCGCTTTGTTGCCGCCATTATTTCGGCTTCGGTTATATTATCTATGTCTTTACCCGCCAATTCCGGGGCAAGTGCATAAATTCTTGACATTATATTGTCGTAACGTGTTCTGCCCTCGGAGGCTATGCTTGCATAACTATCCCTTAACTCTTTCGATTTTTTAAGGGCTAAATCTGTAAGCAATTTGATTTGTTCCTCGTCACCCGCTTCAATAGCTTTTTTGAGTTGCTGGTCTATTTTATTATAATCGTCTTTTAGCTTGTCGATTTTGGCTTGCTGGTCTTTAAGCCACGCATCTTCCCAGTTATAGGTGTTATCATTTTTGGTGAAGGCTTTGGTGTTTTTACTTCCTGTGCTACCCGCACCAAGCGTACCAACTTTAGCTTGCTCTTTAGATAACAAATCTATTTGTTCTTGATATTCTTTTGTTTTGTTGACCGCATCATTATAATTTTCGGTTGCCTGTTTAAGTATTTCAGCTGTTCTGTCAGCTTCTGCAATAGCTTTTTTACCTTCCTCAGTATCTTGTGCGCCATTAGCAATAACAACTTGCTTATTTAATTGAGCTATCTTATCAGCCGCTTCTGCTTTAGCCTTTGCAACTCCTAATGTGGATTTTTGTACTTCATATTGCGTTTTTAAATCCTCGATATAAGCGATTAGCTCTTTTTTTAATTCACTCTCAACAAGTACAATGCCATCTTTTGTATTTTTGAGAGCTTTGGAATATCCAACATTAGAATTGATAAGTTGTTTTGCTGTCGTAGCGGAGAGAACTCCGTTTTTATTGTATTCGTCAAGAGCCGAGGCTGCCAAACTACTTTCACTTTGAACCGTCTCTAATGCAGAAACATACTCATTGGCATTGTCTATCCAGCCGCCAAAAGCATTTGTAATTCCATATTTAGAACCGAAACTTTGAGATATAATGCCTGAATCTCCGTACAAATCTTCGTGGATTTGGTGTATGCGTTCTGCGGCTTGTTCCGCTTTACTAATCGCATCGTCTCCTACGAAATCAGCACCGATTTTTAGATTGAGATCATCATCTCTAACCCCATTGATTACGTCTAAAGCGTACTTCTCTAATTCTTCGGGAGTTAAAACACCTTTATATTCGCCTGTTTTTGGGTCTGCAATAATGGGGGTAAAATTCATAGCAATATCGCCAACCGCATTTGTAAATGTGCTTGTAAATACGGTTGCAATACCTTCTCCCGTTTCTTGCCAACCAGCATCTTTCAAATCTTTTGCATTGATAACGGGTCTTACTTCGAGATTGACAGAACCGCTCTTTTGCAATTCTTTCAACTCTTTTTCTAAATCAGTTTTTGTCTTTTTAGGGTCTACTTTAGGGGTTAAATCTTCTTCATAGAATTTTCTTAACTCCGGCTGTAGTTTTAAAACATCTTCAAGAGATTGTCTTACTTCTTCCTCGCTACCCGCAAATTTTTTAGTTGTAATAGCCGCTGATATAATTGTTTCTTTAAGCGTATTATATTCATCAGCATTTTTTGCCAAGGCTAACGTATCAGCATTTGTTATCGCCCATATTTGCTTTTCGTTATTATAATAAGCTGTTTTAGCATCTGTAGTTTCTTGGACTTGTTCTGCAAGATTGTTATAAATTGTAACCAAGCGATTATATGTGTTTGATTGTTCTTTAGCGGTTTTAACATCAGCGGCTCTGCTTGAATCAATATATTCGATAACTTGTCCTAATTGTTCATACGCTTTTACTGCATCCTCGGCTGTCTTAATATCTCCAAACGACAAGAATAATTCGCTTACATCTCCGTCTGTTTTGTATTCAGTGTTACCAATACCCGATTCCTTTATTAATCGTGTAATAATTTCATCCGCTTCATAATTTTCACCAAGTAAAATTCCCGTTAATCCCGATTTTTCAAATGCAATTTGGTTTTTCTTTGCGGCTTTTAATAACGCTTTATCTTGTTCCCTACTTGCTCCCCATAACGCAGGAGCATTTTTCCTTAATTCAGATAATGTATTTGCGTCTATAGCGTTGTTGAGTTTTTCATAATCTCCGGCAAGCCCTTGTACAGTATCTCTTTCGATACCTAATGCTTTGGCTAAATTATCTGTAGCAGTTTCTAATTTTTGCTTTGATTGTTCAGAATCATCTAACGAATTTTGTGCTTCAAGATAAGCGTTCCTCAGATCAATAAGATTTTCGCTTTCCGTCTTTGCGGCTTGTCCAGCTTGTATGGCTGCTTGTGTTGCCTCTTCTTGTTTACGAATTACATAACTTATTACGGACGCTACTGCGGTAATTGCGGCAATAATTCCCACGTTTAAAGCAACGGTTAAAGCCTTTGACGATAATGTCGCAGTTTCTTCGGCTGCCGCAAACTCTTCTAATGAAATTTTACCTGTCACAAAATCTTTATAGATTTGTCTGCCTGCTACAGACAACCCTTTTGCTTGTTCATTTAATTGCTCTGCCGAAACAGAAGCATCTTGAAATCCGATTGCAATACTGTGTAAAATTTCTTTATCGGAACCATTAAGACCTGTTCCAAAAATACTATACAACAAACCTTGGCCTGTTCCAAAATCCTTCTTTATAGAAGATAATGTTTTACCGAATACACCTAATTCCCCGTTAAGATTTTGAATAATACCTCCCGACTTGATAGCAACTGCACTCATAGCAACAGCCATAGCCGTTGGAATATCACCAATAGCATCGACAATTTTTGTTAAAGTCGATAAAGCCCCTGTGCTGCTGTCGATAAAGAATTTAACCACATCACTATTGATGATAGTATTTGAAAACGCTTGCCAAGCAGCGGAGAATTGTTGCAATTTAGCCTCTGTACTTTCAAGCCATTTTTGTTGTTCAGCAAGTGCGGAACCCTCGGCATTAGTGGCTGCTTCAAGGGCTTTTTGCACCTGTCCCGACTGGAACGCTTGTATGACAGCCGCACCTTGGTTAGCTCTGTTTTTGCCAAAAAGCGTTTCAATTAAATCGGCTCTCTCTGTACTGGATAAACTATCAATAACCGTTGAAATATCTTGCAAAATATCATAGTAAGACCTAAACTGATTATTTGCATCAAAGATATTCACTTTACCTTTAGTAAGGTTAAGGATATGGGTCTGCATTTTACTGATAGACTCAACATCATCGTCAACAGTTTCTCCTAATTCCTCTAACGCACCCTTCATACCTTGTACACGCATTTGACCTATTCTCAATGCTGTAGATACTTCTTCTGTGCTTTGGGTTATTTCTGCACCGCCCGTAATCAAAGCTAAAGTTTCTTCTATTGTATTGCCGCCCATAGCAAGCATTGAGGCTGAATTTTGAAGCCCATCACCTAAGTCTCTACTGGAGACAGCGAACTCGTTGCCAAGACGGTTTAACTTATCTACAATCGTTATGCTATCTTCTGCGGCGATATTAAACGCTTTCATAGCTGTTACAAGGTCAGAAACACTTGTTTCAGCATCAACTTCGCCAACATTAGCATAAATCGTACTTGCCTCTGCTAATTTTGTCGCCTCGTCAATACCGTAGCCTAATTTAGCCCAGTTTGCGGTCATTTCAACTAAATCCGTCACTGAACGACCTAATCTTTGTGCATTGGTATATGATGTTTTGAGAAACTCGTTATATTTGCCTTCGGTTTCGTCTGTAACCTTATACAGATTTGTCATAGCCGTATCAATATTCTTAACCTCAACAAGCATCTGCTTAAACGCATATACC
>Ga0326514_10001957_pt1 | contig 13180 bp, 11 predicted proteins | sample 3_2548_0518_D_FD_203653 | JGI IMG/M metagenome (GOLD analysis project Ga0326514, IMG submission 203653) | Bovine rumen microbial communities from UC Davis, California, United States - 3_2548_0518 | ecosystem: Host-associated > Mammals > Digestive system > Stomach > Rumen | place: USA...
TCAATGGCGAGTCCTTCTACTCCAACCTGTTTCATGAAATGGGACACTCCACGGGTGCCGAGAATCAGCTCAACCGACTAAAGCCAGGCCAGACCTTTGGCAGTGCTGAATATGCGAGAGAAGAGCTCGTCGCAGAACTGGGTGCAGCCCTTGTTGCCCAACGCTATGGGATGACCAAGAACATCAAGGAGGACTCTGCTGCCTACCTTAAATCGTGGTTAAACAGTCTTCACGAAAGTCCTGATTTCTTGAAGACCACCCTCTTTGACGTGAAGCGTTCTACTGGAATGATTACACAACGCATTGATAAGATTGCTCTCGACATTGAGCAGGGTATTGATACTGCCAGGAGCGAGGCAAAAGAAGAAGCCAAGACAGACAGCGAGACTGTTGGACAGGACAAGCCTGTATTGGAATCTATCGCTGCAAAAGCTATGCCCAAAGAAGAGCCAGAGCAGACAATAGAAGAAGAGCATCATTATCATAGGGGACGATAACCAATTTTTCAGAAGACGAAAATACTCCCCTTGAGGGAGTATTTTCTTATATCCTATATCTTTTAACCTCTTGTTTTCGTAATAATATCCTTTATAAAATAATCAAGTAGCTCATAGAAAGACTCCTTCTTTAGCTTATCAGAGCCGATATCATGTCTGGTGCATGCCATACCGGCTATATAATCAGGTAGAGGTTAAAAATTGCTATTTAGGCAAACAAATTAGGCTATTTAAGGCTATAAAACACCAGCGAGACAAACAAATAAATTTTTGCTTATCTCGCTGGTATTCAGTTGTTTAAGCCTAAATTAGAGCCTTAATACTCATCCTCGTTGAAAACTTGGTCTTTTGCTGATTATCAACGACTTATATTCAAATTAACTATTTTTAGCCAAGCAAACCGCACCATCTGAGGCGGTCTGAGACGATTGGTAGGGCGGTTGGACAAACAAATTATGGCTGTATGCTACTTGACAACTATCTTCTTTCCTCCTTTTACGATAATACCTTTAGTGCTTGAAGTGGCACAACGACCATCAAGGGTATAGGCAGGAAGTTCTATCTCATCAGTGTTGATGTTGCTTATTCCCGTAGTCTCGTTTATCGTGCCGCTACCGCTCAAAGAAGAGTAGGTCAACGTGTAGCCGTTCTTGTTGATGGTGCCGTTGTTCACCAGTTTCGTCACGGTCGAATTGCCTGTGAGTGTCCAGGTGGCTCCGCTGTTTACGGTGACGTTGGCTGTATAGCCGGAGTCATACTTCACGATGCCGCTATAGTCTCCGTTGGATAGGATAAGGTTGCCAATAGCTCCGCTGGTGCTCCACTGCGAGTCGGCCATGACATACATCAGAATACCCGAGGGGACGGTGACGGTGCAGTTGTCGAGGGTGCAAGTAGCTGTAACGGCTGTGGCAACTTCCAACAGGGGAGCACTCGAGTCAGTCATCGTCAGCGATGTACCCGTGATGGTCATTGTGGGGTTATAGCCGCTGGCATCACCAGAACCAGACTGCATCATCAGCAGTCCGCGCTCCGAACTTCCGCTGGTCATCGTGCAGTTGGTCATAGTAATGCTGTTGTCGCCCTCGATGACTGCAATCTCACCCTTGGCCGACTTACCCACAAGGTCGGTAGCTGACATCGTTCCCGTTGAATAGATGACAGCCGACTTGGAACCATTGGCCGTAGCCGTACCACCATTCACGGTGACGGTACCGCCACCACGGTCGGTGGCTATGGTTGATGATGTAGCCTCGTTGGTGGTGATGTCAACGTTTGATGCGGTGATGATGCCGCCGTAAGTGGCATGCAGGCCACGCGACACGCTGTTGTTGTTAACGATGGTGATGCCGTCAATCTCTATGGTGGCGCCATTGGTGGCTATCACGGCATTGGCACCCTGTGCACTGCCGTTTACCGTGCAGTTCTTCATCACAATCTTTGCGCCGCTGGCCGCCGTTGTGCTCTGGTAGTTGGTAGAGCTGGCAGCACCCGCATAGACGCTGGAGTTGTTGCCGTAGAAGCTGCTGTTGTCGCCACCGCTGCCGTCGCCCGTCTTGGTGAGTGTGCAGCCGTTGAGCGTCAGTGTGCCGCCAGTACACTGGATGACGTTATAATACTGTGTTGAGCACGAGTAGTTGTCGGTCAGCGTTGCCGTCCCGCTGGTATGCGTGTAAGTGGCACCAGAGGGATAAGTTGGAGTACTGTCGGCGGGCGGCTGCGCCACGATGCCGAGCGTGAAGGCCGAAAGGGCCGTGAGAAGTAGAGTTTTCTTCATAAGTTTGTGAGTTTTTATTTTCTTGTCGTGAAGCGATTGATAAGAGCCCCTATCCCTTTTGCCGGAGGAACGCTGTCGAGGCGCCGCATCGTGTCTTCATCAAACCGGATGTCGCCTACCGCAACGTTCTGCTCCAGGTGACCAAGCGATGTGGTCCCTGGAATGATGAGCGCATTTTCGGCGTGCTGCAGAATCCACGCCAGCCCCACCTGGACCGGTGACAGCCCCATCTCTTTTGCGACAGCCTGTACCGTTTTGTCTTCCGTCACCTTCGCGGAACCGGGCAGACCACCGCCAAGAGGGAAATACGGCACCCATGCAATTCCTTCTCTCCTGCATAGGTCCAGTATGTCTTCCTGGCTACGCGACGTGATATTGTACTGGTTCTGGACACAGACGATACCGGCAGGCAGTGCGCTCTGCAGTTCTTTCAGGTTGACCGTAGAAAGCCCGATGCCCTCTATCTTCCCTTCGTCACGCATCTTGATGAGCTCCGCCACCTGGTCGTCGAAATTCACCTTCTGGCTCGGCTTCAAGGGAAACGTTCCCGGTGCAATCCTGCGGAAATTGACGATTCCCAGACGCTCCGTCTTCAGGCTCCTGAGATTGTCCTCTATGTGCTGCCTGAGTTCCTCCGGCCTCTGTGCGGGTATCATCGGCATGATGCGATTGCCGGGCTTTGCGCCAATCTTGGTTACGATCACTGCATCCGGCTCCTTGCCGATTTCGTCCGCCAGACATCTGTTTGTGAATCCATCCTCATAGAAATCGGCCGTGTCGAAATGGTTCACGCCAAGCTCGTAGGCCCTGCGGATCACCGCCCTTGCCTTGGCTTCATCCTTCAGTTTCGGCAGCTGCATGGTGCCGTACCCTACCCGGGATACCGCTTTCCCACCCATCACGTAGGTCCCGCCCGGTCTGTTGTCCTTTGAAAAATTGCTCATAAAAGTTTTCTCCTTTGTGTTTACTGTTTTCATACTGCTAAATTGGAATTTATTACTTGCTTTGCATTTTGTCTATCGGTCAGATACCCCCCGATTTGTATGTTTCTCCCGTCCTTGCGCCCCCTCAGTTCTTGATGTGCAGGACAAGGTACTCCGAACGAGTTCCGATACGGACTTTCGGTCCCCATATCCCAAGACCGGAACTTACGTAATAGTGGGTATGACCGCGCGTATAGTGCCCCCATGATTTCTCATAGACGGCATCTGTGACCCAGGAAATGGGCCACACCTGTCCGCGGTGGGTATGGCCACTGAACTGGAAATCGATTCCCGCCGCTTCTGCCTCTTCCAGATGGTAAGGCTGATGGTCCAGGAGGATGGTGAAACCGCCAAGCGAGCCGGTAAGGGCCGACAAGGGCTTTCGTCTGGAATTCGTACGGTCGTCCCTGCCGATGACCTCGACTCCACGGAAAAGGCGAACCTCATCCCTCAAAAGACAAATGTCGGCATCTGAGAAGAACTTCGTGGCACCATCCACATCGCTGTAATATTCGTGGTTGCCAAGAGTGGCCCACACCGGAGCCTCTATCCTACGGAACTCCGCCGCGAAATCGCCCTCCAGAAGAGGTCTCACGCTCCTGTCCAGAATATCGCCGCCAATCAAGACAAGGTCAGGATGCTCGGCATTGATGATATCGACCCAACGGGCCAGTTCCTGTCTGCGATTATGGTATCCCACATGCAGATCGCTGGCCAGGACGATGGTAAGCGGTTTTTCAAGAGGTTTCTCGGTTTTGATGGCCAATTCCTCACGATACTTTTGCCTGTAATGGATATTGCCGGCAATCATAATAGCGGCCACAATGCCGACCGTCGATGCGAGGCCGAAGGCACTGTTATACAAGAGTGCTTTGGGAAAGACATGGCAGAGAACCGCAACATCGGTCACAACACATATCAGTAGCAGATACAGGAAGGCAATTAACCAGGGAAGTCCCACTTCGTAGAGCTGTGTGGCCATTTTGACAGAAAAGTGCTCGGTTAGGGCAAATCCGGCGATGGCCACGCCAAACCAAAGGACGAAGACGCCCGTGACAGCCAGTTTCCAAGGCCACCCTCCAGGTGTAACGCACCATAGACGCCAAAGCACATACGCCAGCGATAGCGCGAAAACGACAAGAACAAGGATGATTTTCAATTTCATATTTTTGATAAGTTTTCTTAATTCAGCTGTTCTTTTTGTAGCTCCTTACTGCCCATGAGGCCATGAGGATGCCAATGGCGAGGAGGGCGCAGACCTGATGGGCCACCTCGCGGAACTGGCCGCCACGGATGAAGACGGTGCGGATGGCATCGATGAAGTAGTGCATGGGGTTGACGTAGGTGGTCAGGTAGGCCCAGTCGGGCATGGAGCGAGCGGGTGTGAAGAGGCCGCTGAGGAGCATGATGCATACGACGAAGAACCACATGACGAATACGGCCTGCTGCATGGTGTCGCTGTAGTTGGAGACGATGAGTCCGAACGACGAGAAGAACACAGCGAGCAACATGGCCAGCAGATAGACGAGCCAGAGGGGGCCTGCGGGCGTGATGCCGTAGATGAGCCAGGCCAGCAGCAGGCAGACGGTGATGACAAAGAGGGCAATGAGCCAGTAGGGAATGAGTTTCGAGAGGATGAAGGCCCACTTCGACACTGGCGTGACGTTGATTTGCTCGATGGTACCGGTTTCCTTCTCGCCTACGATGTTGAGCGTGGGCAGGAAGCCTGTCATCAGCATCATCACTATGGCCAGAAGGGCGGGAATCATATAGAGTTTGTAGTTCTGGTGCTTGTTGTAGAGGGTGAGGACGGAGGGCTGCTGCAATACAGTAGCATATGGGACAGAACGGCTGACTATCTGCGAGAGATAGGCCGACCCCATCGATCCTTTCGTGCCGTTGACGGCATTGGCGGCAATGAGTACTTGTGGAGCCTCGCCTTTGGCAATGTTTTTCCCGAAGTCCTGCGGAATAACCAGCACCACGTCGGCCTTGCCACGCTCTATGTCGGCGAGGGCAGACTGGTAGGTAGGTTTCTGACCACCCGAGATAAAGTAGCGAGATGCCTCGATGCTGCGGACGAGACGCTGCGAGCTGGTGGAGTGGTCGTTGTCAACCACAAGGACCACAACGTTCTTTACATCCATCTGTTGCACCCAAGGCATGACGCACATTATCACGATGGGGAACATGACGATGAGACGGGGCAGGAACGAATTGCGGCGAATCTGCAGGAATTCCTTTTGTACGAGAAACTTCAGTGTCATGGCTTACTCCAGTCTTACATTAAACTTCTTGAGGGCGACGATGAGGAAGAACGTGGCGAAGCTTGCGAGGATGGCAACTTCCTTCATCACTTCGCCAATGCCTACGCCCATAATCATCAGTTTGCGCATGGCATCGATATAGTATCGCGGGGGCACCACGGCGGCTATCCACTGCAGGACCGTTGGCATCGACTCCACAGGGAATATCATGCCCGAGAGCATGATGACGGGCATGAGCAACACCATGGCCGACAGCAGCAGGGCGACGAGCTGCGTCTGTGCGACGCTTGAGACGAGCAGTCCTAAGGAGAGGGCTAATATAATATATAAGGTGGAAACGGTGAGAATCCAGACGACAGACCCCTGCAAAGGCACACCCAGCAGGAAGCGGGCCATCAGGAGGATGGTGATGAGGATGCCGAAGGCGAGCGCCAGATAGGGCACGGCCTTGGCGATGATGACCAGCAGGGGACGTACCGGCGAAACGAGCAGCACCTCCATCGTGCCACGCTCCTTCTCGCGGACAATGGAGATGGAGGTCATCATGGCGCAGATGAGCATCAGCAGCATGCCCATGATGGCGGGCACGAAGTTGTAGGACGACTTCATCTGAGGGTTGTAGAGCATCTTGAGATTTACGATTGACGACTTTCCATTTACGATTGTCTGCTGTGCATAGCTCGTCCACTGTTGCGCCATATTCGGGTCGGCACCATCTACAATTAACTGCATGCTATGGTTTTTTGCAAACACCACAGCCATGTCGGCCTTCTGACTGCGAATGAGCCGCTCGGCCTCCTGCGGTGTGCTGACGGTCTTTGTGATAGTGAAGTACTCCGACTGCGCCAGCCTTTCAACTGCTGCCTGCGTCAGATGGTCTATCTGCGAGGTGACCACCACGGTACGCACGTTCTTCACGTCCGTCGTAATGGCGAAGCCGAAGATGGTCATCATCACCACGGGCATGCCAAAGAGGATGAGCATCGTGCGCCTGTCGCGCAGGATGTGCCTGGTTTCCTTGATGACGAAAGAGATAAACTGTTTCATTTATTTACGATTTGACTCTAAAGCAGTAGCAAATTTTTCACTCTTCACTTTTCACTTCTTTTGGCCTGTCGGGCAAGATAGGTAAAGACATGATCCATATCGGGCTGGCGGAAGCGCTGTTTCAGTTCGTCGGGAGTGCCTATGGCGCTGATTTTTCCATCGACCATGATGCTGATGCGGTCGCAGTATTCGGCTTCGTCCATGTAGTGGGTGGTCACGAATACGGTGATGCCGCGTGCGGCTGCCTGGTAGATGAGCTCCCAGAACTGGCGGCGCGTTGCCGGGTCAACACCACCTGTCGGCTCATCGAGGAACACCACGCACGGTTCGTGGAAGATGGATACCGAAAACGCCAGTTTCTGTTTCCACCCAAGGGGCAGCGAGCCAACGAGGTCGTTCTTGTGCTCCGTGAACTTCAGCCGCTCCAGCAACTCGTCGGTCTTGCTGCGGATTTCTTCGTCGTTCATGCCGTAGATGCCTGCAAACAGACGGATATTCTCGCTGACGGTCAGGTCTTCGTAGAGCGAGAATTTCTGCGACATATAGCCAATGTGCCTCTTTATCTGCTCATATTCCGTGCGGATGTCAAAGCCCGCGACACGCCCCGTGCCACTTGTGGGCTGGTTCAGTCCCGTCAGCATATGCATGGCTGTAGTCTTGCCTGCTCCGTTGGCTCCGAGGAATCCGAATATCTCGCCCCGCTTCACCGTGAAACTGATGTCATCTACGGCACGGAACGAGCCGAAGGCTTTTACCAAATGTGAAACCTCGATGACGCTATCCTGTTCCGTCTGCTGCGCCCCTGTCGTAGTCTCTTTCTTGATGCCCGGCGGGCAGAAGATGTCCTTAAACCTGTCGAGTATCACCTCCGGCGTGTCGATGCCCCTTATTTGTCCTTGGTCGAGAAATGCCACGCGCTCACAGCGGCGCACCTCGTCGAGATAGGGCGTAGAGACCACGATGGTGATGCCGCGTTCTTTCAGCGTGCCCAGCATCTCCCACAGCTCCTTGCGGCTCACGGGGTCAACGCCTGTAGTCGGTTCGTCGAGGAAAAGAACGCTCGGACTGTGTACCAATGCACACGACAGGGCCAGTTTCTGCTTCATGCCACCCGAGAGAGCACCCGCCCTGCGGTCGCGGAAGCGCTCTATCTGCGAGTAGATGGCTTTGATGCTGTCGTAGCCCTCCTCTACGGTAGTGCCAAAGAGCGTGGCGAAAAACGTCAGGTTCTCCTCCACCGTCAGGTCCTGATAGAGCGAGAACCGCCCCGGCATGTAACCCACCCGGCAGCGCACTTGGCGCATCTGCGTCACCACGTCATATCCGTCTACCGTCACCGTTGGAGGGGATTTGGAATCCCCGACATCCGGCAACAGTAGTGAGCAGAGGATACGGAACATCGTGGTCTTACCTGCTCCGTCAGGGCCTATCAGGCCAAACACCTCGCCCTTGCCGACTGTGAACGACACATCGTCGAGTGCCTTTACCTTGCCGTAACTCTTGCTGACGTTCTTTACTTCTATGGCATTCATAATTGTCAATTATCAATTGTCAATTAGAATTTCACTTCCCCGTACATCCCAATCTTTACAAAGCCATCGTTCTTGACTGCAATTTTCACGGCATACACCAGGTCGGCTCGCTCATCGTCAGTCAGGATGGTTTTAGGCGTAAACTCCGAACGGGAGGAAATCCACGAGATGGTGCCGTCGTACTCCTTCCGCTGACCAGCACCATAGTCGGCAAAGACCTTCACCTTCTGACCGAGACGGATGTCCTGAAGCTGTGCCGAGGTGACGTAAGCCCGCATATACATGTCCTCGGTGTCGGCAATCTTGAATAGCGGCTTGCCGACGCTGACGAACTCGCCACGCTCCACATATTTTTCAAGCATAGTACCCTTGGCGGGTGTCGTGATGTGGCACTTGCGCAGCATGTCGCGCAACTGACTCACCTGCACGTCGGCGGCGGCAGTCTGCTTGTCGAGGGCACGGGTGCTGGTGGAGAGCGACGAGATTTGTGCGTCGAGCTGCCGTTGCAACACGCTCACCTGACTTGTGGCATCGTCAAGCATCTTAGACGGGGCTGCCCCGTCGGCCACCAACTCCCTGTAGCGCTGCTCCTCCTGCCGGGCCTTGGCCAACTGCTGCCGCGTGACGGCAATCTGCCGTTCCATGTCGGGCTTCTGACTCTGATAGACCTCCTTCGTCGCATCCATCTGCTGAATCTTCAGCCAGGTCTGCGTGGTGTCTATCAGTCCCACCTCAAGGCCCATCGCCACAGAGTCGCCCTCGCTGACGTTGAACTCCAGCAAAGCACCGCTCTGTTCGGCAAACACGGTGGTTTCCGTTGCCTCAAACGTGCCGGTGGCATCATACGCTTTCTCGCCGTTTCCGCAAGCAGCCAGCATCAAGGCCACGCTTGCCAGTGCAAAGATTCTTTTCATTGCCGTTAATTATTAGTCGTAAATTTATTGTCGTAGATTTGTTTCAGCATTTCAATTTCATGTATCGACTGCTGTACGCGGGCGGCATTCTCCTGATTGATTTCGCGCACCAGGTCATTCACGTCGATGATGCCGTGCGACAGTTTCGACTCCGAAGCCTTGCGTACGGCCTGACGAAGCCGGATGATTTCCTCGTCGTCGGCCATCAGCCTACGGTATCGGGCTATCTCCTCATTCTGCTGAAGCTGCTCCAGACGGTTGTTGAAAAGGAACACATCGCGGTTCGACTCCGTCAGGTCGCGTTGCAGTTGCAGCCTCGCCTTGTCGTTTTTTCGGGTGTAGAGTGTCCCGATGTTCCATGTCAGGCGGGCTCCAATCATGCCGTTCAGGCTCCAGTCGTGCGACATCATATCCTCAAACATGTTGTAGCCCGGATAGCCATAGTAGCCCTGTGCAAACACACCCAGGCGAGGCATCAATGCCGAATTGAGTGCCCTTTCCTGAGCATCGGTCAAACGCAGTTGAGCGTCGTAGAGCCGCATCTCAGGACGCGCAGCCGCTCCCCTCCCATCAAGGGGAGGGGTAAGGGGTGGGGTCTTTAACTCAGGTTTCACCACTTCCTTCACCTCTATTCCGCAGAATGTACTCAGCATCGCCGTCAGCATTCTCTTCTGCGACTCCAGGTTCGTTGCCTGTTGCATGACGTTCAGCCGTTCGGCCTTTACGCTCTGCCAGTCGCTCTCGGCTGCCGTGCCACCTTTTACCATCGCCTCCAGTTTCCGCTCATTGCCGGAGAGCAGTTCCTGCAGGTCGCGGTTCAGCACAATCTGCTCGTCGAGCAACAGCAGTGCAAAGTACATCTCATTCACGCGCTTGCGCACCTGATACATACTGACCTCCGTCTGTGCCTCCTGCACCTTGCCCTGTTCGCGGGCTATCGCCTTCTGGCTGCTGATGGCTCCTCCGTCGTAGATGGTCTGCTGCACGTCAATACCCACCTTATACTGGTCTTTCTTCATTCCCTTCAGGTCGATGCCCATAGTGGTCATCATCGTTGTCATCTGGTCGGGCCACGACATCACGTCGCTCTGATACGTAGCCTGTGCCGATGCCGACACCTGCGGCAGCCAGCCCTTCTGGATATTGGCCACCGTCAGTTCCGTCGTCCGCCCGATAAGGTCGTATTGGCGTATCAGTGGATAGTTCCGCTCTGCGGCCTGCTGGCACTCCTCCAGTGTCTGAGCCGTAACCGTAATGCCCGAGATTGCAAAGAGTAAAGTCAGAAACTTCTTCATTCTATTCATCATTTTTTGAAATCTGCTGCAAAGGTACGAAGAATTCCCCACACCATCGCTACCCTTTGGAATAGAGAAATGTTCTTTTTGTTCGATTTATACAGAAATAGTATGGCAATTCAGATAAAATGATTATCTTTGCAAGCAAAAAAGTGATTGCAGTATGAAACAAGCACCACGACTGTTGGACATGGCGCAGATGAGGGAAATATTTGCGCCCCACTACTCTGAGATTCGTGAGCGGATATTTCTCTCCGAAGAACTCGGCATGATACACAGCGAACCGACGGCGCTTCGCTTGATGATGACCCAGAAACCGCCATTCTGCATCAGCGACCACCGTCTTGGCGTCATCACACAAGGCGAGGCCACGGTCAACCTCAACCTGCAAGACCGTCACCTCACTGCCGGCACACTGGTCTATCTCGGTCCCGGCACCATCATCACTCCCATCCGCTTTTCCGACGACCTGCAAATAAATGGCATAGCACTTTTCACTGCCTTCCCCATGCCCTTCGCTGTGGGGCAGATGCCAGCAGCCTTTAACGGTCAGGTGCGCGACTTTCAAATCACGGCAGAGGAGCCGGACATCCTGACCACCCTGCGCATCTTCGAAGCCCTTTGGCATCTCGTTCACAGACAAGACTACTATCGCCCCACCGCTACCAGCCTCGTAGCCGCACAGATGCACCACTATGACCAGCTCTACCGTCGCAGCATCGACCAGCTGTCGGCTTCCCCCTCGCGTGAGCAGACCATCTTTGACCGTTTCATCCAACTGGTCAACCTGCATTGCGGCGAGCAGCATCAGCTGGGCTACTATGCCGACCGCATGTGTCTCACACCCCGCTATCTCAGCACCGTCATCCGCCAGGCGAGCGGCACCACAGCCAAAGACTGGATAGACCGCGCCCTCATTACCCGTATAAAAGTGGATTTGCGCCATACGGACAAGTCTGTGGCCCAAATCTCCGACGACCTGCACTTCCCCAATCCCTCTTTCTTCTCAAAGTACTTCCACCGCTTAGAAGGCATGACCCCGCTGGAGTTTAGACAAGCGTGAATAATGCTTTGTCGAAGGCCAAACAGTTTACATGTGTAGTCTACGATTTCGGCTTAAAGGGGAGAGATGCATTGAACACTTACCTGCTGCTTCATCTTTATTGGATTGGCTATACATGTAACGTTTAACCTGAATAATTCATAACACAAAAAAAGAGAACGCATTTCTTGCATAATTGCAAGAATTTTTGTAACTTTGAAGTGTCTCAATATCAAAGTATTACATACGTTCTCATGTGCAAAGATACATTAAAAATCCGTAACTGCCAAGAAAAAATGCTTTTTTTCTCTGTCAGAAATGGTATCAGACAAGAAAATCCGTGTTGATTTCAATGCCCCGGACATATCCTCCAATGGCGGATTACTGCTTGCTGGCAATATGCGTGACTCGCTTGCATGGAAAATCGGACAGATCATTCCTGATACCCGGAAACAGAAATTCATTCATCATACCTACATGGAGATGGTCAGCCAGCGCATAGGTCAGATACTCTGCGGCTATGAGGATGCAAATGACTGTAACCGTCTTCGCAGCGACAGCGCACTGAAGATGTCCTGCGGTCGTAAGCCATCAGATGCGGACCTCTCGTCCCAGCCCACGATGACCCGTCTTGAGAACAGTATCGGCACAAGTCGCTCGGCGTGGCTCGCATCATGATCCGTGCCGTAGAATACCTGCATCAGAAGTGGCCGGAGACTGTCATAGAGCTTCGTGGCGACAGCCACTTTGCCAGCCATGAGTTCATGGACTGGGCACACGACAAGTGGTACGAATTCACCATGGACAGCCTGATCAGGCGCATTATGCTCAGTGCAGTATATATCGTGGAGAAGAAGACATACATCAAGATCAGTTTCTCGCCCCATCACAGGCATCTTGAAGAATTGGTGACGGCACTGTCGAGAATGGCTGTATAGCCCCCAACATCAGATCAGAACAACAAGAATGTCCTCAATAAGGACAGAATTCTTTGTGGACATATGTCTGAAATGGACAGATAACCACCAATGAAAATCTGAATATTTTCTTACAAAATTCACAGTCTCATGGAGATACAGCCAATCAAACCAAATTAACGAGAGGAGGTACAGGGAAGTATCTTGCCAATGAAAAGGCTCTATGAATTATTCAGGTTAGATATTACCTCTCTGCCATTAACAAGTATCATCATAGAATAAACACCGAATACTCTTACTTTTATATACGTAATATGGCGCAAATATACACAAAAAAAACGGGACTACTATGTTCACAATGTAATTCTTAATTTTTTTTGATGAAAATAGGCCGACCCATCACGAGCCAGCCTATCAAAATGTTTAATTTAAATATTTAATCGTATGAATAAAACTACTTCTTGTAATACAGCAGGATCTTTGTCCTGCGACTGGCTGCATCAGGTATGTTTTCCTGAATGCCACCGAGACTGACTGCCTTGATATGGTCTTTATCGACATCACGTTTCAGCAGTTCCTTGGCTATGTATTTTGCCCGGTCAGTACTGAGGCCACGGTTAATATCGACAGTTCCTGTTGCCTTGTCGGCAGCACCTTCAACACAGACGTACAAATCATATTTCTTGGCGATACGGGCTATCTCGTCAAGGTTTACAAGCTGAGACTTGTCCGTAAGGTTGCAAGTACCTATGTGAAAGAAGAAATACACTGGAGCACCAATGACCTCCTTTCCCTGTGATATAGATACCAGATACTCGTTCCAGTCTTCCGAGTCTGAGAATGCAAGGGAATCCGTCAGGAACCCGCCCTTATCCATTTCTGAAGAACCATCCCATTTCCTGTTGTTCA
>Ga0326514_10001958_pt1 | contig 13178 bp, 2 predicted proteins | sample 3_2548_0518_D_FD_203653 | JGI IMG/M metagenome (GOLD analysis project Ga0326514, IMG submission 203653) | Bovine rumen microbial communities from UC Davis, California, United States - 3_2548_0518 | ecosystem: Host-associated > Mammals > Digestive system > Stomach > Rumen | place: USA: California...
AGGTGGGCGTGCCGCTGCCGAACCAGTAGTAATCAAGGTCTTTCATCTTGAAGGCATTCACCAAACTGTAAGGATTGAAAATGTCCTTGGAGTCTTTCCCGAAATGATACCCGTCATATTGTTGCTTTAGCATGTCGATCATTACATCTTTGGAGCAATGGTACCGGTCGGCAAGAAGTTGGATGTCGGGGTCGAAGACGGTCAGCATCTCGTCCTTGGTGATGCCGCAGAGGGCGGCATACGAGGAGTCCATGGAGATGTTGGTCAGGTTGTTCAAGGTGGAGAAGATGCTCAATTGACTGAACTTGGTGATGCCCGTGATGAAGACGAACTGCTCGTCCTTGTCGCACACCTTCACCATCTGGTAGAACTCCTGCATGATGCGTCGCACTTCCTCCAACTGTTCCGGCTTGTGCAGATAATCCAACAGGGGCGCATCGTATTCGTCCAAAATGACCACGGTCTTCAGACCAGTTTGCCGGTGGGCGCGTTGAATCAGTCCAGCAAAGCGTGTCCCGGGCGTTTTTTCCTCCTCGACACGGCCATAAATCTCTTCGTAACGGCGCAGTTGGAAATTCAAGGCACCAATGATTCCCTCCATGTCCATCTGATTCTTGCACGCACTCATGTCGAAATGCAAAACGGGGTGCTTTTTCCAGTTCTTCTCCAGCTCGGCGATGGCCAGACCCTCAAACAAGTCCTTGCGTCCCTCGAAGTAATACTTCAAGGTGCTGCAAAGCAGGCTCTTGCCGAACCTGCGCGGTCGGCTGAGAAAAACGAATTTCGATTCGTGTATCAGTTTATAGATAAGGTTTGTCTTATCCACATAGATGCGTCCGTCCTGACGGATGCTTTCAAAATCGGCGATGCCGGCGGTGTAGAGTCTCATGGGTAGCATGGCGAAACAGGTTTTTTTTAAATGTTCATCATCGTTCAATCTTCCATTCGGAAAGGGTCTTGGTTTCTTGCGAGAACGCCATTCCAATCTTGACGACGGGCTTTCCTTCTGCGTTGTAGGGGATGGCGTAATCCTTCGAGTTGATTTGGTCGAGGGCCTCTTGCGCCGTGCCGTGCATCTTCAGCTCCATCACATAGACCGCGTCGCGCATGAACACTACGAGGTCGGTGCGCCCACGCGCCACCTTCACCTGCGTGAACGTGCGGCAATTAATCATGGAGAAGACCACGTATGTCAGCACCTCGTAGTAGGCCTCATACCTGGCGATGTCGTCCAATTCCTTCGCGCCGAAGTCGAGGTAGGGAATCGAGGCGAAGAACGATTGCATGGCCTTCATGGCGGCCTCTATGTCGTGGCGGAGCAACGAGACGTAGAAGATGCCTGCGAAGCCCCGTGAATTGGAGTTGCCGAGGTTCATCATGCGGGCGAGGAAGTTTTCCATGAAACCCACTTTCACCTCGGCATTGGGGAAGTCGAGGGTGTAGAGGTCACCGTCGAAGTCGTAGCCCTTGATGGTGAGGTAGCCCGCCTGATAGAGCAAGGGCAGCGCGGAGGTCATGCCCTCGGTGGGCACATCGAACTGGGTGGAAGGCACCTGCAACTGTTCCAACTCCAAGATGTTGGTGTCGAAACGCTTCATCGACTCGAAAAGGAACGTGGGCGTGCCGCTGCCGAACCAGTAGTAGTCCACCTTCTTCATCTTGAAGGCGTTCATCAGGCTGTAGGGGTTGAAGATGTCGGGCGACTCTTCTCCGAAATGGTAGCCGTCGTATTGGAGTTTCAACATATCGAACATCTCTTCCTTGGGGCATCTGTAGCGGTCGGCAAGCATCTGTATTTCAGCGTCGAAGACGGTCAGCATCTCGTCCTTGGTGATGCCGCAGAGGGCGGCATACGAGGAGTCCATGGAGATGTTGGTCAGGTTGTTCAGGGTGGAGAAGATGCTCAATTGGCTGAACTTGGTGATGCCCGTGATGAAGACGAACTGCTCGTTGGCGTCGCACACCTTCACCATCTGGTAGAACTCCTGCAAGATGCGACGCACCTGCTCCAATTCTTCGGGTTTGTGCAGGTAATCCAACAGGGGCGCATCGTATTCGTCCAAGATGACCACGGTCTTCAGGCCGATTTCTTTGTGCAGGCCTTGGATGATTTTCTTAAACCTTGTTCCCGGCGAGCCTTCTGTTTTCGTCATGCAGTACTTTTCCTCGTGGTAGTCCAATTGGCTGTGCAGTTCCTCTATAATCTGGCCAATCTCGTATTTGTTCTTGCACGCACTCATGTCGAAATGCAAAACGGGGTGCTTTTTCCAGTCCTTTTCCAACTCGGCGATGGCCAAACCCTCAAACAAGTCCTTGCGTCCCTCGAAGTAATACTTCAAGGTGCTGCAAAGCAGGCTCTTGCCGAACCTGCGCGGACGGCTGAGAAAAACGAATTTCGATTCGTGTGTCAGTTTATAGATAAGGTCTGTCTTATCTACATAGATGCGTCCGTCTTGACGGATGCTTTCAAAATCGGCGATGCCGGCAGTGTAGAGTCTCATGGGCAGCATGGCGTTTCCTTTCTTTTTGCGCCGCAAAGTTAAGCATTTATCCTTTTCGCGGCAATTCCGATGAAAAATCCCCGCCTCCATAAAGAAGAATATGGTGTGGCGAGGCACAAAAACGCTGTCTTGTCGGTGTTTTTTTCGCAAAAGCCACTTTGATTCTCAGTGGTTTAGGAAAATTTTTAAATTAAACTCAATTTTTTATGTCCCAAATCGTGTTTTTTTCTATTTTTGCACCCCAAAATCTACACCGAATAAAAAACACCAGTACAAACAATAGCAGTATTAATTTAATAAGGTATCAACAACATGACCTCAGCCTACGCATCAAGCATCTTGCGCAAGAACCTGTGCCATGCTTCTCGAAGCAAAAAGCCCCAAAACCAAACCAAGCGGGCTGATTTTCCGAAAAACGGAAATCTCCAAAAACCAAAACCCCTCAGTTTCATGCTCATCCTCCTCGCACTGCTATGCGGCGGGACTGTGGGTTGGGGACAACAAGGTTTTCCGCCTTACCATAACGATCCGCAATCTTTGCGTGAATGGCGTGGGCAAAATGACGGTAGTTTTAAGATTACACGCGACACGGTGATCGGTGATCTCGTTGATGTCTATTCTGGTAAAAAGTTGTATCTTTATCCTATAGGAACACCTACCATTACAAAAACGGTAGAAGCAGGTGAGCTTTTTAAGGTGAGAGACGAAGGCGAATTGTATATTATTGGAAAAAAGGGCGACACATTGAAGATCTACGGAAACTCAGGAAACCCTGACGGCCCCATCCCAAGCCAAACCACCTATCAGGGAGCAGCTATTTTTGGCACAGGAACACAGGAAATGAATCCTCAGATTTGGCTGAAATATGTCGAATTTTATGGATTCATTACCAATACTTGTGTTGGCGGTTCTAATGGTGTGAATCATACTCAAGGAGGAATAGTGACAATGGGTAATAATGGTACAAATACTAGTAAAGGCGTGTGCCGCATGGACCATGTCATTTTCAAGAACAGCTATGGTGGGCCGGTTGAAACGGGTCACTATAGGGGCTTCGGAAGAATTATAAGTTTTGTAAAAGGTGTATGGGAAGTGGAAATGGACTCTGTGAAGATTCATGACTGCATTATTTCCGAACCTTTGTCAGGATATCATCTAGACGGCGGCATTAAGATTGGAGGCATGGGCAGTGTCATCCGCTCGCAAGGCCAAGTGGGTGGCTCGCTCACCATGAGGAAATGCGAGGCCTACAACAACACCTATAGGGACTTGAGCAGGCATACAAATATTACCAGTTACTATCAATGGGGTATGGACTCGATTAATGCCCAGCCCCTGTCGGGACAAGGAGGCGTCGTCAACTGGCGCTCGGGTAGAATACCTCTGTCAGGAGAATCACAAGTGAGACTCGTGGATTGCAAGTTCCATGACAATTCGGCGCAATGTGGCGGCGCTGTGGCCACTTGTGCCGCCATCAAAATGAATAATACTGAGATATGGAACAACAAGGCCGAGCGCGGCGGCGGCGTTTATTTCTACACTTATAACGGTGGTGATGCACCTTACGACGGGCACGGGTTCAGAGCCACTTTCGAAGGTGGTGTCGAAGGTGGTGTGAAAATCCATAACAACACGGCCACGGAATACGGCGGCGGCGTTTACCTGACCTTCGACGCCTCCAACGATGTGGGATTCGACCCAGAAAACGCTCCGATGAGTCCCAAATTCTCATTGAATATCAATGAAGGCAGCGAAATCTATCTTAACAAGGCCCCCAAGGGCGCGGGCATCGCCCTCGTGGATGGCTGCCCTTACAGCCATTATTATTCTGGTATTGGTAAATGGTCGTATGAATACCAACGCACCGTCAATCTCAACGGTGGTGAGATCTATGATAATTACGCCCAAGGCACCGAGGGCGAGGAAATGGCCGGCGGCGGCATCTACATCGAGAAATACGAATACTCCAGTGGCCACCCGTTAGTTGGTTTCCATAAGGACTACACCGATAATCCTGCAGAAGCAGCCCACAACAACTCCGGCACCCTCACCGTCAATTTGGCAAGCGGCGAAGTATATAACAACTCCGCCGTTAACGGTACAAAAACCGGCAAGGGCGGCGGCGTTTACATCGGCAGCGTCTTCACGGCCGACACCATCAAGAGCACCCTCAATGTGAACATTGGCGAAGCGGGGAAAGACCTTCAAGACCTTCAGATGTACAAAAACCAAGCCTACACCGACGGCGGCGGCGTGTATGTGTTGTATGACCGCACCAATGGCCGCAAAAACGAAGGCACGGTCACCGTGAAAGGCGGCACCATCGGCAAGACCGACCTCGCCACAGGCAACAAAGCCCTGCACGGCAACGGCGGCGGCATCTGCGTGATGAGCGGCACGGTGGTTGTGGAAAATGGCCATGTTGACTACAACACGGCGAATCAGAATGGCGGCGGCATCTATTTGAATGACGGCAATCTTACCTTTACAGGAGGCTTTGTGGACTCCAATGAGGCATCGAACAACGATGGCGGCGGCATCTGTGTGGAAGGTGGCAATATCGTCGTTTCGGGTGGCACTGTGTCTAATAACGAGGCCAAACTGAAAAACGGTGGCGGCATCAGTGTGTTGGGCGGCACGGTCCTTGTGGAAGGCGGCCACATCATATCCAACACCGCCAATGAATTGGGCGGTGGTGTGTATGTTAGCGTGCAAGATGCAACAATCATTACCAAAATCCAAGGCGGCGCCAACATCAGCAACAACCAGGCCAAAGGCGGCGGCGGCGTGTATGTCGACAAAGGCAAGCTTGACGTAGTCGGAAATGTATGGAATACCACCACGCAAGGCTGGGAACCGCTGGATTGGCCCACCGGCACATACAATCCTGCCTCGGAAACCACCCACACCCGCATCACCAACAACACGGCCACCGACGGCAATGGCGGCGGCATCAATGCCGGCAACGGCACGGTGGAACTCACTAATACCCTGATTTACAACAATGATGCTGAGGGCAGTACGGAGGACAAAGGCAATGGTGGCGGCATTTACCTTATTGGAGGCACCATCGAAATCAACACCTCCAAAATCCTCTACGACACCGCACAAACTAGCGGTGGCGGCATTTGTGTGGTAGGTGGCATTGTGAATATGAAAAGCGGCGATGTGGGCAACAACAATGCCCAAAACAACCACGGCGGCGGCATCTGCGTGTTGGGTGGCGAAGTGTTAGTGGAAGGCGGCAACATTTTATCCAACACCGCCAAGGAATTGGGAGGTGGAGTGTATGTGAGTGTACCTAATGAAGAAACCACCACCACTATCCAAGGCGGAGCCAACATCAGCTCCAACTCAGCAAAAGGCGGCGGCGGTGTGTATGTGGACCAAGGAACATTGCAAGTCATAGGAAATGCGTGGAATCCGTCTGCCAATAGTGGTGCAGGAGGTTGGGAGTTGGTGGAATGGGTCAATCCATACGACCCTGCCTCGGAAGCCACCCACACCCGCATCACCAACAACACGGCCACCGACGGCAACGGCGGCGGCATCAACGGGGGCGACGGTACGGTGGACATCACCAACACCTTAATTTATCACAACACGGCCTCGGGCACAGTGAGCAAAGGCCGTGGCGGCGGCGTCTATCTTGACGGTGGTATCATCAAAATCGTCAGCTCCAAGATTCTCCACAACACCGCCGAAACCAACGGCGGCGGCATCGACGACCACTCAGGCGACATCGAGATTTATGGCGGCGACATCAGCTACAACACAGCCACCAACGGACGTGGCGGCGGCATCTACACCAACGCAGGCGACATCCGCATCTGGCCCAGCGCGTTGTACAATCCCGACCAAACTCCCACGCTGGACCAATGTAAAAACACCGGCACCGTGTTCAGCTATAATAAAGCCGGCACCAACGGCGGCGGCCTCAACACCCACATCGGGCGTCTCGACGTGCGCTATGCCAATGTACACCATAACGAGGCCGGACACAATTACCAAAGCATCGGCACCAGCGGCGGCAGCGGTGGCGGCATGTTCTGCGAAGGCCCTCACGCCGACCTCTCGGGCTACACCGTGCGCCTCCTCCATACCTACCTTGACAACAACAAAGCCTTCGGCAACAGCGACGAGGAAAGCAACCTCACCGGTCGTGGCGGCGGACTCTACCTCAAGTATGGCTCCATCTTCGCCGAGCATTGCTACGTCCGTAACAACGAAGCCGACATCAACGGCGGCGGCTTAGACAACCACGACGGCGAACTCCGCGTCTATGGCAGTTTCGTCGAAAACAACGAAGCCAAGAACGGCAAGGGCGGAGGACTCTACACCGACAAGGGCAACCTCGTCGTTGGCCCATGCGACTCCTACGGCTTCGTCGAATCCAAGGCCAGCCGCATCTGCAACAACACCGCCTACATCAACGGCGGCGGCATCAACAACCACGAAGGCGACATCACCATCCACGGCGACCGCATCAACAACAACACTGCCGTAACCGGCGACGGCGGCGGCGTTTACATCAACAGCGGCCAAATCTATATGTACGGCGGCCAAATCAACAACAACAAGGCCGACAACGGCAAGGGTGGCGGCGTGTATGGCGGCGGTGGCACCTTTAACATCATGGAACGCGAAGCCCATCCCATCCTCGAAATCCTCGATGTGGAAGGCATAACCACCTCTGGCTTCACCGTCCACTTCCACCATGTGGACAGGGGATTCGCCATGGATAGTGATGCAACCGACAAAGAATATGGCATTGCTTTTTCAGAGTACTCTTATCCTCCGGATTTAGGCGAAAACGAGGAATGGACAGTTAACGCAGGAGAAAGCACCGATTGGACAGGTGTTACCACGGTTAGTTTTAATCCTACTTCCTCGGTACCTACACCGGGAGAACCCTTATACAACCAGAATGAAGGCTGCTCGAGATTCGATGCCTCGGGTCTTACTCCAGGAAAAACCTATTATGTAGTCGCCTACGGCAAATACACTTATGACGAAAAGAACTATTTCGATGCCAGTCCTGTAGTTAAAGTGAAGACCCACGGCAACAATCCTGTGGTAGTCACTGGCGTGGCTTTCGACATCACTACTAATTCTGCCTCAGTGAATGGAAAGTTGTTTTATGAGGGTGTTGGCACCCTGCTTGAAAAAGGCATTGAGATTTCAAGTGATTACGGCGCAACTTGGGTAAAACATCGAGCTCAAAGCGTTGGGGATGTCTTCTCGGTGACTTTCTCGGATCTTGTTCCGAGCAAAATCTATAAGGCTCGTGCCTATGCCACATGTCGGGATGGAGAAGACGTATATGAATCACAGGATGCCGAAATCATTACCTTTTTCACCCTTGGAGATAGCCCTGTGGTGGCCACAGGCGAGGCATCTGAAATTACCACAAACTCCGCTACGGTGTCTGGCGAATTGCTCTATGAGGGCGTTGGCACCCTGCTTGAAAAAGGCATTGAGATTTCAAGTGATTACGGCGCAAATTGGGTAAAACATCCAGCTCAAAGCGTTGGCAATGTCTTCTCGGTGGCTTTCTCGGGTCTTGAGTCGAGCAAAATCTATAAGGCCCGTGCCTATGCCACATGCCAGAGCGGAGGAACCCAATATGAATCCCATGATGCCGAAATCATTACCTTTTTCACCCTTGGAAATAGCCCTGTGGTGGCCACAGGCGAGGCATCTGAAATTACCACAAACTCCGCTACGGTGTCTGGCGAATTGCTCTATGTGGGCGATGGCTCAAGCACTGTGACTAAAGGTATCAGATATAGTAAGGATGGAGAAGACTCGTGGACGAATGTACCTTTTTCTGGTTCGGAAGCTGTGTTTTCCGTCACTTTGACAGAACCAGAACTTGAATCTGGCACCACCTATAAAGCCCAAGCCTATGCTACTAATAATCTTGAACATACTGGCTACGGCGAGATTATCAAATTCACGACCACTACTGGTACTGGCAGCAAAGCCCCGCAAGGCCCGCGCAGCGTGTATCCCGCCGTGGAGGAGAATCCTTTCTTTATGGAGCTTACGCCCTTGCAGCAGGCGATGTTGGCCAATGCGCTCGAGGGCGACACCACGGCAGCACCTGCCCCCCGTGCCATAACCGACAGTGACGACCCCAACCAAGAAAAGCCAGTGGACATCCCCCAAATCAACAAGAACACCGCCCGGTATGGCGGCGGCATTTGCATCGACCATGCAGGCGCCGAGCTCGTCTTTGCGGGCTCGCGTGAAGCCAATCCCGATGAGTGGGGACAAATCAACGAAAACTACGCCTCCGAAGCCGGCGGCGGCATCTACATCGGCCGCGAAAGCGCCGACAAATACGCACAGATGCAAATGATGGGCAAGTGCGAGGTGAACAAAAACCGTGTGCCTGCCGGCAAGCACGGCGGCGGCATCTACCTCGACGGACGCTTCTATGTGGGCGACAAAGACACCGACGCCATCGGCACACACGGCCTCAAGGTCGATAAGAACTTCGCAATTACCAAAGACCAAGCGACTTTTGAATCTGATCTTGCCATTGTCCTTAATGATGAAACATCATCTGAAAATCCGTTGTTGGTTTCGGAATACAACAAAGCACTCAACAACGTGTTCCTCCCCCGCAACGACTACGACTACTACGAACATGATGATGCTGCCACCACGGCAACCTATAACAAGGTGTCCGTCATCACCCTGCTTTCCGACGTGTCGGGCTATGCCGGCCCAGGCGAAAGCAATCCCTATTCCCACATCGGTTTCAGTGTGCTCAACGGCTTCTGCCCCGTGATTGCCACCTCCGACAGATTAGGCGGCGACTATAAAGTCCATAAATATACTGATCCCGTTGTTGGAGATACCGTTTCGGAATTTTGGCTTTTCAACCTGATGAAGATGGCCGGCGGCGAAGAAGGGTCGGTGGAAGCCATGCGTGGCGCCGTGTTTGAAGACTCGGAATCCTACGTGGCCGTCCATACCCGAACACCAGGTAAAGGACATGCACCCTTCCGTTCGAAGTACATCTACCTCTGGGGCTGCTGGACCCATCCCATTGTGAAAAACGACCCTGAAACATTGAATCCCATGTCGAAGAAACACGGTTACGAAGAAGCTGGTGAAGAGGAATATTTCCTTGGCCACTACAAGATCAAGAATCCTGATGCTTACACGGGAAAAACATCGGATGGTACACCGACAGGCACCACTGCCTTGCAATGGGAAATCTACAGCCCTGAGGGCTTGGCATGGTTCTCTTCCTATGTCAATGGATTGAACGTGTTCGACGAAAGCGGCGAAAACCATAAAAAAGACCTAAACGATCCAGAAGGCAAATATCATTTTAATTGGAGTAAAGAACAGAACCCCAAGGCCATTGCCACAATCATGAACGACTTGGACATGAGCGCGTACCTGTGGGTGCCCATCGGGTCGGTGCAAAAGTTCTACCTCACCGCCTTGACTTCCGATGATAATGGAGGAAGCCTTTTCGTCGATTCCGAGAAACAAGTGAAGATAGATAATGATGTCGATGAGAATTATACCCAATACGCCCACTATTACCGAGGCACATTCAACGGCCAAGGCCACATCATCAAGGGCCTGCAAGGCCTCTACCTCACTGGTATCGAAAAATTCGGCCTGTTCGGCTATCTGGCCGACGACGCGGTGGTGAAGAACACCTTCGTCGATGAAGGCCTGTTCGTCTCCGACAATGAAGAGGTCGTCTATTCCACTGGCGGCATTACCGGAACGATGAAGCTGAGACCGTTAGGTGTAGGAGAGCAGAGTGGGAAAGTCCCCGTCATCAGCAACAGCGAGGCGCGTACGAACTTCAATGCCACTTATTGTGCATCTGGCACCCATGTGGGCGGTCTCGTGGGCGATATGCAAGCAGGCAGCATCCACAGCTGTATGGCCATGCCTGAGTTTCATGGCTCAGCCAAATATGTCGGTGGCTTGGTGGGTGAGTTGGGTGCAAACACCAAGCTCCTCAATAGCTTCAGCAACCCCAAGTTCCCAGACGTTGCTTATAACGACACCATCTGTTTGAGTGGCCAATATGTGGGTGATCCCCCCGTTTGGCAGGTAACCGATAAAGAAAACATCTACTTTGGCGGTTTGGTAGGCGTGAACAACGGCTTGGTGGAGAACTGCTACAGCCGCTTGCAAGGCGACGAGCCAAAAAGCAACGTGACAACCAGCAGCAATTACAATAAAAGCATCTTCGGCTGGTTTGCCGGAACGAATAACACCGATGACTTCAAGTATTGCTATGCTGCAAAAGGAAATGTGGCATCGGAAGGCGTACCAGCGAAACCAGGTATTGCCAATGGTGGTGAGTACAAACGTGCAGGTGAAGGGACAATTTCCGACCACGGCACTTATGACACCACCAAACTCGTTAGCGACAAGTATGGCTTCAAACACCGCGACCAAGCCGTTGAAGCGACAAACAGTTATGTTGACAACGACACTTTGATAGGCGGTTTGCAACGTGCACTCAACGCATGGGTAAAAGACGTGAACAAAAATGGCTGGGATGCCACCAACAACATCAACTCGTACGGCTATGCCGTTTGGACCCGCACCATGGCTAGCAAAATCAACGACGACTACCCCGTGCTCATGTTCAACGACTTCAATGTGGTGGGCACCGAAGACGGCATCTATATGAAATACGACGACAACGTCAACGACATGTGGAAGAAACCTAACTATGAGAGCCTGATACCAGCAGATAGGACAGGAAAGAACTTCCAGGGCCTCACCTCCTACAACAACCCCAAGGCCGCCATGTATCTCTACAAGACCAACGGCGTGACGGCCAAGAACAGCACCCCCGTTGCCATCAACGTGACGGGCAACACAGCCGTGCGACTCTACATCCATGAGAACGTGGGTATTACGCAAACCGACGGTGCCGAACTACATGCCCGCGTAGGTGTGACTTTCGACAACAGCAACGGAAGCCCACTTCCCGCACTTGGCGGCAAGGCTTACGACTGGCACATGTTCAGCTCTGCGCTGCAAAGCGCGCCGATGGGGTTGAAGTATTATGATGATATAGTGAATTATCCAATACAAAGCGGGTATGAATCACTTTCAGGAACACCAACAGCAGATAATGGCATCGAGGAAAATAATTACACAAGCCGCGTCTATATGGATCCTCCGCGAACTAGTTGGTACCAGTCTGATAACCCTTCCTCTACTCTGAATAATTACGATGCAAACAAAATTGGCTATTTCCCCACTAATACGCCATACGGCTCATCTAAGTACAACGGAAGCGCAGGAGCCCCGGAAACTAGCAATGGTAGTTTCGATTTTTATTGCTTCAGCGAGCAGCATCGCCACTGGATCAACTTCAAGCGTCAAGGCAGACCAGCGAGCCAAGATGTAGAAAAATTCTTTGACCACTGGCATCAAGATGCCAATGACCTTAACGGCCAACTTGATGAAGGCAGGCACTACAACATCGAGTACCCGAACGAAAGCACATTCCAAGTAGGCAAAGGCTACATGATGGGCGTGTCGGCTGTCAGTATGCTCATGGCCGATGGCATTTTGAATAATGGTGTCAAATCCAATGAAAACGAACCCGCGGGTATATCTTCCGCAGAGGACCTTACCAACTCAGACTATGCATTCAACCCTTCTGGCTATTCTGAAGAACTGCGCGGCACCAACCTTGTGGGCAATCCCTTCCAGAGTTATTTGAACTTCTCCGCTCTCGCCAATGATAATGATAATAAAAACATTATCGAAAACGGCGCCTACTATCTTTTCGATGCTGATGCACGCCGTTATTTGTGTTATCCTGCCGATGCGTCCACCAATCCTATCAACGCTCCACAGTTTATTCACCCGCACCAAGGATTCTTCGTGAAAACGGCTAACGGTGGTTATCTGACATTCAAAAACTCCATGCGTAGTGCAACGGCAGGAAACGGTTCCACTTTCCGTGGAGACAATCTCAACTATCCTTTAGTGAACTTGTTCTGCTACGATGCCGAAGGTCATTATGACGTGACCACCGTGGAGATGAACCGTCCCAAGTTGGGTGGCGGATTGAAGCTGAAAGACATGCGCAACGGCAATTCGCTGATTTATGCCCGCTTGGAAGACGAGGATTACCAAACGTTGTTTGCCCCCACTGGCACCAGCACCGTCCCCGTGCGTTTCGAGCCTTCGCAAGACGGCGTTTACACCATGCGCTGGGGCACACTGCACGGCGATTTCCACTACCTGCACCTAATCGACAATATGTCGGGTGCCGATGTGGATATGTTACGTTCAGAGGAATACCGTTTCGAGGCCACCACCTCCGACTACATCTCGCGCTTCAAGTTGGTGTTTGAGGTCACTGGCCTTGAGGAGGAGGACGATAACGAGGACGACAATGGCTCATCAATCGTCAACTTCGCCTTCCGCATGGGCGATGAGCTTATCGTCAACGGCGCGGGTTATCTTGAAGTGTTCGATGTGCAAGGACGTCGCCTCTCGGCAAAACGCCTCGTCGACGCACAGAGCAGCGTTAGCCTGCCCAATGTGGCCGCCGGTATCTATTTCTTGAGGCTGTCGGACGACAAGCAAGTGAGAACACAGAAAATGGTCATCAACTATTAAGGAAAGGAAGAAAGAATAATGAAAAAGAAATCCATCATC
>Ga0326514_10001961_pt1 | contig 13176 bp, 21 predicted proteins | sample 3_2548_0518_D_FD_203653 | JGI IMG/M metagenome (GOLD analysis project Ga0326514, IMG submission 203653) | Bovine rumen microbial communities from UC Davis, California, United States - 3_2548_0518 | ecosystem: Host-associated > Mammals > Digestive system > Stomach > Rumen | place: USA...
ACGGCAGAATTAGCCGAAAGATATAGACAGGCCGCAGAAGCAATAGGGAAAAACCCAGATGAACTTCGTAAAGCGCTGAATGAGGTTAATAAAAAGATTTTAACACAGCGCGAGGTTGTTAGCCAGATAGAAAAGGAAGTTAAAACAGCGCAAAAAGAAGCAGCTGCTCAGCGAAAAGAACAGGCTCAGCAAGAGCAAGTGACGAATACTGATTGGCAAAACGGTTTAAATGAACAAGAAATTGAAGCTGTTGAGGCATATATTAAAAGGATGAAAGCTCTTCAAAAAGAGGCGTATAACGAAACATCTGCATTGGCTCAAGCGATGAGTCTTCTTGAAAAGATTAAGAAGCGTGACATGTCTGGGTTGATGGATTAGTTTACAAGGGCAGATAGTCCTTCCAGCGCCATGCTTGGCAAGATGACAAATATGCCAGTTAATAACCAAAAAGCCAGAAACGATGCTCTTCGCTCTCTTAACCAAGAAGAATATGACAGGCTTGCATCTCAACAGACTGAAGGAATCACCAAAGGAATTGGAAAAGCTGTAGAAAAGGCAAAGAGCGAAACCGAGCTAAAATGGGAAGAATTTGCAGATGCTTTTCTTGGCACAGACGTATTTGCCGATAAAACTAAGGGGCTAGATAAGCACAATGTCATGAAGTAGTTTGAAAAATATGGCAATACAGCAAAAGAAGCCCTCGAAGAGATTAACAAACAATGGCTCTCTGGCACACTGGATAGATCAAAGTTTTCTGGTACATCTGATAAATTTGTAAAGGAGTATATTGATGCACTAGACGCTGCTAAAGAGAAAGCGGATGCTGCGCGATCTGCTAATGTTGGCGATCCAGATGTTAATTCACTCTTTAGTTCGGGTGGCACTACTGCTCTCACCCAAGAACAAGTTGATGCTCTTCACGCTGAAGCAAAAGCGTATGATGAGTTAATAGCCAAAAAGAAAGAGTATTATGGAATTAAAGAAGAGTCATATGAGCCACCAGAAAAGTTGTTGAATATATCTTATAAAGCTGGTAATGGCCGAATGCAGGTAGATCTCTCCAAGTTACTTCCAGCGAATCAAAGTGATTTCAAATAGCTTTTAGACATTGTTAAGCTTGAGGATAGTTAGGCAGCTTATGAAGATAACATCAAGCGTGTTAATGATTATATAAATGATATGATCAAGCAGGCAAAGAGATGGTTGTCTAAAGGTGAAGGAAAACCTTGGGATCCACAAAATAATCCATTCGACCAAGCGGTTGCTCAAAACTTTGGTCAAATGTCTTCAAGCAAAGCTTCGGGTGTTCTTAAAAAATTTCAAGGTTATTCTGGCGTGTTATACCAATCTATGGCAAAGGATTTGCGGGTGCCGAAGGAGTTAAGTCAAGTTAATGCCGATTTATTTGAACAAGTGAAATCTGGAGCATTAGACGCTATGGAGGCTGTTGAACTATTACGACAGAAAATGTAGGATTTTTATAATCCCCCATCAACTTCCAGTAGTAGTAACGCTTCCACTTTCGCTACCGACATTAAATCACTCGAGGGCTACTCTTCTGCTAATGAGGATTTTGTTAACCAATTAATCGCAGATGTTATTGCTGGCCAAAAAGAATACGATCAAGCGATGAATGAACTTAAAACTCACATCGCACAGCGTCAGGAAGAAATATTGAGGACTAAAAGAGTTAGAAACGCTGGCTTCGGCGAAGATGTTAAGGCTTTAGAAAATTATGGATACGCAGATAAAGATTTCGTACAAAAATTGACAGCTCAAGTCTTGGAAGGTACAAAAGAATATGACGACGCTATGGATGAGCTTAAAGCTCATATTGAATAGAAACATGTTGAAATGATGGCGGTTGCCGAGAAGTCTAATCGGGATAATACGGAGATTGGAAAATACTATGAGTCTGCTAAACCGATTATTGAGTCAATGGGACTTAATGCCGATGAACCACCTGAAGAATATTATAGATTTGTTGATGCTATTCGAGAGGAAGGTATCGAAGCTGAAGAGGCACTTAAAAGATTCGCTGAGACGTTTGGGTATGTTTATGATTAGGTAAACGAAAGATGGGCGAGGCCAGCCTCCAGAAAAGACACTTTCCTCATGTCAACCATCGAAGGCTACGAAGATTATATTGATAAAATTGCTGGAAAACCAGAATTAAACGCTGTTAAGATCGCATGGGATAAGGCGCTCGAAGAAAAAGATTTTTAGGGAGTCCTCGACATTGTACAAAAAATAAACGAAGCTTTCCGGCAAGGCAAGCTTGACGCTGAAGGTTACGTCGAAGGTGTTGGTTATCTCGATGGTATGGATTGGGCGAAGTACTATGCGCGGTATCTTACCAAGGATGACAAACATGGTCACGGCGCGAGGTATCTTGATGAAGTACCAGAAGGTTGGAAAAAGATCGAAGGCGCCCTTACCGCCCCAAAAGGTTATGAGTGGTACAGTAATGGAAAGAGTAGATTTTCCGGTGAATATCAATAGGCTCTTGTAAAAGTCAAAGAAGCTGTCGATGATGTTACCGAATCGGAACGGCAGATGGGTCAGGCTGGAGAAGAAGCGGCTGCGAAGGTTACGAAGGTAACTGGAGATGCTTTTAATAAAGAATTAAAATCTTTTGCCGCTATTAACAGTGACATTTTGGAAGAACCTAAGTATGAATATGATTATGATAAGTTAATTGAACGTGGTGGGCAATTAGAACAAATACTGACAAAGGTCTTTGATGAAAACCCTGGCGCAACTTTACAAACAGTTATAGATACTGTTCAACAAGAGTTGACAGATGCTTAGGGTCGGGCAAAAGAATTGGACGACACTTTAAAACAAATCAGAGAAGGATCAAAAAAATGGTCATTTAATGATATGCTGAATGATCCAGATGCTTTTGCAGATGATTTAAATAAGTTGACTGAGCAACTCATAGCACTAAGAGAGGCCGGAAAAGGTGATACCAAAGAAGCACTAAATCTGGAAACAAGGATACAGTATATGTTTGCAGCTCAAGGCAAAGCCTTTGATCAACCTAATAAAAAAGCATTCATGCCATATTTCGAAAAAGTACAAAGCAAATTAACTGAGGGTGCTAAGAGCATTCAAGATGAGATGTGGGAAGCTATGGCCAATGGTGGCAATTTAACTTCCCGTAATGATTTTCCAAGTTTAGTTGCTGATAGATTAGGACTTGGGATTGAATACAACAAAGATTTTCTTGCTGGTGACATTAGAGAGTTGCAATCTCTTTTAGATATTTTGTAGCATATAGACATTGTTCGCGGAAGAATATCAGATCAGGGCAAAATTGATTTCTTTGGGAAATAGGTTGACCGGAATTTACAGATTGCAAAAGAATTAGAAGAACGACTCCAGGGCACTTCTGAAGAAGATAGAGCATATGATCCGGAATGGGTTGAAAATCAATATAAATATATTGCTGAACATTTACAGAAAGCCGAAGAACTTAAAAAGAAAATTGCTGAATTAAAAGGCGAAGTATATGAGATGCAAACATTCACTGCGGAATCCGTGAAGGCGCGGTTAACACAAGGTTAGGCCAATGATCCGGTTGAGACTTTCAAAAAGACATGGACAAAAGCTGCCCTTAAATCAACTCAACCACCAGAAGCATTGTCTCAAGCATATATGCAATACATTAAAGATATTAACTCTGGTGCAATCAGCGCTGAAGATGCTATGGCTGGAATGGAGCAAGTTTCGAAACGGCTTGATGTAGCTTTTGATGAGGCATCTCAGACGTGGCAAAAGATATAGTTCTCTCCTGAAATTTAGGCAAACCTTGACGCGTTTAATAAAGCGATCCCTGATTTCGAAGATGGCCTTTCTGCGAAGACATTTGATGACACGCGAGAGAAATACGAAGATCTTGTTTATGCTATAAAGTACGAATCCAAGAGCGCCGAAGAAGCTATTCAGGAAATGCTTGCCGCTATAAAAGAAGCCGCCGCCGCTAATGGCGACTTGTATGGTCAAGAACCTTCCGAATCCGAAACTCCAAATAGAAAATTCCTTGTAAGCGCTACAACACCTCATGCAGCTAAAGCAACGTACATAAAACGCACTATTGCCAAAGATACAGATACTTCCGTCGAAGATCTTGGCGAAGATATCTCTGGTGTAGGTGGTCGCGCCGCCGAAGCTGCCGGGAAGCTTGATTCATTTACAGAATCCGCGAAAAATGCAGCAGAAGCTGCTAGAAAAGCTGCGGGAATTGAAGGCGAAGCTAGAATTATCAGTAAATCTGGCGTGAACGGAACTAACGCATCCGCAACATACGAACTCGCTAGAGGCATGCACTATACTGAGAATTGGAGTTATCGTAACGGTAACGAAGAAACAGGCGAAGAACCCGGATGGGCAATGACGTCAGCCAGGTACGTAATTAATTATCAAGCACTTTTAAATGATACAATCACTACGATGAAGCAATTAGCTAAGGCTGAAGCGGATCTTGCTCTGGCATAGGAACAAGGTCGCGGTGAAAATGTGACTAACCAGATATAGAAGCAGATAGATTTATATAGAACTCGTATTGATCAAAACGCAAAACTGGCTGAGCAATATGAAAGAATGGGCGACCTCGAAGACGAACTTGTACTACGCGATGGGTATACGAAGCGTTAGTACGATGAAGATTTAAAGGCTTAGAAAGAACTGATTGATGCGCAAGGTAACACCCGAAAAGAAAAATCTGTTGATGACGAGCGAAAACGGCAGGCTACAAAGCAAGACAGAGAAGTCGCTAGGGCACAGAAGTATGCTACCGAGCGTCTTGTGGCACTGAAGAAGCTTGAAAGCAGCTTTACAACAGAAGGCTCGTCTCGTTATCTTTCTGTCGAAGATGATCGCACTGCGATTACAAATATGGCCGGAAAACTTAGAACTAAACTGGAAGATATAATAAAACAAAACAGGGCTATGACTATAGACGAAATGGATGATATTATAGCTAAGTTTGGTGACATAAAGGTTGAAGGTGATACAAGATATGCTAAAAGCACAGCAAAGAAAGGCGATCTTTCTAGACAAAAGGTCGATTCTTTGAAGAACATATTATCAAGTGATCTTGAGTCATTTTCTCAGTAGGCTGGGAGATCATCTGGAGACATTAGTCATATTACTGAAGAAGTAAACAAACTTAAAGAAGCTCTTAAAGGAGATGTTTCATCTGAGTTTATTACAGATAGTTTCCAAAAACTTCGCGAACTTCGCGCTGAGTTGAAGGCTATAAACGAAGAACAAAGGACAGCGTCAGCTAAAGAAAATAACTAGACAAAAGAATATAATGATATCATGTCTAAGTTTGATAACTTAGAGAAGGCTCATAGCAAAATAAATAATATTAATGCATCAATTGCCACTAATGGTTTTACCCCGAATAATATTGAAGCGATGGCGGAAGCTTTGAATGATTTAATAAAAGCTGAAAACGAAGCCGCAGAAGCATACGACCATATGATTCAATTGTGGGAGAACGGCGTTTTTACAGATGAGCAGGCCGCAGCAATGCATGATCGTTATTATTCCAAGGAAGTCCAAAAGGAAGGGAGTCAAGCATCCAAACTAGCTGAAAACGAAGCTAAACTGCAAGCTGAAATTAAACTTGTCGCTGAACTTCAAGAATCGTACATTAAACTTGCTTAGGCTGAAGAAAAGGCCGAACACGCCTCAACGGCGGCTGGTAGGGAACTTGGTAAAAGACAAGCTGAGCAGATAAAGAAAAGACAAGAAGAACTTAAGACCAGAGTAAGCGATACTTTTGGTAAAGATGCTATGGAAGAAGCTGTGGAGGGCGCAAAGGCAGAAGCCAAAAAACTTAAAGATGCGTATAATGATGATCGAAATTAGGGCATTTCAGTAAAAGGTCTTGGCTTCGGCGAAAACGATGATGTTGAAAGAACCTGGGACACTCTGATTGCGAAAGCATAGCAGTATCAAAAGATCTTATACAAACAACAATCCGGTGGGACGCTCACAGTTAACGAAGCGGCGACGCTATAGAAGCTCACTAAACTTTATGCTGAGGCGGGCGAAAAAGCAGCTGATGCTGGCGAGAAAGGCCAAAAGTTCAATGAAGCTGTAGCGGCTGCTCAGCAGGCTGTACGTGATAGCGTTGTTTCTAAGTATAGTGAGACCATCGGCGGATTAACGTCGGCCGATGAAAAAATGCCAGAAGCCTACAACAAGCAAGTCGAGGAGTTAAAGGATAACCTTGAACAGCTTAAGAACATTGATTTTGATACCACTGAGTGGGAAGAAATGGTGAGAAAGCTTGACGCTGGCTTGAACAACCTCCGCACCGATGAAAGTATGCGGCCAGTTACCGAAAATGCAGTCGCATAGTTGGATCGGCAAATGGCTAATTGGCAGAATGTAAATTCTGGAGCCGGAGAATTCTTGGGTCAAGTGTAGGCGCTTCGCGATGCGTTGCATAATGTTCGTGACCAAGAAGGTTTTAATGGCATACAGTCCGACTTTGAAAGAGTTAAAGCTGCTGCTGCTGACGCTGGGAAAACTGGCGAATCTTTTGGCGCTGGCCTTAAGAAACGTTTCAAATCTCTTGGTCAGTATCTCCTCTCTTTTGCATCTTTCTATAGAGTTATCGGTGTGTTTAAATAGGCGTTTAACACGGTAAAGCAGCTCGATGATGCACTTACAGAAATGAGGAAAGTGTCTGATGAATCCTTATCTTCTCTTAAAAAATATCAATCATTATCATTTGATATGGCAGACGAGGTTGGAACGACATCTGAGCAGATCCAAAAATCAACAGCTGATTGGTTAAGGCTTGGTGAATCGTTTGAAGAGGCGCAAAAGTCTGCCAAAGAATCTACCATACTTTTAAATGTATCCGAATTCGATAATATTGATAAGGCAACAGAAGCTCTTGTGTCTACTAGTCAGGCATATAAGGATCTGGATAAAATTGATATTATTGATAAATTAAACAATATCGGTAACAATTTCAGTATTTCTACTGATCAATTGGCAACAGGCCTCCAAAATTCTGCTGCTGTGCTTATGACACAGGGTAACGATATTGATGAGGCTCTTGCCCTTTTAACTGCTGGTAATGCGTTGCCAGAAAATACAGTAATGTATTTATTAGAATGTATTTAATTGCGTTGATTACCTAAAGACTCACACCACAATAACGGCGAAAGTACGTTATGACGGGCTAACAACGTGAGTATGTAACAATGGTTAATTCGCAGCCAAGCACCCTAACGTATCCCGCAGATCATGCGGTATTAGTCGAGGGTGAAGGTTCAACGACCATTCCCGTGTTGGGACTTGAGAATAAGAATAAGGGTGGAAATCCCGAATACTCAAGTCAAAAGAAGTAGGGCGCAATCGCAAATGGCGTGGGTGAAAATCCCTTAAATCGAAAAGGTATACCCCTAACGTAAAGTCGAGGGTGAATAAATGGTCTATTCTTCGTCGAAAGATGAAGATGTGTTGGTTAGGTAAAAAGAAAGGAAAGATAAATTGAAAAAATTTGATAAAGAGTATTCTACGCAGTACACACCAGAGAAGGACTACCTACAACAGAATGGTATAATGCCTTCTTTCATAAAGATAGTCGATGATGTCATTACGTATAAATACACGAAGACATCGAAGCTTTTTAGTTTGTTAGCTGCTTATTACAGGAAGTATGATTGATAAGAAAGGATAATAGATAATGACAAAATATACAATCGATATAGTTAGAAAAATGTTCTTAGAATGTGGTTATGAATTGGTAAGTGATACGTACACAAATATTACTACCCCACTTCGATATATATGTAAGAAGCATCGGAATAAAGGTGTCCAAGAAATAACATTAAAAGTGTTAAAGGCTGGGTAGAGATGCCCCTACTGTTCATTTGAATCTGGTAAGTCATGTAATTTTAGATTGCCAGAAGACTTATACAAGGATGAAACAGAAAGACGTGGATATATCTATCGCGGAAATTTCGTAGACAATGGCTTTACGATGATTAATTTTGAATGTCCGAATCACAGGGATTATGGTTTGTAGACTGCTCCCTGGCATGATATACGAACGAACCATAATTGCTGTAAGGTTTGCAATGGCAATGACCGAGGCACAAAAGACTTTGATAAGATGGTTAAAGAAAAATTCCCGCATATTGATGTGATTGGTGAGTATCTTGGGGCACGTAAAAAGGTTAAAGTGCGATGCAATATTGATGGTAATGAGTGGGAGCCGTTTGCGTATAACTTGCTTAGCGGGTACGGATGCCCGACTTGCCACCATAAGAAAGTCGGCGATATAAGACGAGTACCAACGGAAGTAAAAATGGGGAAGTTGTCAGAGAAGCATCCTGACATATAGTTCTTATCTACGCCAAATTTGTCGCATGATAATGTCCATTGTAAATGTAAAACGTGCGGTTATGAGTGGTATGCATCATATGACAATCTGACAAAATCGAATAGGCCGACAGGGTGCCCATCATGTTCAAAATCGAAAGGCGAAAAAAGGATCGCCGAACTCTTAAAAGAATGGGGTTATAGTTTTACTATAGAAAAGACTTATAACGATTTAAGAGATATCAATCTTTTGAGATTCGATTTTCATTTAGATGATTTTAGGCTATTAATCGAGTACGATGGGGAGTATCATTATGGCCCAGTATACACTAGTACCGATATGCGCGATATGAAACAAAAAGACGCTGATTATGAGACACTTATTAAACATGATCAGATGAAAGATGAATACTGCTTGAAAAATAATATACCACTTTTAAGAATACCTTATTGGGAATTCAAAAACATTGACATACTTTTATTTGACTTTATGGCCGAACATGGAGCCATAATTAGGACAAAGTAATTTTTAAAGTGATAACTAACCAACACTAACAAAAAGTTGCGATTTTTGTTGAATACAAAAAAATGCCATAACTTAGGATATTTCAAAAACTAGCGCAGGAATTAGAACAATTTCGCTTCGAATTTCGGGTAAAAGGTTGCCCGAACGTATGGTGACATACGGACACGCTTATGTGTGTTAAAAAGTAGCTATAACGGTTAAAGGCATATAGGGATGCTCAGACCGTGGTAATAAATATTACACAATATTTAAACCCGAGAGACTGTCATACTAGGTATGGTGACATATCTGGTTCCGCTACTCTCTCGCTTTTGCGAGATGGAAATACAGTCCGAACTCACATTATAACCCTAATATTATGAAGTGTGAGACTTAGCCAGAAATGACTAGGCGCTATCCTATTTGGGTAGTCAGTAGGTGATATAACACTGAAAGTAACAGATTGACCGAAGAAGCGAAGGATGAAATCGCGGATTAATAACATAGTCCGAGTATACGGCGACGTATATATGGAATTGGCTTAAATCGGTGGAAACCCAGAAGTGGGCAACACCGAGGGTAAGGCTCATTATGAGAATCCCGTAACGACCACACTTGTATTGGTAACAATATGAGGTACGCCAATACGTCTATGACGTAAAGATATGGTCTGTTCTGCAAATATAACAAAATGAAATTGCAGAGGTGAGCAGAAATGACCCACCCGCCTTCTATCATAGAAGGTAGTAACAACAAGATGGGCGAAGATATAGATGATTTTGTCGTTAGGACTAAGTCCAAGACAGACTCTATAATTCGCGATTATACAGCCGTTGCGTCAAACGCTTACAAAGGCGTAAGTGTACTTGATGCAAATGGGAATCTTAGAAGTACATACGACATTCTTTTAGATATCGCAAAAGTTTATGAAGAAATACAGGCCGAAGATAAAAAGAACGGTACAAATAGGGTACAAGCCCTTATTGAAACGCTGGCAAAGTTTCTGCCAGGGCATATAGTGATATATGCTAAGAATATATTTAATTGCAGGTAATGCCTTAGAGCCTTGCACCACAATAGTGGCGAAAGCATACTATGACGGTTTTATAACGCAAGGATTGGCTGTTCTGCAGCGAAGCACCCTAACGTTATGTGTGAGACATACACTAGTCTAAGTCGAGGGTGAACGTTCACAGGCCAGATCCATGTCGGGCTATAAACATGAGAATAAGGGTTGGAATCCCGAATATTTATAGCATTAATCGTAGGGCACAAATCACAAATGGTGTGGGTGAAATCCCCTTAAATCGAAAAGGTATACTCTCAGCATAATAGTTGAGATGAAGAAATGGTCGAGTCTCATATGAAAGTGTGAGGTGTTTGTATTATTAGGTGACAAAATATGAAAAATAAATATGTATGCGAGTCCGTTCGACTATGTAGGTTTTTATATAGCCTTGGTTTTGATAAAGAATCTATATATATAGATGGCCAAGAAAAATGGGCTTTTGATAGAAATCAAGAACTACAAGATAGCCTTGATTTTTATTTTAATATGAGAAAAAAATTAAAAGAATATAGACTTAAGGGAGTGAATGAAAATGCAAAGAATACAAATGGTGAAACAATGGACACAAGAGGAAGATGATTATATAAGATTAAACTATTTATCGATGACTGATGATGAAATCGGGGAGCATATAGGCCGTTCATCTAGTGCCGTAAAAAACGAACGTGGAAAATTAAAATTGTATAGACCGTATGTTAAACGCAATCCTATACAAAAAAGGCCTCCTCTTTCTTTCCAAGATATTATTGAGATGTTTGATAAGAAAAATTATTAGCTATTATCGTCTTCTGATGAATATAAAAATAAAGCGTCCAAGTTGAGATATATTTGCCCTAAACATAAGGATAAAGGAGCGCAAACCATAAGCGTTTGTCATTTACAAGAAGGCAAAGGCTGTTGCTATTGTGGGAGAGAACGTACCGCCGAAAGTAAGAGATCAAAAGTGACCCCAGAAGAAGACGAATTATTATGTTCAATAAAAGGATTTGAGTACGTTAATACGTAGACAGAGAATGGTAAGGCCTATATATTTTTTATATGCCCAAAACATCGAAACCTGGGGGTTCAAAAAATGAAGCGAGGCAACATGAATAGAGATAGCGTTCATGGTTGTCAATATTGCAACGGAAAAAATTATCCTTATTGGTACGTTAAAGAAACTATTGAATCTAGATATCCAAATTTAACGGTTATTTCAGAATATGAAGGCATGAATAAGCAGTTATCTTGTTATTGTAGTGTGCATAACACAACCTTTTCTAATACGGCTAAAGAAATTTTTTATTACGGAAGAGGCTGCGACGGCTGCTCTCATGATACGAGGGCAAATATTCAAAAACTTTCAGATGAAGAAGTTGTGGCGAAAGCCCTTGCACTAAACAATAATATCTCGGTTCTTGATGTATCTAACTATAAAAATTATAACAGCAAAATTCATGTTAGGTGTAATAAATGTGGTCATGAGTGGGATGCAAGCTTGTCAGATCTTCATAATCAAAATGGGCATTGTCCCAATTGTTATGTTAGGGCGAATACTTCATTAGGCGAATCGACCATTGCCCAATGGCTAAGTGATAATAACGTCCCGTTCTTTCCATAGTACACAATAAAAGAGTGTAGAAATATTAATCCTCTCCCGTTCGATTTTGGAATATTTAATTCAGATATGAGTTTAATTGCGCTAATAGAGTATCAGGGTCGTCAACACTATGAAGCTATTGATTATTTTGGTGGTGAACCAAAATTTGAAATGCGTAAGAAGTGCGACAAAATAAAAAAAGATTATTGCGCGAATCATAATATTCCACTGCTTATAATACCATATTGGGATTTTGATAATATACATGTTATACTAAGCAACTTTATTAAAACTATTCAATAAAAAATAATACAAACACGCATGGAGTTGTGACCCATGCAAATACAATCGAGGCAAAAATAGAAGTAACATTGCTGCATCCATACTTCAGAACCCAGAAATGCTTGAAGAGGTATATGAAGCATCAAAAGATTCCGCTGGCTCCGCACAGCAAGAATTGGATAAGTATCTTGATTCAATAACTGGTAAAGTTACAAAACTTCAAAATGCGATTCAACAGCTATCATTTAATGTTGTAGATTCAGAACCATTAAAAGTGATAATCGATTTACTTACTGGTGCTGTTAAACTTGTAAATACATTAGTCGAGAATGTTGGATCATTAAATCTTGTTATCGGTGGCGCGGCTGGTATATTAACGACTAAATTCGGGAAAGGATTTTTCCAATATACCAAAGAAGATGGGCTTAAAATAGGGCCAAAAATCTTGGCTTCAATAAAAGATGCAAGAAAACCGATAATCGATGAAATCAAGAAGCTTGCTGATGAGTATACGGATGAATTTCTTGTTTCTGATTTGGATCACTCTGTATTTTCAAGTTTGTCAACTAACGCGCAAAATGCTATGGAAGATGTCAAAAAAGTTATAGGCGAGGGTACAAAGCTTGGCGATGTAATCTCCTCACTTGAACATCCGATCATGGGCGTTGGCGGTGCATTAAGTAAAGTTGGCGGGCTGTTATCGACATTCCTGCAGACGCTTGGAAATATGGCCATATCTACTCTTGCTTCAATGGCAATTGGTCTTGTAATTAAGACTATTGCGGATGCTATCACATATCAGGATAGGTTAATTGAAAAGAGCAAAGAAGCAAAAGATGCGATCTCTAATACTTTCAAAGATTTCAAAGACCAGACGTCTTCTTTTGAGGATATGTAGGTATCACTTGGTATTGAGGTTGAAGAGGATCAGGATGTTGAAGATACCATCAAAAATATCGCTGACAAGTACAGTGAACTTCACGAAGGTGTTAATGGTTTTACCAACGAAAATATTAATCTGACGAATGATGAATATCAACAATATCTTGATACTTGCAATAAACTTGCCGAGCAATATCCGTCTCTCGTTAAGGGATGGGACAGCTAGGGCAACGCCATCCTCAATATTGGAACATCTGCCGATGAAGCTCGTGCTGCTCTTATGAGGATGTATGATGCGCAACAGCTGAGCGCGAATATGGAAATCGGGGATAACCTTGATGACCTGTATAAAGGTGTATCGGCTGAGGTCGGGAAACTTGATAAACAAAATAAAAAGCTGAATGAGAAAAACAGCGCTCTCGAAGAAAAGATTAATTGGAAAAACGACAATACGATATTAGATTTGTCTGGTTACACTTTGACAGCATCCCCATCGGAACA
>Ga0326514_10001962_pt1 | contig 13176 bp, 16 predicted proteins | sample 3_2548_0518_D_FD_203653 | JGI IMG/M metagenome (GOLD analysis project Ga0326514, IMG submission 203653) | Bovine rumen microbial communities from UC Davis, California, United States - 3_2548_0518 | ecosystem: Host-associated > Mammals > Digestive system > Stomach > Rumen | place: USA...
CCTAAATATTTCTCCGCGGGGATATTTTGGGAAAACAATTTATATTTTCAGAAGGCTTAGTAGCGGCCTAACTAGTTCCAAACACCTCTTATATTTGCCTCCTTTCACTTGATTGCACGTTCTATCACCCGTTAGGTCGCCATTAAGCTTTCTGAAAATTAGAAACCGCTACAGAGAAGGTGATATTCTATGAAAGATAAAACAAAAGAAACTCATGCACGTCGCCTTAAGCCATCCATGACCAAGGAAGGTCAGGATAATCGAAACATTTACCTTGCACAGAAGCTCGCCGAGAAGCAACTTGAGGAAGGTACTGCCTCGTCTCAGGTTATTTCACTATACCTAAAGCTGGGCTCTGAGAAAGAGCGTCTGGAGAATGAAAAGTTAAGAGAGGAGAATCGGCTACTGAAAGCTAAAACAGAGTCACTCACACAAGCAGGTGATATTAGCAAAGAGATTGCCGAAGCCATAGAGCTGTTCAAGACATATAGTGGAGCGTCTAACGATGATTCTGGAATACTCTAAACTCATAGAGCTGCCAACCTTCGCTGAAAGGTTCGATTATTTATCCCTCAATGGGGTTGTTGGGGAATCCACATTCGGAGGCTCACGCTATTTAAACCAGCTGTTCTACAATTCCAAAGAATGGAAAGAAGTTAGGGATATTGTGATCATGCGAGATGAGGGATGTGATCTAGGATGTACAGATAGACTAATTACCGGAACTATATATATTCATCACATGAATCCAATTCGCAAAGAAGACATACTCACACGCAGCTGGAAAGTATTAGACCCGGAGAACCTTATTTGCGTGTCGTTTAATACACATCAGGCAATACACTATGGCGACCGATCAATCTTGATACCAGATCTAGTCGAAAGATACCCGAATGATACATGCCCTTGGAAGTAGGAGAAGATAGTTATGGAAAGTATATTAACGTCAATAAAGTTGAAGATGTTAATAGCCGAAGACGATCCATCTTTTGATGAGACTATAATCATCGCGATCAACAACGCATTCTTTAAGTTGAAGCAGCTTGGTGTAGGACCTGAAGAAGGGGTTGCTATATCTGGTGCAGAGGATACGTGGGAAGGTTGTGGCATCCAATCTGTGCCAATGTTAAATGCATTGAAGACTTACATATTTGTAAGCGTAAAATTGGAAGTCGATCCTCCACAGAGCACTGCACTAATGGAATGCTACAATCGTCAAATGGATGAGTTAAGCTTTCGGTTGATGGTTGAGTCAGAAGAACTTACAGAAGGAGAATCGAATGAGTAAGAAAAACAGAAACAACTATGAAGTGACAGAAAACGTCGAACACATCGAAAACGAAGATCTTTCAGAAAGTGTTGAGGACGCTGTTGAACCTGAAGTACAGGAGACAGAAGAGCATGAAGCTCCGGAAGAGGCGCCAGTAAAGAAGTATGAAGTTATCGCTAAAGAAGCGCTCAACATCAGATCATCTGCCAAGATTGAAGATAATGTAGTCGGCATCGTTGGAAGAGGTCTCATTGTGGCAGCTCCGCTTGTTGATGGTGAAGTACAGACTGAAGGCGAGTTTACGTATATCGTTACAGAAGATGGTGGGTATGGGTTTGTAATGTCAAAATTCCTGAAGGAAGTATAACCTGAAGGGAGGGTGCGACTATGCAAATCTATACTGAAGACTACATCATGCATCATGGCGTTAAAGGAATGCATTGGAATGAGCATCTCCCTTACGTTTTGGCAAAACTTACGAATAATACTCGGAAGCAGAAGATGTATGAATCAATTGCTGCAGAGCGAGTTAAGCATAAGAAGCGCGGAACCACTTCGAAAACTCGTAAGAATGTGGTAAGAAACCCAATAAAAGTAATGAGTGCTGAGCAGAAACGTAAAGCTGCCCTTCAGAAAGCCCAGGAAACTCGTAGGAGAAACGCTGAGAAGAAGAAAGCTATTGACGAGATCATACGTACTGGTGATGTAAACGGCGCTCAAAAGTATGTCAATGATATGTCCCATCAGCAATTGCAGGATTTGTTCACAAAGGTTGATGATAGGAATAAACTTGCACAGTATTCGTCAGCTGCAGCGAGAAGCAAAGCCGATAAGTTCTTTAAGAATATGGATAAAACTTCTGAACGAATCAAGTCTGTTACCACATTTGTTGATAACAGTAGTAAAGCGTATAGTTCGATTAATAAAGCAGTTAATCTTATGAACAAGGCTCTTGGGAAGAGTACAGGTAACAATAACAACAAAAAGATCAACCCTACGCAGGAAAACATTGATCGAGCAATGGACATGGTTAAGAAATTTAGGGACCTCCAGAATAATGCTGGAAACCCTAACCCAAAACCAAGTGGAAGACCAGATCCTGGTTCGATGAGTGACAAAGAGATGCGATATTTGATAACGACAAATTTCGATCCGAACAAGAAGAAAGGGGCGCAATAAATGCTAAGCAATACCGCGACCCCTAAGTATTATGGGGAATTCCGAGATAGGGTTATACGCGGTGAAATTCCAGTATGTCGAACTGTTTCGATGGAGATGAACCGCATAGATGCCCTGATCGAAAACCCAGGAATCTACTACGACAGAGACGCCGTCGAAGGATGGATCAAATTCTGCGAGAATGAGCTGACTCTAACCGATGGATCTGATTGGCATCTACTGGATAGCTTCAAGCTCTGGGGTGAACAGGTATTCGGATGGTATTATTTTGTTGACAGATCAGTATACGAACCAGGAGATAATGGTGGCCCTGGAAGATACGTAACAAAGCGTGTAAAAACTAGGCTCATAAAGAAACAGTATCTGATCGTAGGCCGAGGTGCCGCTAAGTCACTATATGACACTGGGATACAAGCGTATTTCCAAAACATCGATACAAGCACTACTCATCAGATTACAGTAGCGCCAACAATGAGACAGTCGGATGAGGTGATGGCTCCATACCGTACTGCCATTACAAGATCTAAAAGCGCTTTCTTTAAATTCCTGACTGAACACAAAGTTCCTGGAAGTGCCGGCAACAAAACATATCTATGCTCAACCAAACGTGGCATTGAGAACAATGTTACCGGATCACTACTTGAGATTCGACCGATGTCAATTGATAAGCTTCAGGGATTGAGGTGTAAAATTGCCACGGTTGACGAATGGTTGTCAGGTGACGTAAGAGAAGACGTAATAGGTGCTATTGAGCAGGGTGCTTCCAAGCTCGATAACTACCTTATTGTAGCAACAAGCTCTGAGGGAACCGTACGAAACGGAGTTGGTGATACCATAAAGATGGAGCTTATGGACATACTTAAAGGTAAGTATGAGAATCCACATGTATCCATTTGGTGGTATAGACTGGATGATGTAAAGGAAGTTGGAGATCCTTCAAAATGGGTAAAAGCAAATCCAAACATTGGTAAGACTGTATCATACGAGACTTATCAGTTGGATGTAGAGAGAGCTGAGAATTCACCTTCTGCAAGGAATGATATTCTGGCTAAACGTTTTGGGATCCCGATGGAAGGATACACTTACTACTTTACATATGGTGAGACGTTACCGCATCGTTTTAGGAAATTCTGGAACATGCCTTGCTCATTAGGAGTTGATCTATCACAAGGTGGTGACTTCTGCGCATTCACTTTCTTATTCCCGTTGTCGGACGGATCATTTGGCATCAAATGTCGGAGCTATATTTCATCGCTAACATTCAGCAAACTTCCACTTGCAATGAAAACCAAATACGAAGAGTTCATGAAAGAAGGGACCCTTATGGTATTGGACTGCACGATCCTCGACATGAACCAAGTCTATGACGACCTCGATCAATTCATCATTGATAACAACTATGAGGTTGTATGTGTTGGGTATGATCCGTATAATGCAGAAGCATTTATCGATCGGTGGAGTGCTGAGAATTCCCCATTCGGTGTTGAGAAGGTTAGACAGGGATCACAGACTGAGTCAGTACCTTTAACCGAGATCAAAGCATTGGCCGAAGAACGGATGCTGTTATTTGATGAAGCAATCATGCAGTTCACGATGGGTAATTCGATCGTTATCGAGGATACTAACGGTAACAAGAAGTTACTTAAGAAGAGGTATGAAGCGAAGATCGATAATGTATCGGCGTTAATGGATGCATTTGTTGCGTACAAACTGAATTTAGATTCATTCGAGTAAAGGAGATAATGTGGGTAATGATTATATCATGCACTACGGTGTAAAAGGAATGCACTGGGGTGTTATTAGGTACAGATCCGCATACAATCGATTTACTACCAAACCGAGAATCGGCGTAAAGAGATGGTATGCTGGCTTTAAGAAAGACCATACTGCAAGAAGGGCTGAACGAGCAGCTGAGAAAAACATTAAGCTGGAGAACAAGAAATCAAAGATTGATTACAAATTATCAACTCGTCAAAAAGGTTACACCATGGACGAGGATGGTATGATTAAACCGGTAATGACTGGTAACACTGCGAAGCTAAGGCATAAGTCGTATAAGATGCAGAGGAAGATCGCACGTAATAAGTATGCTCAGCAGAGGGCTGAAAGGCTTATTGCTCAGATGGATACCGATAAGAAGCTGCAGGACATCCCAGCCGGCGTTATTACAAACGGTGAAGGTATCTACAGTAAGTATGCTGCAGTTCGTCTGTATGGTAACAAAGTCTACATTGGAACTCAGCGTAAAGTTGAGCGTAAAACCAGACATTGGGAGAAGAAGAAATTATTGGCAAATGCTATCGTCAACAAAATTGCCAAGGCCAAGAAAGGATAAATTATGCCCGGCTTTATTGAAAGAGCAAAAAGCTCTTGGAATGCATTTTTCAACAAAGATCCTACAGCTAATGAAGCTCCTGCGTATGGGTATACGGTATCTTCAAGTAGACCAGACAGGCTTAGGATCACACATAGTAATGAGCGAAGCGTCGTAGGGCCGATCTACAACCGAATAGCTGTGGATGTGGCATCACTCGATTTCAGACATGCAAAAGTTAACGAGAACGGACAGTTTGTCGATACAATCAACGACGAATTGAATGAGGTGTTAACACTAAATGCAAACCTTGATCAGACGTCAGACGATCTAATTAGAGATGCTGTGATGAGTATGTTCGATGAGGGTGTAGTGGCCATATTTCCAGCAAAGGCGACTGCAGACCCGTGGCTTACGGACTCATTCAAGGTTCAGACGGCACGTGTTGGAACAATAACACAGTGGTATCCAAACAAAGTTAAGGTTGATGCCTATAACGAAGCTACTGGAAATCATCAGGAGATTATGGTTCCAAAACGATCTACGTGTATCGTTCAAAATCCATTCTATCACATAATGAATGCGCCAAATTCAAATCTGAAAAGACTCGTAACGAAGATGAATCTGTTGGATCAGATTGACGCTAAGACAGCATCTCCAAAATTGGATTTGATAATCCAGTTACCATATTCTATTAAGACCAAAACCAGGGAAGATCAGGCTGACCGACGTAGAGGAAAACTTATCGAACAGTTAAGAGGTTCAGAATTGGGCATCGGTTACATCGATGGAACTGAGAAGATCACTCAGCTGAACCGATCAATCGAAAGCACATTGCCTGCCGAGATTGAAAAGCTGAAACAAGAGTTATACGCACAGCTGGGTCTAACGCCTGAAGTGTTTAATGGAACCGCGAACGAGTCAACGATGTTGAATTACTACACGCGAACAATTGAGCCTATCGCTTCAGCAATTGTATTGGAGATGCGTAGAAAGTGGCTTTCAAAGACTGCTAGGTCACAGAATCAATCCATTGTATTCTTTAGGGATCCGTTTAAATTAGTCCCAATTAGTAATATTGCCGAGATCACTGAAAAGCTGATTACTTCGGAAGTTGTTACTGCAAACGAGATGAGAGGTGTTATTGGACTTAAACCGTCCGGCGACCCTCGTGCGGATCAGTTGATGAATCCAAACATCAATCCTGCTGCTGACAATCCTGTTAGTGACAAGGGAACTGAAGAAGAGGTACCAATGGAAGACAGCTATTAATCAAAGAAGGAGAAAAAGTCAAAATGCCAAAAAAGTATGATTTCGCAGGCTGGGCATCAGTGAATGATGTTTTATGTACTGACGGAACAACGATTAGACAGAACGCCTTCGCCCATGATGACGGAAAGACAGTACCATTGATGTGGATGCATGGTCACCACAACCCAGAGAATGTTATTGGACAGGCATTATTGGAGAATCGCCCAGAAGGCGTATTCGCATATGGGTCATTCAATGGAACACCGACCGCTGAGGCTGCTAAGCAGGCAGTTATGCACGGTGATGTTGATAGACTGTCAATCTTTGCAAATCATTTAACAAAAGACGATCGCAAGAACATCACCCACGGTCAGATTAAGGAAGTAAGCCTTGTACTTGCAGGTGCTGATCCTGAAGCTAAGATTGTGGATACAATGATCGTTCACGGTGATACCGTCGAGTTAGATGAAGCAGAGGCAGTTATTTTCCATGGGGAAGGACATCACATTAGCACCGTCCCAGGAGAGGTTGATATTGCAATCCACTCAGATAATGGTGACGACAGTGGAAAAGAAGGAGATGAAAAAGTGGGCGACGACAAAGGAAAGACTGTAGAAGAGATCTTTAATACCATGACCGACGAACAGCGCCAGGCAGCTTTAACTGTAATCGCAGCGGCTCTCGAGGAGAGTGAGTCAGGTGAAGGTGTTAAACACAGTGACATGGAAGGAGAAGACATGGGTTACAACGCATTTGATCAGGGTAATGATTCAGAAGGCAGCTTCGTAATTACTCACGACGACATGAAGACTCTGGTTAGCAACGCTAAGAGACTGGGTTCTATGAGGGAGTCATTTGAGCAGTTCCTTGATGATAACTCAATCGCACATGACGATATTACATACAACAAGGACGCTGACGGAAATCCTTACGGCATCGGAAACTATGACATGCTGTTCCCGGATTATCAGAACATTACAGCGCAGCCACAGTGGATCAAGCGTAGAACAGAGTGGGTATCTACTGTAATGAATGGTGTTCATCACACTCCGTTCTCTCGTATTAAGTCAATGTTTGCTGATATTACAGAGGACGCTGCTAGAGCTAAGGGATACATCAAGGGTAAGAGAAAGAAGGAAGAGGTATTCAGCCTTCTTAAGAGAACAACCGATCCGACCACTGTATACAAGAAGCAGAAGATGGATCGTGATGATGTCCTTGACATGGCAGGCTTCGATGTAATTGTATGGATCAAGGGTGAGATGCGTCTCATGCTCGACGAGGAAATCGCAAGAGCTATCGTATACGGTGACGGAAGACTCCCATCCGATGAGGATAAGATCGATGAGACTCATATCAGACCTATTGTTAAGGATGACAGCTTATTCGTTATCAAGAAGGATATGGCTGGTGCAGATCCTGTTAACGCAGCTAAAACATTCGATGATGATCATGTAAGAGCAATGAAGGAGTATGAGGGATCTGGAAACCCAGTAATGCTTATTCAGCAGTCCCTTTACACCGAGCTGATCCTTAGAAAGGATGCTCATGGTTACCGTCTGTACAAGACAGATGCTGAGCTGGCAACTGCACTTCAGGTAGATCGTCTTATCAAGATCCCAGATGTTATCGCCGGTGACGTATACTCTGTAACAATCAACTTTACAGATTACAACGTTGGTGCTGATAAGGGTGCTGATATCGGAATGTTCGAAGACTTCGATATCGACTTCAACCAGATGAAGTACCTGATTGAGACACGTATCTCAGGTGCATTAACAAAGCCTTACAGTGCTGTTGTTATTAAGCGTGGTACTGCTCAGCAGTCTGGCGGAAACAGCGGATCTAACGCTCAGGGCTAAAAGCTTCAAAATAGATCGGAGAGAAGATGTTATACCATGGAAAATTCGGCTTCGTATCAGCGGTAGATAAAGGTCATGGAATCTGGGGCAAAGAGATTGTTGAACGTACATATTATGGAAATCTTAAGAGGGTTAGCTGGCATAGAGCCGACCCTCAGTCCATAAACCCAGGCGTTAACATCAGCAACCAGATCTCTGTCATGACTGACGCATTCCTAAATGACAACTTCCCCGATCTTAAATGGGTCGAGTTTAGAGGTAAGAAATGGACAGTAGTGAATGTGGAAGTTGAACCGCCACGGATCGTCATCACTTTAGGAGATATTTATGTCAATGGTAAACAATAGACGTTGGGAATTGCAGGACAAACTCGAAGCGATTCTAGGATCACCATATGTATATTTCCAACCTGATGAGAACACTGATATGGTGTATCCGTGCATTGTCTACACGAAAACATCACCTAGCGTAAGACACGCTGATAACAAAGCATACCTAAAAACCGACTGCTATGAACTAACATATATAAACGAGGATCCTGATACGGATATTCCAGATAGATTACTTGATGAGTTTAACATGATTCATAGTAACAAGCGTTACACCGCTGATGGGATGTATCATGATCCTTTTGTTTTATATTACTAACTAACCAGTATTCCAAACAAGGAGGAACGAATGGACGCAACAGAATTTTTACTGAAGTGGGATCAGGCCGGACAGCATAAGTATGAATCCGGTGTTGATCATGCCGTATTTTATCCATACGGAACAAAAACAGCTCCATATTCAAATGGAGAAACCTGGAATGGTGTGACCGCAATTAATGAGAACCCTTCAGGAGCGGAGGCATCACCGATTTATGCCGATAACATCAAGTACCTGAATCTCATGTCTGCTGAGACATACGCTTGCACAATTGAGGCACTTACATACCCAGATTCATTCGAGGAGTGTGATGGAACTGTCGCAGTTGCAACCGGTGTAACAATCGGCCAGCAGCCTCGTAAGACATTTGGTTTGTCATACCGCACGAAGGTGGGTAATGATGCAGAGGGGCAGGATGCTGGATACAAGCTTCATCTTGTTTATGGATGCCTTGCTTCCCCATCTGAGAAGAACCACAGCACAATCAACGAGTCACCTGAGACAGCTAACTTCAGCTGGTCTGTTAATACTACACCGGTTGATGTTCCGGGTGCAGCACCTTCATCAACTGTTACAATTGACAGTACTAAGCTTGATGCTGCTGGTAAGGCTAAGCTTGCTCAGCTTGAGAAGATTCTTTATGGTACACCTGCTGTTGAGGCAGATCCGAAGAACAGTGTTGAAGCATCTGCAGCTGTTCCGGCTCGCTTACCACTCCCAGCTGAGATCATGAAGCTCTTCGGTACTGAGGGCTAATTAGAAATCAGTCATAATCGAACTAATTGAAACGTAACGGTGCCTTGTAGCTACTACCGGTTATGAGGCACTGTTTTTTATTTTAGAAAAAGGAGAATCCGAATGTTTACAGATACGAGAACATATACCGACTACAACGGAAACGAAAGAACAGAAGATTTTATGTTTAACCTCACGAAGGCTGAGGTTCTGGAAATGGAAATGAACCAGGACGGTGGAATGGAGCAGCACATTAACCGTGTGATTGCAGCCCAGAATTCAAAGGAGCTTATTAGTATTTTCAAGGAGATCATCGATAAGTCTTACGGTGTTAAGTCTGAGGATGGTAAGAGATTCGTCAAGTCTCCGGAGATCCTGGCTGAGTTCAAGGCTACTGAGGCATACTCTGATATTTTCATGGAGCTCGCTACCGATGATAAGAAGGCGATCGAGTTTATTGAGGCTGTATTACCGGACGTTCCGAAGAGTCATACAGTTATCGAGGGCGGCAAGCCAAACCCAATCCCACCGACTGTGTAAGATAGATCGGAGGTATGAAGGATGATTGAAGTATTTGTTCCTGGACATAGATGGGATCCTGATACAGAAAGGTTCTCCGATTGTCCGGATACTACGCTTCATTTAGAACATTCCTTAATATCCTTACATAAATGGGAGGCATATTATCATAAGTCATTCCTTTCTACAGAGAAGACTTATGAAGAAACACGCAAATACTATGAATGTATGTGCATGGACAAGAATGTGCCTCCTGAAGTATTTAAGAACATTAGCGATGCAGATGCTGATAGAATCAATGCATACATTAACGATCCGTATACGGCAACTAAGATCTACACTTCGGATGGTGAGGATGATAATAGTGTTAATCCACATAAGATCCTTACCGCCGAAGAGATCTATTACAGCATGATAGCATTCCGTATACCATCAGAGTATAGAAAGTGGCACCTTAATCAGTTACTGACTCTGATCAATGTATGTTATGAAAAGCAGAAGGAAGCAGAACGCAGTAGTGAAAAGCCAAAGCCGATGAGTAAAGAAGCCATCATGAAACGGCGAGAGCTCAATGCGATGCGAAAAGCAAAACTGCATACTACGGGATAAAGGAGGAATTGTCAAAATGAGCAAAATTGAAGCGGCTGTTGTATGGATGGAAAAGACGGCCAAAGATAATTCTCATGGGTACGATCAGGTATTCCGATGGGGTGAAAAGGGAGACTATGATTGCAGCGGGGCTGTTATTACGGCGTTGAAGAAGTCAGGTATTGACCTCAAGAAATCTGGGGCAACCTATACTGGCAATATTAGACCAGCTGCATTGAAGAACGGATTTGAAGACGTAACATCAACAATCAATCTTAAGACTGGTAAAGGTCTTAAGAGAGGAGACATTCTACTGAAGGAGTTCCACCACGTGGCCATGTACTGTGGCAATGGTATGGAGGTTGAAGCCTCTATTAACGAAAAAGGAACTGCTACAGGAGGAAAACCCGGGGATCAAACCGGTCGTGAATTTTTAATTCGGTCGTATAGAAACTACCCATGGGATTGTGTCTTGAGATATGTGGATGATGTACCAAAGAAGCAGAGCAAACATTACGGTAAGTATAAATGCAAGGCGTTCTTACTGAACGTTAGAGCGGATGCAGGTATTAAGAGTAAGATTACAGGTATCATCAAGAAGGGTACTGTAGTAGCATCTGATGGTACATACAAGACAGTCAATGGACAGACATGGATTAAGGTGTACACTACGAAGGAGTCACCTACCGGATACGTCTCATTGAAGTATTTGGAGAAAGTAAAAGCGTAAGAATCGGAGGTCGTATGAAGATTCAAGTCTCACAAAAAGGTGGGTTTGCGAAGACTACTCGAATGTTAAGTAAGTACATTCAGCATGGTAAAGACATTGAACCGATACTGGATAAGTATGGTAAAAAGGGTGTTGAAGCGTTGGAAAAAGCAACCCCTAAGCGGACTGGAAAGACTGCGGCCTCTTGGTATTATGTCGTAAAGAAAGACCGAAAAGGCTTTTATGTAGAATGGCATAACTCAAATGTCACTGCGAATGGTGAAGTAATTGCCATACTCATTCAGCGAGGACATGGTAAAAAGGGAGGCGGTTACGTAGAAGGACGAGACTACATCAAACCAGCTCTCCGTCCAATATTTGAGCAGTTTGCTCACGAAGCGTTTGAGGAGGTGACAATACTGAATGAGCGATAGTTACATCGATGACAATATCGTCAAAATGACGTTTGACAACAAACAGTTTGAGCAGAATGCAAAGGCGTCATTAAACACTATCGAAAAGTTAAAAAGTTCAATGAACTTTGAAGCCAGTGTAAAAGGGCTTGATAAAGTCGAAGAGGCTATTAGAGATACAAACAATGGTCTTAGAACAGTTAATAGCACTATTGATAAGCTGGGAAAGAGGTTCACGGCTCTCGGAGTAATGGGTCAGCGTGCACTGGAGAACATCACAGACTCTATCTATCGCACCAGTACTCGAATGCTGAAAGCGTTAACTATTGATCCAGTTAAACAGGGCATTCAGGAGTATGAACTGAAGATGCAGTCCGTGCAGACTATCATGGCTAGTACGGGAGCATCAGTAAAAGAAGTAAATCAGTATCTTGATGAGCTCAATACTTATTCAGATAAAACGATTTATTCTTTTAAAGACATGACTTCAAACATTGGTAAGTTTACGAATGCGGGAGTAAGTCTTAAAGATGCAGTAGCAGCAATTCAGGGTATTTCAAACGTAGCGGCAGTTGCGGGTGCTAATACTAACGAAGCGTCAAGAGCGATGTACAACTTCTCACAGGCGTTATCTGCTGGATATGTAAAACTGATTGACTGGAAGTCTATTGAATTAGCAAACATGGCCACAAAGGAATTCAAAGAGAACCTTATTTCTGTGGCAGAAGGTCTAGGAACCGTTAAGAAGGTAGCTGGAGGATATCAGACAGTCACGACAGACCTTAACGGTAAAGTGTCTGACGTATTCAACGCTACGAAGAACTTCAATGATTCGTTATCCCATCAGTGGATGACAAACCAGGTTCTGAATAAAACTTTGGCTATATATTCTACTGATCTCACTGACATCACTGAGAAGGAACTGAATGAGTACAAAGTAAAGACCAAAAACAATAAGCTCACAAGAGAAGAGGCACTGGTCCTCAAGAAGCAGGAGTTTGAAGCGGATCTTAAGCAGATCGGACTTACTGACAAGAAGATCAAGCAGATGGAGGCTCTTAGCAAGAAAGCATTCAGATCTGCCACTGAGGTTAAAACCTGGAGTCAGTTATTCGACACACTTAAAGAAGCAGCAGGCTCTGGTTGGGCTAAAACATATGAGTACATAATTGGTGATAAAGACGAAGCGACAAAGATGCTCACTAGAGTAAACAACGTCGTAAGTGGAATCATCGATAAGAGTGCTGAATTAAGAAACAACATTCTGTATGACTGGCATCAGTTCAAAGGTTATGATGCATTAGTCGGTAAGAACGGCATATTCGCCAACCTTAAGAAGAGTGTTGAGTCCGTAATCACCCCTATACACAACGCTTGGTACACGGCGTTTCCAATTGCTGAAAATCTTGGTAAGAAACTGGCCGACATTACAAAGTCGATTAGAGATTTTACAAAGACATTCAGGCTGAGTGAGAAGGATTCAAAGAATCTTGAAAAGACGTTCACGGGACTCTTCATGATTCTTAAGACTGGTAAGGACATTGTTACAGATTTAACTAGGACAATTGGGAGAGCTATTGGGTCTGCATCCCAAAAAGCAAAACCATTACTGTCAATGGTACTGGAATTCACATCCAAGTTAAGCTATGTGGGACAGGAAATTGAGTATCTGTATAGAGTATTCAAGA
>Ga0326514_10001963_pt1 | contig 13171 bp, 11 predicted proteins | sample 3_2548_0518_D_FD_203653 | JGI IMG/M metagenome (GOLD analysis project Ga0326514, IMG submission 203653) | Bovine rumen microbial communities from UC Davis, California, United States - 3_2548_0518 | ecosystem: Host-associated > Mammals > Digestive system > Stomach > Rumen | place: USA...
GACACGCTAAATTTCTACATTGGAGGTCAGATAAAACTAAAGAAGACTGCAACTGGGAAGACATCTTCAAATAAAGATTATTGGCAAGAAATACCTACGGCAAAACAAAACGCTGCCACATATCGTCTTAGATGTCCGAAATGTCATAGAATCTTTCTTATGTCACGTCAGTTGGGAGTGTGGAAGGGCTGTCCTATATGTTGGATAGAATTAAAATATCGAAAGGAAAAGAAATAATGATAATGATAATAGCAATAGTATTCGCGCTTGGTGCAATTATATGTTATTCTTGTTGCGTAGTTGGCGGCCGCGCGGATAAGTACGGAATAAACTATACGCAGAATGAAGATGAGGAAGAATATCATGGAAAACACTTCAGAAAAGAATAAGTTTTATAATTACGGTTGGATATGTCCAGTATGTGGTAGAGGTAATTCACCATTTACGCCAACCTGTCCTTGTAAAACGTGGGAACTCACTTGCGGTCCACAATGGAAATATACATATAGTACAAATACAGGAACTGGAGGCACTGTAAATGAAACACGTTGAGCTTACTCAAGATGAAATTAAGCAGTTAATTGCAGAAAAATATAACGTACCAGGACACATCATCTTAGCATCTCATAATGTAGAATATCAGAAGAAAGATAGTCCAAAAATACGATATAAAACTGAAGTTTATGCTTCATTTTGGGTAGAAGAAGAAGAATAATAAAACCGGTGGATTAACTCCACCGGTTCTTTTTTTATACAGGTCTAAATAAATAGTCTTTCTTATGTTTTTTCGTATTACCTGAAGTACTGCCATTTAAATGTGCATAACGTTCGTTCTTTCCACCTTGATTAGCTTCAGCTCTATATAACTTTCCATTCTTCTCAACAATAATCCAAATGTGATGTGTTGTAGCTGTATAATGAATACGAATATCTCCAGGTTTTAACTGACTTTGTTTATAATTAACCTTAATTTCTTTATACTTAGGACTGTTTTTAAAGTATTTTACAATCTTACTCCATTCTAAGCTTGGCATTGCCTTTGAATCAATTGATTCTCTTAAAACCAAACGTACATAAGTGTGGCAACCAGTATTTATTTTTCCTTTTGGGAAACGCTTTTTAAAAGCCTTTTTAAATGCTGCTGTTGGCGCGCCACCTTTTCTCTTATATTTCTTTTCTGGCGTACCCGGCGCCCAAGCTAATTCAAGAGCTTTTGCACTTACTTTATCAGCATTGGTCTGTTTTTTAACTACGGTTTTCTTTACCGCAGGACCTTTAGTTACTGTCTTTTTTTTTACAGTTGTTGTAGTTTTTGGCTTATGAGCATTGATAAGTGCTTGTGCCGCTTTCTTTGAACCGGCGCCGAATACACCATCTGCAGTTAACTTATAAGTTTTTTGGAAAACTTTTATTGCTGAAACGGACTTCGCACCAATCTTTCCATCAACTGTTAATTTTGCATTGATAGCCCAGTTGAGGAAAGTCTGTACTGCCTTTGCATTTGCACCAGTTGAACCACTTTTAACTACTGCACTTGGTAAAGTACCCTTATATGCAGTTGTTGGTTTGTAAGTAGTAGCTTTAACTGCTGCAGCTACTGTAGTTGTTGCAGAACCATTGGTTTGCTTACCAACTCTTTCTACAATCCAAAGCTTAGCAATACAACCCTTCATTGAGTTTTCATAGCTATACCAGCCAGAATGGTTGCGAGCACCAGAATCTTTTGTATAAAATTCGTGTTTGCCGTTTTTAACTCTATAATTAGTGAAAGCTACGTAGTGACCACCAGAAGTCCAACGTACTCCATTAGGAGCAACTCTACCATTGAAAAGAATAATACCAATTCTATTACCTTTATTAAGTTCTTTCCAAGCTTCACTCATAGGGTCGTTATAAATACGAACAACATTTTTATGACCAATGTGTTTTAATGTTTCGGTAATTCCTTCCCAACGTGTTCCATTTCCACGAATTGCGAAGCCTTTACCTACCATCCAAGCGCGAAGGTTGTCTGGAGTCCAATTCTTCTTTGATTCCTGCTCCATTGCTACGTGAGTACAAGCAAGAAGGCCGCAACCGCACCCACCAACAGTAGAACCGCTTGGATAGGCTTTCTTTCCCCAACGGGAGTCGTACTGTTTATAAATTGTACTATTCATCTATTTCACCTTCTTCCTCTTCTAATTCCTCATCTGTGAGGTCATCTTCGTCTTCTCTAACGTATGAATCGAAAATTTCAACTTCATCCTCATCTTCGAAGTTTTCAGCGTCTTCTTCTGTATCGAAGTATTCTCCTACGTAGCCTTCTTTCTTTTGCTCTTTGAGCTGACGAGTAAGACCAGTACCTTCTGCGGCTTCTTTTGTATAGTCGTTGTTATAGTAGGTTGTAAGAATGTCAACAATGATACCGGAAGCTACAATGATGATTGCACATGCAGCGATAAGCCAAGGTGCATCGAGCTGCTTGGAAAGTTCACCGATGGAAACTTGCCAAGCGCAGAAGGCAGTATAGATTGAGAATACTATACGAAGAGCTGTTCTAATTTTTGTTCCATTGTTCATAGATAATTGTTCCTCCTTTTTATTATGAAATATAACCAATAAACTATTCGACCGATATATAATAATGGGATGGAATAGATTATAAGTTATTAGTAATATATTATTTGGCCATAGTATTCTTCTACACTCCATACATATACATATGGTCAAAATATACAGTTCCAGAGGCTGGCAGAGCATGCATCTGCGGAATCAATCTCAGTATCCCATCAGCCTGGATACAAGCAATCGCTGAATACCTGGTCGATGTTCCGGATGTATACAAGAAGACAGGGAAGTATATTGCTGTCCTTGCCCTGTATTTCATATCAGATATTGTTCCGAGCTTTGTCGTAGCTACAGAATTTGTATATGCCAACGCTCCTCTGATAAATACGTACTTTCCGTCTCTGTAATATCTGAAACCCGCTGTGGAATCGGCTGTTACATTAGTTCCTATTGTCCAACCAGTACCTACCACTGGAATATAATTGCCATCCCATCCTAAGAGCACAGCATGAATAAACTTCGCGCATCTCTGATAACCAGCATCGTTAAGATGGATATCATCGCCAGCGCCATATGCCGACTGACCATAGAACCAAGAGAACGTCAGACTACATGAACCGCATCCGTTTATTGCCGCCTCAGTACTCCATGTTGCAAAGTTCGAATACTCCACCGCAGTTTCCATTGCTCTATCACACCATAGCGGGATTATCCATATGACAGCATTAGGAAAATATGTCCTGCACTTAGTAACAAAAGTTTCGATGTTCGCCGCTACTGTAGACGGTGTTTGTTCATGGTCGTTGTAACCACCGCCGACAACAATATACTGATATGACGCTCTTTCCGCTTCAGTAAGTGTCGGAGCGAATGTGTCTATGACTTGAATATAGTTCTTACTCGGATAGTCAGCATTAGCGTTTCCTGTTGCTACAAAATCTCCTCCAGACTGCTGGATTATGGTGCTGTCGCATCCTGTGAGGTCAGTGAAGTAATATCCCCAGCCACGCCCGACGGTTCCTCCAACGCCTCTCATGTAAGAGTTGCCCATAAGAAGCATCTTGGCGCCTTTAAATGAGCCGACCTTTGGCGGAGCATATAACGGTGTCCCGTTGACTCTTCCAATCTGTATGCCAGATGTGATTGTCTGTGTGACTGTGGTCTTGTCAGCTCCAGTGGCAATGCCATTAAGCTTTGTCTTATCCGCTCGGGACATAAGACCACCATCAGTTGTGGATGTGCCAGCGACTACTACAGAATAGGTTGTATTATCGTCTTTTTGAGTTACATATAAGTTACCACTACTGTCTTGCTGAACCGCTCTATTATTACCACTGGTGGTGTATCCAAACTTAATACCTACGTGCGCAGCAGTAGTCGGTATATTAAAACTCGCTGCCCCGCTTGTCACATTAACCGTCGTATGCGCGCCAGCTGTGGTTTTAATCGAAGTAATTGTACCTCCACTATTTCCACTATCATATAAATTGAAAACATCGTTCCCAATTTTTAATTTCTTAATATTATTATATGTCGCCATATATCTTCTCCTTTATCTCCTAAGTCGAACGTATACGGCCTCCGGCGGGCGGCCCTTCGGTCCTGTAAAAAATAAGCTGAACCTAGTTTTCACGAGGCAGGCCCGCGCGCCGTGTACGTTTTAAAATTTATATTGAATGAGTATGTCCTGGGTCTGTTACACTGACTGTAGCACTTGTATTACCTGTGACATTAGGTACTGTAAATGCAGTTCCCAATGTAGGTGCAGACCCATTTGCTCCACTCTTCTTAGATTGGACTTTAATTGCCGTTCCAAGAGTTGGTGCAGTTGAATTAGCTCCACTCTTTTTAGATTGAACTTTAATTGCAGTACCAATCGTAGGCGCAGTACCATTACCACCACCAGTTTTTTGCTGAACACTTTTTGTACCAGCAGTAATTACTAACATGGATGTATCAGAACTGTCCACTGTACCAACAAGTGTTCCATCGCCAACTGTGGTAGCTCCAAAAGTCCAAGTTGATGCACTGCCGGCAGCCGTTACATTAGGAATTGAAATTTCTTCAAACGCCCAAGTTGAGGCACTGCCTGCTGAAGTTACGTTTGGAATTGAAACTTCTTCAAATGCCCAAGTGGATGCACTACCTGCGCTTGTGACGTTTGGAATTGTAAAAGCTGTTCCAAGTGTGGTTTTTGTTGCAGTTGTGGAAGCGGTTATTCCAGTTACTTTAGACTGAGTTGCAGTTGGAACTGTATCAGTAAATTTAGCATTAGCTGGAACATCAGAATTTACTGTATGACCATTAATTAATACTGCATCAAAAGATATATTTCTTATTTTACCATTTACAAATTTATAAATTGGATGAAATACATCAAGGTTATATCTATACCAATCAAATATAGTTCCAAGATAAACATAACATTTACCATTCGCAGTAGTAGGTAAGTCTTGTGCCCACCAAGTGTCATCAAGGTAAAATAAACCATCACTACCTATTGTTCCAACCAAATACAGAGAATTACCAACATTTAGTTTTAATGCTTCGGTATTTTCTATATTTAAGTGATATCGAGCATCACAGAGGTTTGACGAATTCATTTGCCAATTAGAATCAACATTTCCCTCGGCAACGGTATTGTTTACATTCCTAAAAAATATCGCATCAAGCAAGAAACCGGTTGTGTTTTTAACTTTTGTTTTAGCTGTAGTAGAAGTAGTAGTTATAGATTCCCACCTTCCATCAGAAGCTTTCATCACAAGTGCATATGGAAGTAATCCACCTACTCCCGCAGTAAAACGCCCATAATCAGCTCTCACACGCCAGTCGGCATCCGTATTATAAATCATTTGTACAATCCAATATGTACCATCATAGGTAAATTGGTATACTTGATTTAACTTAATATAACCAGCCCCAGGTATATTACTATATGAACCATTATAAATATATCTAATAGGTTTAGCACCCGTTCCATTTACGTTTAATTGTAAATTTGCAACTGCGGCAGAATTAGTGACAGTAAAATATACATTAATAACTGCACCAGGCTGTAAATCATTTGAAGTAAAATCATTACAAGCTACTGTCTTTTCTGCAGTTGCTGCTTCTGTATTACAAGTACCATAAAATAAATATGAATTACCACGTACTGCACCTAAATTAGCGGGGGTTAAGTTAACTTGTCCAGTTCTATAACTTGACTCTGCATTACCTTTAACCCCAGTAACCCCTGCATTAGTAATAAATCCCGAATCGTTCGTCAAATGACTCGTCTTCGTAGGCACATTAAAACTAACCGCTCCGCTGCTAACATTAATAGTAGTGTGTGTACCGGCAGTAGTTTTAACCGAAGTAATTGTACCTGTATTGCTTGTTTTTGAGTTCCAAGTATATTTCTCACCGGTAGTTACAAGAGACACCGCGGTACCGCCGCTTGCTGCAGCTTTAGACTCATAAGTCGTATCAGTAGCACTAATTGTGACAGTACCACTCGAATTGGAAAGTGATACATTAGTTCCCGCCTTTAAATTAAGCGCAGTTGTATTATTTCCCAAAATTTCTGTCCCATTCATTTGAATTGGACGATGAGTATTAGTATCTGTAACTGTTTCAGTCGCCGTACTTATTTTAGTTACATGACCATAAGCATCTAAAGTAAGTGATTGTATATATGTACGTCCACTATTTGAACTACTTGCTTGACTTGACGTATCCGCGTGACTTATAGTTATTGTTCCACTTGAAGTAATTGGACTTCCGCTTACCGATAAGCCACCACCATTAGATATAGCCACGGAAGTAACAGTACCCGTATTACTTGTCTTTGAATTCCACGTATATTTCTCACCAGTGGTTACAAGAGAAACCGCCGTACCACCACTGGCCGCAGCCAAACTTGAATATGTAGTATCTGTAAATTTAGGACTGCTTCCTACAGCAACCCCATTAATTGTATTTGCTTGTAAATTATTAGTAAAGCTCGCACTACCATTAACAACCAAATCCCCAACAGTAGCCTCATCAATACTAACCGAATCTCCGAAACTAACGGGTCCGGTTACGGACCCGCCAGTTAACTGCAAAGCTCCATTGTCTTTTAAATTATAAGTAGTCCCATTAGGTAATTTAATAGCACTTAAATTTGCCACTTAAACCACCTCCTTAACTAACCGTTACAGTCTTCTCATCACCTGTAAATGTAGGTTTACTTACACTACCAGCCGCAGTAGTTGTACCACTTAATTGAGTCTTTGTACCTGTAAATGTACCTTGACTACTAATAGAACCAGTAGTAGTTCCACTAACACTGACGTTTCCTTCTGTACCAGTAAAAGATGCGCTTGTAGGGACTGCAATATTACCAGTAACAAGTCTCGCGCCAGTACCACTAAACGTAGGCTGTGAAACTCCACCCGCTGGTGTATATGAAGCACTTGAACTAATTGTAGCCTCTGTTCCACTAAATGAAGCACTATCTGCTGTAGAAATATTACCAGTTACTAAACGAACTCCTGTACCTGTCCAAGTTGGTTGACTTGATTGGTATGCGGCATCACCGTTTTTAACAGTTACATTACTTGTAGTAATTGATGCACCAGTAGTTTCAACAATTTGCTTAAAAGTAAGTGTTTCTCCGCTAACTGAATAATAAGCTAAGGCGCCAGTGGCCGCGGTCGCACTTGGTTCAGCAACAGACATATCTGTAACTACTGTTTTAGAAGTTGGATTCTTAATTGTAGTAGTTGAACCCGCAGTTTTTACAGAAATTGTTGGTGTACCAACTGTACCACCTGGAGTATATGTCGCGGTTCCGGATGATGCCGGCGCTACGGTCGTAGTCTTGTTCGTTTTGGTTAAACTTACACTACCAGCAGGTGTATATGTAGCACTTGAACTTATTGTCGCTGCCGTACCAGTAAAAGTTGGTTTTGAAACTGAGCCAGCTGGTGTATAAGTCGCATCTCCACTACTAGCTGCACTGACGGTTGCCGTTTTATTAGAAGTAGTAAGTCCTACCGAGCCAGCGGGAGTAAACTTACCACTCGAAGTCATACTCGCGCCCTTCCAAGCAATTCCACTAATTGAACCTTTTGGCTGATAATTACCACTTGTATTATCTGTAGCAGTAATTGTTACTGTGCTTGAACTACCAGTAAAAGTTGGTTTTGAAACTGTACCAGTAGGCGTAACCTTACCACTTGCTGTATCCTTATAGGCTAAATCACCAAGGCCACTTAAATCACCAAGCTCAATCCAAGCTGTTCCACTCCAAATAAATTCTCCATTTGAATAAACAACAATATCACCTGCATTTGGAGTTACTTCGCTTCCACCAATAGTAGGTTTTTGTGTACCACCATCAGTAATTGCTGTGGTTGATTGTCCCAAAAAGTGAGTTGGATTACCGAGACCCTCTATCGCTTGGCGCGCCCAGGCATCTTTAATATTATATTCACTACCAGAAGGTAATTTTATTACACTAATATCTGCCATTTGAATCTCCTTTATTGTGTAGTAAATACAACTGTTTCATCATCGAGTAAGGAATAATAACATCTAACTTTATTATTCCAAAACTCTCGCTCTGCCGCAGTTATATGTATATCCGTATCATTAACATGTTCTAAATAAATGGTATCAAGAAATGGTGCATCTATTAAATAAGCATTTCCATCACCAACTTTAATACCAGCAATTGGATTATCATTTTCATCGTGTTGATAATCCGTATATATATAAATTGTATTAGCCTGACCTACTAACCCAGACTTTGCGGCCCACCCTGCGACCGTGTCCATGTAAATCTCAGGCCTATGCAATTGCATCGACTCCACAGCCTGTGCAATTGCTCTGTGAATTGCCCTATTTTCTAATGGATTGGTAGAAGTACTGGATATTTCCGAATCAATCGCATGAGTATGTGAGGACTGGGCAAATTCATCTTCTAATTTTTGATGGTAATATTCAAGTCCATCTTTATCCAAATACTTTATACCCATTATTTACTCCTTTATTCTCCCGCTATAATAGTATCAATTTCTGCAGTAGTAATTGAACTAACTCCTCCATCAGATAATTTTACATAAGTCGTTTCACCAAATCTAAATTGTGAATTGGCTGAATAATTGGTTGAATCAGCCATTAAAACATAAATACGACCGCTTTCTGGTGTAATTGGCGCGCCGCCAGCAGTAGTAGATAACCAATCTGACGCTAACTCAGTCGCGCCGACTGGATAAACTTCCACAACATCGTCTACAAATGAAGGTAAAACTGAACTATCAAGTACATTACCATTGAAGACAAGTTTATCAACTTTGCCTTTATCAGTAGAATTATAGTTCGTATCTGTGTGAACGTAAGAAGCATCTACTACATAATTTCCATCGTTAGTTAAATCACTAAGTGCGGTTGGAACAGTAATATTAACATTCTTATTAGTAATTGTTTGTTGAGTATTATTAACACTAATAGTATCAATTTTACCGCCATTTTGTGCTACATAGGCTTCAGTAGCAAAATTACTCGTCCCATCTCCATCATTAGTTAAATCGGAAGTGCTTGTAGGCACAGATAAACTAACTTCCTTACTTGCATCTGGAACCAATCTTGTTCCATTAACCTTAATATAATCAATTCTATTAGGCTCGCCGCCTTCTGATACTATGGACTGAACTTGTGTATACAAGTCATCAAAATCACCTTTATCAGCAAAGATAGTTTTTAATCTTTCATAAAAATATCTTAAACCGACATCATTTAAATATTTATTATTCGCCATTCTTAAATCCCTCCAAACATAATTCTATCTATATCTGATTCAAGAAGGGCGTCCATCTCTTCTTGCAATCCTAGTTCTGAGCCATCTTTATCTCCAAGTAAAGTTACTTGATTAATGGAAGGTAAGCCTTCTAAATCTCTATAATCACTTACTCCTCCACCACTAGAGCCTCCAATATAACTTAATTCACTCCAGTGCTTGTTTCCGACACCAATTTTCAGTTTATTCCTATCCGTACTCAGCGCCGGCTCACCCTCGCGCAGAATAGGGTCTAACTCAATCCATTCTTGTTCAGTAGCGCGGCGCAGTTGGATTACTGCTTTTACGTGTCTGCGTTTAGTAGCCATATCCTTCTACACCTCCACCATCATAGTAGACGATTTCGTCATAGTAGAGGTCGTCTACAGGTTGATTGTTTATATCTGTTTTTGTTTCTATTGTAGAAGATGAAGTATTAACAGAAGCTGAAACTGTAGATTCATTAAACTTAGTTGTAGTTGTAACAGTATTATTGACTTTAGTAATTGGAGTTTTAAAGGTCTGACTATTTGAGTTAAGTTTTACGGAAAAAGTTTTATTATCCGTTAGATTCTGAATTTGAATCCGTCTCATTGGAAGAAATTACTCCGTCTTTTAAAACTCCAAAAATACGCTCTTGTACTGGGTCAGAGGCATAAGCCTCACCATTTGTATCAAGAATACGTAACTGTACAACCGCAATGTTTTTTTCTGCCGCAGGATAGAACTTAAATTTTAGTGTATCTTCTTGTGTTAAATGAAGAGTTATTTGAGAAGTAGGAGTTACTTCTGTTTCTTCTTCAGCAAGTTCTGTATCATTAACTTCTGCGTTTTCAGTTTCTAATTCTACATCTTCAATTGTTACGGTGGTTTTGTCTTTATCTAAAACCACTTCATTATTTTGTAAGTAGGTTATATAAACCTCTTCAATTGACTCCGATGCCATGGGTACAATAAATGTGTGGTATGGAGTTGTGCCTCTAACTATCATAATACTTCACCTCGTTTATCTATCTAGATTCCTTTAATTAAGTGGAAAAATGGGTTAGTTACTTCATATTTATGAGTTGCACGAATTTTATGTACGTATACGGCGGCCGAGCCAACCTCGTCAAGATTAAGTTAAACCTATTCAAAAAATAACGCCCGCGCGCTCTCAACGTAAAAAGGTGGACATATAGTCCACCTTTCATACCTTACTTATTCATTGACCCATATACAAGTGGGTTTTTGTGAATGGGGTTCAACTTTTTTGGGAATAAGTTGAACCTGAAATTTTCAGGACAATAAAAAAAGACCTCTGAAGAGGTCTTTTAAATTATTTTTATACGGTGCGTTCCCAAACAAACTCGTCACAGAAGCTATCAAGCATCTGATTTGGTCTCACATTAATCGTGAAATTGAGTCGGCAGTCCGCACCCGTTGTCGTCGGGTAGTTTGCTGCTCTCGTTACCCAGTCATAATAGACAAGCGTCTTGTCGCCGCTATTAGGTATGTCAAGATAAAACATTCCGACGGCGTTAAGAGCATCCGCAAAGCCTACTGCATAAACGCCGTGTTCTCCTGTATTAATACCTACGCTGGCAAGGTCGAGCGTTCCGATAGTTGCCTGTGTATCAGATATCGCCACTTTGTTCTGCCACGTGAATCTGAATTCAATGGTGTTTCCATTGAGCGATGCGGCAAAAGCACCATTTTGTGTATTTGTAGAATTGTAAGTAAATCCTGTAGTAATCCACTGGGATTTGAAGCTCTTATGTATAAGTGTCCACGTACCGCCAAGATATGATGAAGGATTTGTGTTCGTGCTTGTGGTATAGCATGAACTAACAGGATAAAGGACGTTAGCAATTGAGGTGGTCAATACATTAGCTGTCGTCCCAGACTTGATTGATGTGCCATCAAGCTGAACATCCGATACAGCACCTACGTCTGAAGCAGTAAGTGTAATGTTGGATGATAACGCTTTGCTGTTGACCGTCCTTGATGTCGGTACAGCACCTATGTCTGAAGCTGATAAAGCTATTCCATTGATTTTGTATTTAGCTCCAGAAGCTATATCTACATTGCCGCTCCAGTCAACTGTGAGAGCGTTCGAACGAGTTTGTTCATTTTCACCGTTACCTATTATGAAAGCATATTTACCTGTAGCTTGATGTGTACTCCCCTCAGTGTCTAAAACGTTGAATCTTCCTATCGCAGTTTGAGCATAGCGTGCCGCATATGTGCCAAGATTTTGTGCATGAGAATAGTAGCCATCGGCAACCGTTCCACTACCTTCAGCGTGAGAACTATTACCGCTGGCGGTTGTTCCATGCCCTTCAGCGTGAGAATATTGCCAAGAAGCGGTTGTTCCCATTCCTTCGGCATGAGTATAATCATCCGAAGCGGCTGTTCCACGTCCTTCAGCGTGAGAACAGTCGCCATCCGCAATGGTTCCACGTCCTTCTGCATGAGAATAGTCGCCAGATGCGGTTGATTCTCGTCCTTCAGCATGAGAATAGTCACCAGATGCGGTTGATTCATACCCCTCCGCTACAGAGAAGTTGCCACTTGGGTTGTTTAAATACCCAAGACTTGCTGAAAATCCGCCGATGCCAGCATCTTCTTTTGTAGAGCCATACACAAGTGCTGGCGCTATAAGGTTTTTACTTATTTGATAAGATTTTGGAAACACACTAAGCTTTTTTGCATAAGTACTTGGACGTGTTATAGTCAAAACGCGAGTAGTGAAATTATATGATAATTCCACGATTGAATTTGTAAAGGATGGCTTTGAAGGAGTGAGGCCATATGTTTTTATCTGCCCAACAGTTGTTTCGTCTGCAAGATATGTATACACCGTCACAATTACCGTTGTTGCTTCAGTGCTTACATCGCTTAAAGTAAGCGTTCTTGTATTTACTGTGTCATTTGCATCGAACACAACTGCACTGTAGTATAACTCATGTGTCTTGGTTGATGTAACGCTATTATCTGAGGGCACAATATTAAAACAACTTATTGATTCCTCCGAATATACAGTAAACCTATCTCCAAGTATCTCAACTCTTGAACCATCTGCTTGCCCGATTCTTGTTTCAGCTCCAAAAGTAGCATGAGTTGTGGTTCCAGTTCTTACGTCAACCGAATCATTATCAATATAAATATTATTATTCGTACTATTCCCTATCTGTACTCTATTTATTCCGAAGGCCGCGACTGAAACATCATTCTGTCTAATATCAATTCCATCATTATTAATTATTAAAGCTCGTGTAACAGTATTGTCTTGCGACCTATAAAAAGTTAATTCTGTCGAGCTCAATTCCATAGCTAATGCACCTTGTGTAGTATTGTCCCCATCAACTATTGGCGGCTTATAAAATTTCAAAGCCGTATTTCCAGAGAGATTCGCTGCTAATTGTGCCATTACCGCTTCATTATATCTAAGTTGTATTCCATCGGCGCCAATATTTACATTATGATGCCATTTAGCAGGATTGCTCGATACATCCATTCCATTTTCTTTTATCTGCTCAACAACTCTCGCACCAGCTTTAGTATTAGCGGATAAGGCCGACCCATGCCATAGGAAGTGACCACCCAATAAAGTATCTATTTGAGTTACTTGTTGTTGTGCCGCGGCCGCTTGAGATAAGGCGCCTTGGGCGTCTTCATTTGCATGTTGTGCGATTGAATTAGCAATTGCGGCAGTTTCATTGGCATCTCTAGCATCTTTAGCCGCATTAGTCAAAAACATATCCAATACCGCAGTAGATTCTGACGGACTACCGCTATCATAAGTAGTTATTGTTTTAGTCCAATAATAAGCAG
>Ga0326514_10001964_pt1 | contig 13168 bp, 17 predicted proteins | sample 3_2548_0518_D_FD_203653 | JGI IMG/M metagenome (GOLD analysis project Ga0326514, IMG submission 203653) | Bovine rumen microbial communities from UC Davis, California, United States - 3_2548_0518 | ecosystem: Host-associated > Mammals > Digestive system > Stomach > Rumen | place: USA...
CTCAATCAGTTCCCCTTTCAGATTGTTAAAAAAATAACAACATTGTACTAAAATAAATACAATAATTCTATTGTATTTTTTCTTGACTATGATATAATAATATTTGTCATGACATAATAATATTTATTAGGAGGTATAAAATGACAGAACAAGAAAACGAAATGTTGTTAAATGATAGAATTATGAAAATTCAATCAATAGTAAAAAAATATGGAGAAGAAAATTTTTCTATTAGTTTTAGCGGTGGCAAAGATAGTACGGTTTTATCAGCATTAGTTGATATGGCACTACCAAATAACAAAATTCCTAGAGTTTATGCAAATACAGGTATTGAACTTAATATGGTACGAGATTTTGTATTTGAAATGGCAAAGACTGATAAAAGGTTTGTCGTGATAAAGCCATCGGTGCCGATCAAGCAGATACTGGAGAAAGAGGGCTATCCGTTTAAGAGCAAACGTCACGCGGAAACAGTTGAGAGATACAAGCGCAATGGCATGAAGAACTACATCAAAAAATACGTTGATGGTACATACAACTGGCCAGCTAATTGTTGCCCGAACGTTCTTAAGTATCAATTTACGGATGCTTGCAAGCTCAAGATATCTGACAAGTGTTGTTTGAGGATAAAAGAAGAGCCCTTGAGGAAATGGCAAGAAGAAAATAACAAATCGTATACCATGATCGGAATCATGCCTGACGAGGGGGGACGAAGACAAAACGCAAAATGTCTCGCATGGAAATCTAAAAGCAAATTTAATTTTCAGCCTTTAGTGCCTGTTACAAAAGCTTGGGAAGAATGGTTTATAAAAACATATAATATAAAAATTTGTGACATTTATAAACCGCCATATAATTTTACTAGAACAGGTTGTAAAGGATGTCCGTTTGCAATAAAATTACAAAATGAATTAGATACCCTAGAGAAATATTTTCCAAATGAACGAAAGCAATGCGAGGAAATTTGGAAACCTGTTTACAATGAATATAGGAGAATTGGTTATAGATTAAAGGAGTAAAATGAAAATACTAAAATTAAAGCCAAGCATGGTATTATATATGCCATACAGATTTGAAATAATAGCATGTTATGATTATGATTGTAGAGGATATATTTATATTGACGATGTTCCACGTGAAACAATCAAAAGCTACAATCAAATAACATTAGCATTATCAGAAACAGAAGGTTATTATATTAAAGCAATTAAAGGAGAATAACAAAATGAATCCAATAACAATGTTAATATGCACAATATGTTTTACGGCACTTTTAATAATTGAAATGTATAAAGGAGAATAAGAAACATGAATAAAATTGTATTCAGAAGTAAAGAACCCGACAAATTCAACGAATTATTACAAATTATAACAGAATATCAATATAAAGGTGAACTAGATATAGTAGAGATGTACGGCACAAAATATCATACAGAAATCAAATATAAAGAACACAATCTGCACAAATATAATTTACTAACAGTATCTTTTGATATGATAGATGATTATATCGATATAAGAGGAGTTGACCTATGGGAAAATTAACAAGTAAAAGAAGTAAACCCGATATTTGCATTGATTCAACCGATTGTAATATTGAACTACAAAATAAATATGGCCAAGTTGGCTACGCAATTTTAGTTAGAGCCGTATTAGATTATACGGAACTATTACAACTTGAATATTTTAATATTAATATTGAAGATATGAAATATTCTAAAATTAGACGAATTAAACAAAAATATGACGATATGATGAGTGCTAAAGATTTTTTATATAATAATTTATGGACTTATAATCTTGATTTTGACAGATTAACAAGAATGTTAAAAGCATTAATATATCAATATGATGGACATTTATTAGAAAATTATAAGAGATTTTATACAAAGTGAGGGTAAGGAATGACAAGAGATAGTAAGGTTAATGAGGTTCTTGATAAGGTAATAGACGAGATAATGGATACAGGCGCATACGAACAAGAAGTTAATGGGAAAACAGAATTTTTAAAAGGTATAAACTATTGTCTTTGTGTTATCGATAAGTACAAGGCAGAAAGTGAGGGATGAGAAATGAAAATATCGAGTGTAGCAAGACAGATAAATAGAGTTATAAAAGCAGGTGTCAATTCACCTGCTTTAAAAGCTTTTAAAAAATCAATGCAATTATTTAAATTGGATACAGGTAAAAACCTATTGACAAAACACGGCTCATTATCCCTATCAACTTATAATAAATTGTCAGCTAGTGAAAAACAAAAAGCTTACAATGCAATATACAGGTATACACAATCAAAAAGTTATTCAATAAAAGGCACAAAAGAAATAATTGAAGAACAAAAAGAAAGTTTTAAAAATACTTTTGGTGAATTATCTGAATCAAAAACATTCAAAAACTTTGTAAATTCTCCTGAGTGGGAAGATTTTAAAAGTAAATTTACTAATAATTATTATATGGTTATTCAAGATATTAAAATAATGACAGAAGGTCAAGAATTAAGCAAAAAGCAAGTTCAGAAAATCGTTTGGGAAATGAAAAGAGCACTAAATGGTACTAAAGACTATAAAAACATCGCAACCAATGACGAGCGAGCGGACTTATTACATGAAAGAATCGAATCAATCATAAAGGGGTAACATATGGAACACTACACGCATTTTAAATCATTTGACTTTGATATTTATACAGTAGGTAGGGGAAAAAATAAGCGTGAATACTCAAATATTATATATACATTTGATATTGAAACAACTAACATAATTAAATATAAAAATGAATTAATGTGTGTAAAGCCCTCAATTGACAAAGAAATATATCAAAAATCTGAAAAATACGGTGTTATGTATATATGGCAATTGGGAATAAATAATAATATATATTATGGTAGAACGTGGGAAGAATTTTTAGCATTTTTAACTATTATAAATGATTTTGACCCATATAATAAAATATTTTTTGTGCATAACTTATCATTTGAATTTGAATATTTAAGAAGTGTTCTAAAATTTCCCGATGACCCACAAATTATTGCTAGGGCTAACAGAAATGTAATTAAATTTAATTCATTATGTGGGCTTGGTGATTCAATTATTGAATGGCGTTGTACTCTTGCCTTAACTTGTATGAAACTAGAACTATTAGCGGATGACTTTAATTTACCTCATGCAAAATTAACGGGTTATCTTGATTATAATAAAGGACTGCGCAACAGTTTAACAAAATTAAGCAAAAACGAATTAGATTATTGCGAATATGATTGTATTGTTGTATATGATTTAATCAAGTACTTTTTAAAACAATATAAAAATATCCATGATATACCATTAACACAAACGGGTATTGTTAGACGAGAAGTAAAAAAGATTTTTATAAAAAATAAAATAATACAACTTGCTAAAAAGTGTAGTCCATTAAATTATGAAGGTTGGAGAATAGAAAACAACGCTTTTAGAGGCGGTATTACTCACACCAATTATATTTACGCTGATATACCTATTTATTATTGCGGTTCAAAGGATGAGACAAGCGCATACCCTACTATGCTAATAGCTAAACTGTATCCAATGGAAAGATTCAGAAAAGTATTCAAGTCTATGTATTCTTATTATATAAATGATTCTAATTATTGTAAATTGTTTAGAATTAAATTAAAAAATATCAAATCAAGATATTATAATACTTATATTTCAGAATCTTGGTGCATTGATGACTTAGGGAAACATATAAAAGGTGCAATTCTTGATAATGGAAGGGTTAAGGCTTGTAAAGAATGTGAATTAACTATAACAGAAATCGACTTAAAACTAATTAGAGAATGTTATATAATCCAAAAAGAGGAAATACAAGAAATGTGGGTATCTAAGGCAGGAAGGTTACCAAAATGCTTTATAGAATTTATTTTGAAACAATATGCTGACAAAACTACACTAAAAAATGTTAAAAATAAAGAAGTAGAATATTTAAACAGTAAACAAAAATTTAATGCACTGTACGGGATGTCTGTAACTAGAAATATTTCAATGGAATATAAAATTGATAAAAACGGTGAATGGTACAATGTGCCTTTATCAGTTGACAAAATAAACGAAAAGTTAAAAGAGCAAGCCTCTTTTCACGATTATTCTTATTTTATGCCGTTTTCATGGGGGGTTTTTTGTACTGCATATGCTAGACAAGCACTTTTTTCTAATATAATTAAATGTGATAGCGATGTGTGTTATTATGATACCGATTCTATTAAATTAATTAACTATCAAGAACATGAACATATTTTTGAAGAGTACAACAAACAAATAACAAAAGAACTAGAAGAGGCTTGCAAATTTTATAATATAGATATTGAAAAATTAGCGCCTAAAACAATTGAAGGAATTAAAAAGCCTTTAGGGGTTTTCGATGACGAAGGAGTTTATAAAGTATGTAAATTTATGGGGGCTAAAAAATATTGTACGTCATACGATGGTAAAGAATTCGAATTAACTGTGGCAGGTGTTCCAAAAGACTATTCAAATATAATCAAATCAATTGACGATTTCAAAGACGGCATGGTATTTAATTATAATACAAAAGAATTATATGGTGAAAATTATGACAAATTGCAAGCCTTCCACAATGATAATCAACCTGAATTAACTATAACAGATTATCAAGGCAATACAACAACCTATAATTTAAAAAGTGGGATTTGCTTATATCCTACAACATACAAATTAAATAAATCTAGTGACCATGAAGAGTTTTTAAACTGGTACAATTCAGTTAATTTCCATTATGAAACTGATAATGTAGTATATCAAACTTTATTAATGTTAAAAAATAGTAAAATAAAAAAATAGCAGGGCTTGCGCCCTGCCTTTTTTAAATGTCATAAAGTGTGATTGTATCACCTGCATATATTAAATTAGGGTTTTCAATTCCGTTTAGTTCAGCTAATTTATAACATTTTGAACCGTCATTGTAAAATCTTTCGCATATTCCCCAAAGGGTATCACCTTCCTGGATTGTATATGTTTCTTCAGTTTCTTCAGTATCTTCAGTTTCTTCAGTTTCTTCAACTTCTGCATTATCTTCTATATAATCCCAACTTGTCAAATCAAAGTCATTAATTATATCAATAATCTTGTTTGAGTAGTCTGGATCTGTTGCATAAATAGCACCAATTGAATTAATAGAATCAACAAAATTATTGTTATTAATTCCTTCATCATATAAGCCCGAATCACATATTAATTGATAATAACCTTTGACTGAATCGGCTACACTTTCAAAAACTTCAAATGAACATACCATATTAATATATTCACCGTCTATATATTCACTTGTCGCAAGGTCTGCGCCGTCTCCCTTAATTCCAAAAAGTGTTACGGCGTCTAAGTTCCAACCACTTTCAAGTGCACCTTGTGCTATACAAATTGAAGGCAGTACCCAATTATCATTATTATTTTTTCGATTAATGTATTCAGTTCTAGCCAAAGGACCTATAACATTTATAAAATTTTCTATCTTTTCACTCATTATCGCTAATCTCCTTATCAATTAATCTCTGTATTGTTTCTGAATTGTGATTCACGGCACTTGTTAAATCTGTTAATTTTTCAATAGTATTATCAAGGCTATTGCGCTCTTTATCATATACATATTTTAGCGCATAGCCACAAAGCAAAAAACTGAAAATAGGAAAACCAACGGTTGAAATAATTTGTGTTAATTCTGTCATATATATTATCCTTTCTTAAAAACTTTTAATACAAGTATTGAAATCCGTTGCGGTCAAATTATCAGAATAAAAAACTTTTTTAAATTTAAGCAACAAATCAAAAGCTATTTTTTCATTATCGTTAAGTGGTATAAATCCAACTGTTGACATAATAGATGTATCAAAAATATCTGATATAATTCTAGTATTTGGCTTGATTTCACTTGTTTTCGGTTCAATAAACCAAACATAGTTATTGTCACGTTTTAGCAATGTGCATAAAAATTTGAAGTTTGATTTATTCACAACGATTTTATATATATCTTGCCACTCGTTACGCTTATCAATGTGAGGGTAGTTTTTTACTTCCCATGCGCCTTTATTAATCATACTAGCAGAAGAACCAAAAAACATTAGATTTTTTCCGCCACTTGATTTACAATATTCAACGGCTATTTTTATTTTAGCATTGTCAATCTCGAAATTATAAATATCAATTGTGCCTTGGGCTTGTCTAGGTATTCTGTTTAGACTCCATTCAGTAAAATACGGACAAACTCTAGAAATAGTATTACCTATCAAAAATACCTTTACTGCCCTATCTCTCGCAATAGTAGAAACAAGATTCAATAGTTTTGTTGGCTCATTTGATAAATACATATTAGTACTAATAAACTCTTCAAATATCAAGTTATTATATTGTGTATTAACAGTTGATTTATAATTCTGTTCCTTTGATAGTGAAATACATTTACCAACTTGTAAACACCTTTTTAGTTCCCCCTCTTCATTTACTTTAGCTAAATAAAAGCCCTTCCTATAATAAATAATTCCTTGATATTCGTTATTAGATATTTTTTCAATTGGTATATCATCAAAATAAGAACCTATGATATTTTCTTTTATTTCATCATCAAAGCGTCTAATTAAAATAAATTTGTTGTCATTCTTAAAATAATCATTTAAGCAAAATTCTTTGACTGCATATGATTTACCATTTGAACGCTGCCCAAGTAAAATATTATATTGAGCGTCACAAGATAAAATCTTATCTAGTCTATAATATTCTTTTTTACTCATCTGGATATACCCCCAAAAGAATCAAGTGTGCTATATCAGAACAAACAATGTCAATAATAGAAAATAGTGATATATTTCTTTCCTGTTCAATTAAGTTCTGCGTTGAGGTAACACCTATATTACCTTTACGAACATTCTGAACAACTTCCTTATAATTATCAAAAGTTTTTGTATTAGAATATTCGGTGTTATCTTCACCACTTGCCGTTGTTATATCTTCGGCATTTTCCCTTAGTTCTGTATCATCATATGCATTTGATTTACTTGTTGTTGTAGAAGTTGCACCAGGTGAGAAAGTATTTGAACCGCTATTGATTTCACTTCCTTCTTTAGTTGTTGTAATTGTTTCCGTTCCGTCCACATTTGCTATAGGATCATATGTCAAACGAGTTGTATTATACAAGGTATTATATTTATAAGTATTCGATATAATTAAATTTGTAACATCTAAGTTAACTAAACCTTGTATTATATTACCTTGAGCGTTTTCATAAATTGAACTAACTTCCCAACCTCTATATTTTGTCACAAAATAGTTATTATAATAACTTAAATTATCTAAAATAAATGTTGGAATATTTCCCGTACTTGGAATAATATCAAAAGTCAAATCTTTAACCTTCATCAACTTCACCTCCCTTTTTTTCAATGTCGCTTTTTCCCTCAAAGTCGCTTGTAATATTATAATTAAATGTCGCTTTTAGATTGAGTTTAAAAGTCGTATTGCAGATTTTAAAAGATTCATTAATTGAATCAATTATAGTATCAATATTAAATTTTAAAAGCTGGTCATCACCTGTTAATTCGTCTGTAATAAGTCGCTCTTTTTTATTAAAAGCAAGATTTAAGCCGATTTCACGATAAAAGGCTTTCAATAAATAATCTCTAAGTTCATACAATGAATTTAGATTTGCAGGGCTACTTTGTGGAAGTTTTTTAACATTTTCAAAAATTGGTGTATCTGTAATTACTGCAAACCTACCTGCCCTAACTTCTTTTATATAAGCTTTTAATGATTCAGCAACAGCCGTATCACTTGCGCTAAAATTATCAGTTAGACGAGTGTTAACAACTGCAATATTAATAGAACTGTCAATGTCTGCTAACTGCCTAGAATATCTATTAATTAGCTTTATTAAAGGTTGTTTATTATAATATTTAAGTGGTGATGTGTAAATCACTTCGCAACCTTTGCCGATTTCACGAGTTCCACCCTTAACAGTTGGCGCCGTGTATGTAACTTTTGTAGGCTTTAAATACATATTTACACCAGTTAAACCACCACGGAAAAAACCAAGGTTGCCAATATCACCATTTAAAAAATCAAAGTTATCTAATAAAATACAATAGCCGTCAATTATAAGTGTATCAAGTAAAAATTCTTTATCAAGGTTATCAATTAAACCCTCGATATTAATAGCATGATATATAACCTCTTTTAGCTTATTTTGCCAATAAAAAAAGCCTGTTGCGACATCTGCGGTATTATAAATTATATTATTTTTTATTTTCTCAGAACTAGACATAAAAACCCCCTATAAGTATGCTTTTTAATTCTTCTATTTCATCGGTTGACATATCATCCGCTATATCAGATAAGTCTGGATTGAATACGGTTGTAAATCCATCTAAATCACCAAGTCTTTCATATTTTTGCACATTGTAGCCGATAGAATGTCCATAATTAGAAGGAACTAGTTTTGTATTTCTTTCTATTATCAAATAAGGATATTGAGGCTTTATAGTGTCAATATTTCCCGAACTAGAACCGCTAACTGAAAAATCTGTGCTATTAACTTGTGAAATATCTAGCGCACCTTGTGCAAGCCCTGCGACACCGCCAGCAATTGCAAAAGGGTTACCTGTTAGAGCACCGCCCGCCGTTGTAACTGCTGAACCTGCCAAATTCATTATAGAGCTATTTACCCTTGAAGTGAATGCGCTTGCGTTGTCACCAGTAACAGGAATGTTAACACCGATTTTTCCATTGAAATAATCTACTATAATGCCATCCGCCGACACACAAGCACAACAAGTGCCTGTTGAAAATTCAACGATCAAATCAATTGTAATTTCTTTACCGATATAAGCACCACTTAGCTTATGAACACCACAATAAGGAATATAAATATATAAATTTGTATAAGGCTCAAAATCCCAAAAATCATGATATTTTGACGGAACTTTTACACCACTAAAAGACATATAAGAGTTAAAAGGCGGTAAAAGTTTATATGCGTTTATACCTAAATCAGCAGTACCGAACTTTATTGATTCCGTTGCGGTTGCGTTGGTAAGGGCTTTTACATCAAAAGGATAGACAGTCAATTGCATAATTGCATTAATTGGATTTTCTCCGAACAACTTTAAACCGTTTAGATATTTATTTAATGTTGTTTCATCTGCATTATATAACTTGTCGCCTAAGCTTATTGCTTGTGCTTCTGTTAAAATGTACCATCTATCAGCTTTATTATATGGATATACACCGCCACCAATTGAAACTTGAGTAATATAATTATTTCTGTCAACGTCAGGGTCAGGCTGTGGTGCATGATCAGATGAATTTTCCCAACCAAAATTATTAGCATTCTCAAGATTTTCCCAACCAAAATCTTGACCGGTTATATTTCCGTTGTCGTCAATTTCACCAATATGCACGTTAGTACTATCAAAATCATCAATGCCGTAATGAATAGCTTTTGCAACTGTTTCCGCCCACATAAAACCGTAATTAGCAAGGTTCTTTATTACTATATCTATTGTGTCGGTTTTCATGCGCCCGTTTTCGCAATTAAATTCATAAATTGGTACTTCTAGTATTGCAGGATTTGCACCACTTTCAAAATCAGATTGCGGATTGTCTCTATAAAAGTTATTACAATATGCATAATGTCCAGGGTTAATTCTTCCATCTCGTGAACCTTCTGAACCATCACACGAACCTGTCCATAAATCCATAGTATTCCATAAACCTGTTATAACATTTGAATAATTATTATCGGGGTAAGGTTTATCAATCCAATTTGTTTTCCCCGCATAAGAACAACAAACAAAATACTTTTGTCGTGTTCTCAAGTTTCCATTGTCTGATTTATACATAACTAGATACATATAAAAAGAAGTAAAATCATGTTTATGTTCCCTATGCCATATAAAATGCGCATAATCTGTATATGATATACCATTGACATCATATAAAACTGCCCCGACTTGATTTGTAACGTCAGTTGTTCCGTTGAAAACTCTAAAAACGGGTAACATGCAAAATTCTTTATAATTGAAATCAGTTACAATTTTAATATCGTTATAATATTGCCCGAAATCTAAAGTCGTTGCAGTGAGTATACCCGTACCTCCCCATGTATTTTCAAGAGGTGTAGCACTAGGTTTATAATCACTTGGCTTAAACATAACAGATTGAATATTATCAGATTCTTTATATAATAAATATCTATAATATGTACCTTGCATACGTTTAAAAGTGTACTTCAAATCGTCATTTCGGTTTTCTCTTGATACAATTTTATCAAAACCATTATATGTTCCTAACTCTTCACCGTTTAATCTGCAATAACTATAATTTTCATTATATTGCATATTAGCTTGCAAAAAATCTTGTATAGGTGTTAATGTCATGCGCCTGCCACCTCCAATACATAATTATTCGATAAAGTATTTGAATTATTTAGAATACCGCCGTCAAATTTTGCAATTAATATCTCTTTTTCGGCTGCGCAACTTTGCATATTATCAATTAAATATGGGTTTAAATTGCTTTCTTGGCGGTTGATTAAAAAGTATTTTTCTAATAATTCATCTTTGAAAGACATTAATAAGTCAACATGATAATTAGCCCTAACCCAATTATTATTAGTTCTTTCTACACTTGCTAAATTGTACCATCTACCAAAAGACGGAATAAAAATTATATTCGAATTAATTAGACTTTTGTCTATTGTCAAACTTGGGTTAGTTCGGTCTGTGTCATTTATTAAAGAACATTCTTTGCGTTCGATTAATTCGCAATCTTTGTTAACTTCTTTTAGTTCCGAACTTGTTTTATAAAAATATATTTCCATAAAATAAGGGGCTAGACCTAATTTTTTAAGTCTAACCCCAAAAACCTCCTTTTATGTTATTTAATTATTCAAGTGTGAATACAACTGAATTTTCTGATAAGTCATTAAAATAACCATTAGTAGCCTTATAGAAATAATTTGTATATTCACCTCGTGCGTTGTACTGCGAAGTTGCTTTCTCTTCCTTCACTGTGATACCTAGTGCGCTCTTTTCGTTCATAATTGCGATAATATTTGACTTTGTAAATTCTGTACCATTGATTTTAATATCAATCTTTGAAACATCTTCAAAATCATATGAATCACCTGCACCCTGCCAGTATAGTGCTTCAGAATACTCGGGAAGAGCAACAAGCGAATTGTGATAAGTATCAGATGAAAGATAAGTATCACAAGCGGTTGCAAAATCTGATAATACTGTAATGTCTAAATCTTCTGAAGATGTGAAACGAGTGTAGCCTTCAGGATTAAAAAGCTTAGACATACGCTCTAATCTCTTCTTATATAAAAGAATCTGTCTAGTTGCATATCTCAAGAACTCTTTATCTGTCAAAGCCTTTTCACCTGCTGGCAGTGAATTACCTGTTAATGCGTTATAATTTGTGACTAACTTTACATAGCCAATATCCTTATTAGTTCTTTCACCTTTTCCGTCTACTTCGCTTGCCTTGGTAATCTTGTTGCCGATAAAATTTGAATAGCAAAGGTCGAGTGCTAACTCAAGTCTAATATTGAGAGAGTTCTGAACCTGTGTAAAAATTGCTGTAATAAATGCGCCCATGGCCTCAGCTGATTCAAATGCATCTTTTATCATATTGTCGGGAATTGTAATATCAATCTCAAATGTAGACTTATCTGAAAAAAGTTTCTGCTTTACTGTTGGGTTTGTAATAACATAAGGGTCAATTGATGAACCTGTTGAAAGATTATATGCTTTATTTTCTACCGCCTCAAGTGGTTCAACATAAATCTTCTGTAAAATAACACCAAATTCAAAAGAATTAAGAAGGTGCTTTTTAATCTGTGGGCTATAATTCTTTACATCAATAACAGTTTTACCGATTCTATCAGTAAGAACCCCAAGCCACTTATTTTTTGTTGAATCTGAACCAAGAACAAGTGTACCCATCTGAACAAAACTTGCCGTATCTTTTACGGTGATTGCGTCACCTCCGCAGGCCTCGTTGAAAGTTGAATTTAAAATAGTATAAATCTGATTATAAGTTGCCATTTTTTCACTCCTTTAAATAATTAATTAATCGTTTAATTGTTATATAAAAAAATATAGGGCTTTCGCCCTATATCGCACACCCTAGAACCGCACGTGCACCCACCCATATTATTATATTTCTTCTGTTTCTATTGGTTCTGTTGGTTCTGTTGGTTCTGTTGGTTCTGTTGGTTCTGTTGGTTCTGTTGGTTCTGTTGGTTCTGTTTCATGTTTCAGCTTTGTTTCTGTTTCGGTTTCTATTCTTTTAGCTAACTCTTCAATAATATTCATGTTTTTAATTCTCCTTAAATGGGTTTCCTTCACACACGTCAATAACCTTTTCTGCGATTTCCTTATATAACTTTTCATCATTTATAAAGAAATCTGAATAATATTTATCATTGTTACCCTTGTGCGTTGTTGGTACTGCAAAAATTCCGTTCTTACCCTTAATAACATTATACTTTAATACAATGCAATTAAATAATTCTACATTTACTATCGCACGGTTCTTGCCTGCCTTTTCATTCCTCCATAAAATTTCAATGTTTGTGATTGTGCTTGTTTTTGCCATTTTTGTTATCTCCTTTTTAAAAAAAAAATATTGCCATCTATTTATATATGCGCCCGGCTTTAATGCGCTATAGCAGGTGCGTGGAGTCGAACCACGCAAGCCCGGTACCTGCTTTTAAATTTGAAAGAGGAGAACAAACAAGAACATAATTATAATATATCTTGTATGTTGTTATGTCAAGTATTATTTTGTAATTATAGGCATTATAAAAGCTTTATTATTAAATTCATCTTTAACCATTATAGGACTTTTATAATCAATTGCGTAATATTCTAATTTTAAAGGTTTTTCAAAATATTTCAAATAATCACTATTAAATGTTACAATGTGGTTTCCTTCGTTATATAATAAAACATGATTATTCAAATCTGAAGTAACTATACACCTTTTATAATCTTTTTCTGCAAGCAATCTATACATACTATGTAAACTAGCAGTACACTCAATCGGTTGAAAAACTGAACTAGGAATATTAGTTTGTAATAATAATACTCCATTTATAGCAACATATTCATTATCCAACCTTA
>Ga0326514_10001965_pt1 | contig 13155 bp, 6 predicted proteins | sample 3_2548_0518_D_FD_203653 | JGI IMG/M metagenome (GOLD analysis project Ga0326514, IMG submission 203653) | Bovine rumen microbial communities from UC Davis, California, United States - 3_2548_0518 | ecosystem: Host-associated > Mammals > Digestive system > Stomach > Rumen | place: USA: California...
CACTCTAAATCCTTGCAAAGGATTCGTGCTAGCCGTTACACTACAAACCCCAGATGTAGTCATCTCCAAAGTAACCGACTGTTCGATAACTACTGTGCAAAACTATTTTCATTTTTTGGATATATGACAGGAAAGTTTTCCGATAACCTGTAAAACCGCCGATATACGATTCAGCAACGGGTCGGTTTAGTTTTTATTATTTTGTATGCAAGTTTCAAATTGACCATAAATGGGATCTTGCATAGGTTGAGCCCCCAGCCGGATTCGAACCAGCAACCCCCTGATTACAAGTCAGGTGCTCTACCAATTAAAAGCTATAGGGGCAAAAATAAAGATGTAGTAGGAGCACCTATTCCTACCTTCTGTCAATAATAATTCAAACTTCCGGCTAAGGAAGCAGTCATGACCGGTGTTTGGCTGTATTCCTTGAACTTTCTAGTCTGGTGTGGGTGTGATTCCCCGTCCATCAAAGGTTAGAGCTTTGTGACTTGGGCCACCTACATCTTTTATTTGAGAGTCATTAGAGAATTGAACTCTAAAGGTGAACAATTTCGTCGACAGCACCACCTGTTTCCGAGTACTTTCGCCGGCAGACCATATTCTGTACAAACGGTTGGTAGCCTCCAGACCTCCAACTGCCGCTTATCTGTTTGACCCATATTGAGGTCCCAATGAGATTCGAACTCATACTACCGGATTACTAAACCGGAGTTCTACCATTATAACTATAAGACCAGATTGATATGGAAATTCTGTTAATCAGTACATCGTGCCAGCCTTCAATTAAAGGTCATCGTGCCAGACTGATTTATTATTACTGAACTATACCGCTAAGGTGCTTGGCATCTCATTGGTAGTGGTTTTTCACCGAACCTCTTCCGTATCAGTTTTTGTATGTTGTTGTACCAATATGTCAAAGACCGTTTTTACAATTTCACCATTTGATTGGTTATTTTGTAAATTTAATATAGAAATTAGTTGTTTGTTTTTCAAATATTATTCAAAAAATTTTCAACTTTTTTCTAAATTTTTGTGATTATGGGTGGATTCGAACCACCGTAGCCCAGGGTAACTTACTTCCTCAGTTTAACTTCGTCAAGAAACTTTCTAACGTTTTCAGCAGTGACCTGGTAGCACATCCAATCTGCTTCACATAACCATTATTGTTGGGCTTACGGGATTCGAACCCATAATGCAAGGACCAAAATCTTGAGTGTTACCGTTACACCAAAGCCCAATATATAAATCCGGTGATATTCTTCTCCATTGTCCATTAACGATGTGGATTCTTGCTCTATATGTGGTGGACCACGTTGGCGTCCTGATTTTCAAATTCCCATGGAAATTATCAATCCCTCAATAAAGTACCTTTTCACTTTTACAAATTGTTTTACTCATTCCACCAGAGACCATCGGCTGATTACGATGCGGCTGGGATTCGAACCCAAAACTAACAATTTGTGGATTTTGTTTCAATATCTTAAAGACCGCTTTTCAAATTATATTTAAGTTAAATATTATTTGATTTTGTAATTATAATATAGTAACTATCTCCTATATTTCAAATTTTTATCAAACTTTTTTCAACTTTTTATAAAAAAACAAGTGGTAAAGATTTTGTCCTTACCACTTGCCTTGATATCTTGTTATTTAGTTTATTCTTTATCCTTCTGTATCATTGCAAGTGGCCGAACATATATACGCATCATTTGTCCAAGCATTCTTTAATGTTTGGTCATTATTTTGTTTATATGTATCGACTATTATTTGCATTATTTGTACAGTTAATTTAATTTATAATAATACTAAATTAGAAAAAAGATTAAAGTTTTTCAACTTATTTCATTCTTTTTTTCATATCTTCAATCATTTTTTCAACTTCTTTACAATATTCATCTACGTCATTGAATTTTTCTTTAGCAGATGATTTGTCGAAATTATATTTGTCAAAATCTGCTTCATCAAAATCTTCTCCTTTATCAGCTGCTCTTTGTTTAGCTCTTGCAGTTGCCTTTTCTCCTTTTGCTTTATATTTGAATGCATCAAAGAATGATTCATAAGCATGTGAACAATAAGATAAAAGACGACCAACATCAAAATATTCGTCCATATTTGCAGGGTTAGACATAATCTTTTCCATTGTAGCAATAGCTTCAGCATGAACTTTATTGATTCTTTCCATTAATTGTTTTGGATCACCTTCAAGTTTCTTAGCTTTAATTTCTTTTACCATTGCTTGATAACGAGCTTTTTGTTGTTTAAGCATCTTATTAAGAGATTCTTCATCATAATTGATTACTCCTTTTTGAGAAGCTATACGTGTATCATGAAGTTTAGTATATTCTGTCTTCATATTATCAGTAATTTTAAGTGCATAAACATCTAAACCACTGATTACTGCCATTGCTTCATCAAACTTAAGAGATCTTTCACCGTATTTGTATTTTGTTGCTGTCTTTTCTGTAACAGCATCTCTATTTCCATATTTTGATTTAAGACCAAAAACTCTTACATCACCAGGAGTATTTGAATATCCTTTAATGAAAATTATTACATTTTTTGTTCCAGGTTCACAACAAACAAAATTTGCTTGAAGTTTCTTTAAATAGCAATCCTTAAGTATTTTAGCAAAAGTTTTGTCATCAGCACTAACTGATTTATATAATTCAAAATCATCATCTTTAATTTCACTCCATTTAAGACCTTGAAGACCTGTTTTTGTTTCACCCCAACGTTGATTAAGAGTTATTGGACCAAATATTGAAGCGAATGATTTTGCAGATTTTGAAGGTGTGCCAGAATAACCTTGGTCTTTATAATGCTGTACCATTTTCTTATCGTGTTCGGCATTATCCTTTTCGGCATCTTTTATAGCTTTAGCAAGTGCTATCAAAATTGAAGATTGAAAACTCTCATTGATTTGAAGTATTTCTTCTCCTTCAAGTATAGAATATTCTTCTAATACTTGACTTTCATATATTGTATTTAAAAGACTTGTGTATAATGATTTCATTTTACAGCAAAATATTTTTATAATTCTAATTAAAAATAATATTTGTAATTCTTTTAAACACAAAAAAAGCCAGTAAATTTCTTTACCGGCTTACGTCTGGGAGGCGTGTGTACCCCTACTCCGATTCGAACGGAGACCCAATTAAGGACAAGGTTTGAGCTTGCTGCGTATACCATTCCGCCATAGGGGCAAATAGAGTTGAAATTCTGTACAGTTAGGGTTTTGTTCATTGGCTTCTCATTTCAAGGACCTCTCCTATCTCGTCTATTCCTTCCCTAATTTCAACTCAGGTATTAGATATTGGTACAACATAAAGTGCGGATAGTGAGATTCGAACTCACACCCAATTAAGGACAGTGTCTTAGGCTGCTGCGTCGACCATTGCGCCATATCCGCATTATATATTTTCCTATTATAGGAGACCCTTGGTTTAATGAGTAACGATAAACACTCATCCTATAGTCATTGGAAAATATTTTTATAGCAGTTCATTTTAACCGTTAAACTTACTATTAAACTACGGTATCGTCTTTGTTGGACCAGTGGGATTCGAACCCACGACCTCTTGCTTGTAAGGCAAGCGCTACTGAACCAGCTGAGCTATGGTCCAATTTTATTGGTTGGGAGACCGGGATTCGAACCCGGATGACCACCGTATCAGAGTGGCATACTACAACCATTATATGATCCCCCAATAAATGAAACTATGCTGCCGTTACACTATTCCCCGATTTACACTTTCACCTACAATGTTTGCAACCATTAAGGAATCCCTCCATATAGAAGGTGATACAGGGAATTAGGATTCGAACCTAAACCTTTTTCTGCGTTGGGATAACGGGACTCGAACCCATAACTTCTGCTTCAGAGGCAGACGTGTTGACCAATTACACAGCATATCCCAATAAACCAGTATTTTGAGACTGGTAACTCGTCTTACTTGAACCTCATTTCAGGTTTGTCAGACTACTGAGCGCGCCACCCTAAACTTTTAATCAAAATCCATCGTCTTTCCAATATTAACATTTGTGGCCACAAATAATTAATATCTTCTACTAGAAAGTCTTCCTCTCAGTATGGAGGATTTCTACTATTTTGCATAGATTTTACTATACTTCTCTTCATGAAAATAGCGAAACACTAGCTATGACATCCGACGATACGTCACCATAGCACGCGTACCCCCTGTGGGACTCGAACCCACACCTCCGAAGAGCTAGATCCTTAGTCTAGTGCGTATACCAATTCCGCCAAGGGGGTATATTTGTCGACCCAGGGAGATTCGAACTCCCAAAATTTTGGTTCTAAGCCAAACGCGTCTACCAGTTGCGCCATGGGCCGATTGCCGAAATAATGAAATGGTAGACAAAAACCGTAGATCTTACAGATATCTCCGAGTAAAAGCCAGGGCTCTGGTATGTTTGAGCTACTACGGTTAGAGCAGGTAAAGGGAGTCGAACCCTCATCTTCTGGTTGGAAACCAAATATAATTATCAATAATGATTTACCGTTATACTATACCTGCATATACACGTGGCTCTCTTGAAGTTTTTGTGCTCCTCGTCAATCAAGCTACTTCTTAAACTACAGATGTCACAGACCACGCACTTATGACATGAGGCTTACGTTCCTCCCCAAATCCGAAAAACTGGGCTTTACGATTTCAATACATTCATGACTATATTGAAAAGAGTGGCGGAGGTGGCCGGATTCGAACCGACACATCAGTATTACCGATTACTGGTAGTTTTCAAGACTACTGCCTTGCACAATTAGGCTTACACCTCCATAATTATATATTGAGCGGAGGCAGTAGGATTCGAACCTACGGGCCGGCTCATCACCGACCGACGCGTTAGCAGTGCGCTCCTTTCGACCACTCAGGCATACCTCCAACGATGATTGTTTAATTGGTACAATCATGAAAACCTCGATAGAGTTACTACTGTAAGTATAACTTCTGGGGGCTATGCCGGAGTCGAACCGACCTAGTGAGAACCACAACCTCACGTCCTACCGATGAACGAATAGCCCCATAAAATAATTCTCTAAAACAGCTGCAAAACCTGAATTATCATAAATTCCTCACCTGTGTTTCTGCAATTTTCCTCGTTAGCGTGTTGTCCGTACTTCTTGTTACCTCAGGATAACCCATCTGCTTGGCATTCCTTAGAATTTATATGGTTTATTTTTGGGAGTTAGGACGGATTCGAACCCTCATCTCCACCGGTTCACAGCCGGGGCAATTCAACCAATTATCTTACTAACTCCATGTTAAAAAATTTAAAATTTGTCAAATGAGCTTGTGAGACTCATTACAAAATTTCTGCGACTTTACCATAGATTTTATTTTTGCTAACCCATCCATTCATGTGACCATGATTATTGCCAATCAAAAATTGTGTATCATTCTTAATTGCATGAATAAGGTGTAAATAATAATGTCCATTTACTTTACAAAGAACTATATCTCTTTTATTTAATATAGTATTTTCTGTAACCGGAGTACAAATAACAGGTTGTTTAGATTTTAAAATAGGTGTCATACTATTTCCAATTCCAGTAACCTTTACTGTTTCTCCTTTTTGTAAATGTTCTGCAGAAATTCTGTTTTCAAATCCACTGTAAGTGTATTCCATAACAAAATTTCAAATATTTTTATAAAAATGACAGGTCAACCGCCTCCCTGTCTGTCCCGATAAGTTTTTCAATATAATCACGGCTTATATCTGCACTAGCAACGTGGGCAGGATTTCAACTTAAACCACTGAACGGCCCTACACGGATTAAAAAGGCTGCAGGGATTCCTTTGTAGAGCGGATAGGAGGAATCGAACCTCCGTTTCCGGCTTGGAATGCATAATCTTTGAAGTAACTCTTAACTACAACAATCTTCCGATGTAAAAGCGTAAAAAGTTAGTAATAAAAATCTTTTTACGGCGTGCTTCCATTACACTATATCCGCATTTGAAGCTTTCGAATTATAAGCATTGCTTCTGGCCCTCTTATAATTCTATTTGAGCGGTAGACGGGACTCGAACCCGCAACCTTCACCTTGGCAAGGTGACATTCTACCAATTGAGCTACTACCGCATGGGGTGAACAGGAATCATACTTAGTTCACCTGTTTTTGTAATATGATTCCATAATGGAGCGGATGAGGAGAGTCGAACTCCCGTCTTCTGCTTGGCAAGCAGATATAATGCGTATTACTACTCCGTTATACGACATCCGCAAATTCGGTTTTCCTTAGATCCGAAAACTTAGTCCCGTGTCACGCCATCTGGGCCCTCGCCTGATAAAATCTCTACCATTCAATAATCTATTACGTAATTCAACTATTGACGTTCAGGATGTTTATTAAAACATTCAAAATAGTACCGCGGGTTGGACTCGAACCAACATAAGCTTTAACCAAAATAAAGTGTGTAAACCATAATTGAAGTAACTCTGCATCTACACTATCCTTGCGGAAGAAAAACGACCAAAGTGTCTAAAATAAAATTTCACCACCGCGGTAGTAGGGGTAACGGGACTCGAACCCGTATTTCCACCTTGAAAGGGTGACTACCTGACCAATTAGTAAAATGATACCCCCATATGTAAACACCGTACTATATCCTTGAATATAAAACGGTGCCCACATTAAAAGCAGTTTTTAAATTTAACGTGGAGAACCTTGGGAAAACCCTGCGTTACCAAACTCCATTACTAATGCGAGCGGCTGATGGGAGTCGAACCCACGTCCCTGGCTTGGAAGGCGAGTATAATAGCCGTTATACGACAGCCGCAAATTTATTCATGTAACTTTCGATAAAAGTAAAATTTTGCAGATTTATTGAAGGAACTCTTATCTACAACAATGAATATGGGCGGAGGTGCTTTTATCATCATCAGAATCCCTGTAGCTTTACTTCATAATAAACAGTTTCCCATAGATCTTTGTGAGACATATTTATTATTGCAAATGAACCTCCATGAGTAGGGATGGGTGGAATCGAACCACCACCTATGCCTTATGAGAGCACCGATCTAACCATTAATACTACATCCCCATTGGTCGGCCCTGAACTCCATCCTACCTCGAGTAGCATAGGGTGGCAGAACCGTTATTGAGCGAAGTCACCGACTTTCACGGTATCCGACCTACTCCACGTAGGCCACTTTATGCCCGATTGTCAAGATAATATTTTCAAAAGGTAGCTAATCTTTTTACTCTTATTGTCTCTTACTACTTATCTTCGTAATTGGTGTTAAGTGACGTCTTCCTTATCTTAACTACTCAAATGTTCATACGGATCTTTTAAGCTAGACTTCTAGTTGGGCTATTCGGACTTGAACCGAAGACCTCCACATTATCAGTGTGGCGCTCTAACCAGCTGAGCTATAGCCCAATATTGAAAAGTAAGTAATTGCATGCATTAGGAGCGTGCTACCGTTACACTAAGGAGTCGAACCATATCCTCTCCATTTATTACTTACTTTGTTGGGCTGGAGAGATTCGAACTCTCAACCTCAGGAGTCAAAGTCCTGCGCTCTAAACCAGTTGCGCTACAACCCAATTTTAAATTTCACCAGTTTTTATCGTATTTATAACTATTGAAGGCACTCTCCCACTGGAATTTGTGGTACCATTCATAAACCCTCCTAAAGGACCATGCGGTGGTCCAAATTGAAATTTGTAGGGAGGCCCAGATTCGAACTGGGATTGCGAACGTATCAGATTCGTAGCCTCAACCATTTAGCAGATCTCCCCATTAAAATGCCATTCTCTATTTAATGGCTTGAGTAGTTATCTCCTGTGTAGCCTTTTAATACACCTTGCGTCTTGATTACTACCAAATTAGACCCTGTAGCCCGTAGGAGAGTCGAACTCCTCTTTAGAGAATGAAAATCTCTCGTCCTAGCCGATAGACGAACGGGCCAAATTAGTTCTGTCTCCATCTCTCCCTATGTGTTCGGGATTAAGCCTGTGAAGGGATATTTTAAGCGCGCCTTGATTATTCTCCCTTAGCAAGGTTGAGAGGAATTTCTGCAGTTTTCCCTCAATTCTAATGCCGACCTTAACCATCATCTGGTGTAATGAACTTGTAGGGGTAACGGGACTCGAACCCGTATCTTTAGCTTGAGAGGCTAACCACCTGAACCGATTAGTATGATACCCCCATAATTAATTCCTGTAACTAGCGAACAAAGTGTGTAAAATAAAGCCAAAAATTATTCGAAGTAACTCTATTCTTCAACAAGGAATTGTCGGGATGACAGGACTCGAACCTGCGACCTCATGGTCCCAAACCACGCATACTACCAACTGTACTACATCCCGATTAAAGATATTATAAGGTAATTGGGTCTTTACCATATTTCCAGTACGCTCCTCCCAAGGGGAAATTAGTACTAGTGTAATCTAACCTTTCTCGACTTATACGAATAATATCTACCTTTGCCAAGGTCAGGTGTAGGGAGGACGGGACTCGAACCCGCAATCTCGTGATCCCAAATCACGAACCTTAACCAATTAGGCCACCTCCCTATGAAAGTTGAAATTCTTCGAAGTACGTAGACATGCCTTGCAAATTATCTCAGCCAAAGTATGGGTTCTAACCATAAATCCACAATTTCAACTTTATTGTCTGGGTGACAGGACTCGAACCTGCATTTCCTTCGCTCCAGACGAAGAGTCTTAAACCATTCGATCACACCCAGATAAAAAATCTTTCCTAATCCTCGTTATTGATATTTCCTCTTCATTCCACGTAGGCGAGGTACTTATTGGCGCCTCAATACCGAGATAACTCTTAAGATATGTAGATATTTATGATGTGCACTTTTTTCTAAAAATTAATTAAATACCTACAGAGTTTCGTAAGTTATTGTTACGTTGGAAAAATAGATGTTTTCATTTTTTAACATCTTAAAATATAAATACGATTTTACAGTTTCTAATATTTCTGTAAGTATTTATATTGTGGAGGCACGAGGAGTCGAACCTCGGCCTTCAGATTTTCAGTCTGACGCGCGCTATGCTTTTGCAAATAACCGGCTACGCTATACCTCCAAATTGTACCTTGAACATCTAATGTCTTCTGAACTCTGGTACCACCTAATCTCGTCACCTTGGCCTTCGGATATTGATTTCGGAGTTTTGAAAGGTTATCAAGTTTTTGTTACTCATAAGAGCAGTCCGGACACCTTTCCTAACGAGGACATGCATGTGGGGCGGGGTGGAGTCGAACCACCATCTTCGGATTTTCAGTCCGCCGCATTGACCACCTCTGCCACCACCCCATAAATAATTTCACCAGTTTTTATCACTTAAACTACTGAAGGTTGCGCATAGAATGGAATTTATCTATGTACTTAACCCTTGGCGTAGGGAGCCTCCTAAGAGAACGTTGCGACCGTTCTAAACTAAAATTATTGAGGGCCGTGCCTGATTCGAACAGGCGTGGCTGGTTTTGCAGACCAGAGACTAAACCACTCATCCAACGACCCAAATAATGACTAGAAATAGTTTTATGTTCATTAACCAATATCAAATCAGCATCAATCTTTCGAGAGCACATATTTAATACCACCTAACTACTTATTTAGACCTTTCACTCCTTTTTGTTTGATCCAAACTAATCATTGACTCCGGTATCGGATTCGAACCGATATAAGCAATTTTGCGGACTGCTACCTACAAACCATTCGGACAACCGGAGATTATAAATTTACGGAAAAACGAATAAAGTATATTAAAACATAAAACCGCGTCTACCAATTTCGCCATCTCGGTACGCAATGACCAAGACCGGGATTCGAACCCGGACGACTTTCGCCAGTACTTTTCCAGAGTAAATTATGAAGTAACTCTATTCTACACCAGTAAATTGCGGAGGCAGTAGGATTCGAACCTACGGGCCGGGGTTACCGACCTCCGGTTTTCAAGACCGGTGCAATCGACCGCTCTGCCATACCTCCAAAATAGATACCTTAGGCCTGCATTCAACCACTCTGCCACCCAGGCCTATAGCCCAGGGAGGGATTCGAACCCCCGGACCCACTCCTTTCGTTTATGTGGGCCAACCATAGCATCTTTATATGTAAAAATTACGGGCGGGCTTTTCACCACTTAATGAGCGTCTCCAGGCTGACTCCTGGTGTCCTTCTCGTTCTCTTTCGAGTGTTCTAGACGACCGCAATTATAAATTCCTATTTCGTTGTACCAATATGTCAAAGAACGTTTCAAATCATAAAGATTTAAGAGTATGGGTAACGGGAATCGAACCCGTATCTCAACCTTGAAAGGGTTGCCACCTAACCGATTAGTATGATACCCACATATAATTTATAATAAATAATTTCTTAAATATTATATGAATAATATAGAACCTTTTCAAAATTATTCAAATATTTTCGAAAAATTTTTATAAATTTTTGTACCCCAACCGGGATTCGAACCCGGACCCAATTAAGGACAGATTTTAAGTCTGCTGCGTAGACCATTCCGCCATTGGGGCATTAAATTGATATTTTCAATATATTAAAGAACGAATATTATTTGTTTTTATATATTATATGAATAATATAGCTTTGTTCAGGAAGTTATTCAAACTTTTTCAATAAAAAAATCTCCAAAACTTTTTGGGTTCTGGAGATTCACTTTATATATCGAGTTTCGTTAATGTTCTCTTATACTTCCATATCTCCAGAATGTGTTTGAGGTTGTTCGCCGAACATAGGTTCACATGGTCCAAAACCTGAGAGTAATGAACTAATTGAACTAATATGTAATGACAAACTTTTCATATTCTTTTGATATTTAATGTTTAGTTAATTTATAATAACACTTTTTCTTAAAGTGTAACCGTTATTTGATTAAAAAATAGAAAAAATATAGCTTTTTTCAACATTTTTTCGAAAAAAATTCACTTTTTTATCGAAATGATATGTCTATAATCATAAAAATGTTAACTGCATTTCAGTTAATGTATATTATAAAAATTATTTTTAATTAAAGCTAGAACAAAACGTTCTGTTATTAACAATATATAAAACAATTAAATTATGTTCAAACCACTATTAAGAACTTTACCTTCTTTGACAGGAAACATCAAACTTGCATGTGAAATAAATGATTATGTAGATGAAGGTAACAACATATACTCAACATATATAAGATCAGCATCATTACAACCACTTCAAAACAATTTATATAATAGACGTATTAATGTGAATTTGATAGATGGAATGTGGGAATACGATGTTGCAAAGTTCTACAAATATTATTCAAACTATTTCTATAAACAAAACTTCGCATTCTTATATGATGATTTTGCTAAATTAGATTTAGTATCATATAATTCTAATAGTGACTCAAGAAATAAGGATTATGAATTTGGCTGTAAGCATATATCTTATAACAATACAGGATATATGTTAGACTTTTATGCACCAATTTTCATAAATTCAGTTGAAGACTTACCAGAATATTTAGAAATACGATTAGACTTTGAAAATGGCGAATATAAAAAGATTAGAGTACATATCAATACTGAATCTAATTTGAATTATCTCAAAGTTTATATTGAAAAATATTTACATAAGATAAATCGAAATGTTGCTTATTTCATTTCGAATACTGGTCGTATGATTTATTATGGAATCGATGTTGAAAAGGGTGGTTTAGTTGACATCGAAGATACACATATGTCCAAATATTTGACAGAAAACACAACAGTTAATAATTTTGATAGTGAATTGTGTGCAGGTTTCGTCAATAACAAGTTGATAATGAGACAAATTTTACCTTTGTCATTCCATTTTAATATTGAAGACATTATATCTGTATATGATAAATTGTACTTTATAGGACATAAAGTAAAGATTTCTGCATACTACTACAAAAATTCATTACAATGCAAATTTTATGATTTTGACATTAACTATACAAATAAATCAGTAATTGATTATTCATATAGTTCTCAATATCAACGTTTCATTACCGAACATCGCTTAGCTGATAGTTCAGGAATGCACTATAATGTAGTTCATAATGATTCAATTTTTAGTTTACATGAAAAATTCATTAAGAAATACTACTATACAAATGCTATAACTCCAATGTATAGTTCATGGAAAATGATGTTATCATCAGATTCATGTCCTTATATAACAAATATCAACTATGTATATACAAATAGTTCAAATGGTCTTTATGGACAATTTCCTAAATTGTTTGTAAAATATAACACTGATAGATATGCACAATTAAGAGGTACTAGTTTAACATTATATTGTGATAATATTAATGCAAATACTGATGATGTTGTTGTAAAAGAAAACAAAAAATTGTTTAGAAATATTCAAAATACATATATATCAAGTTGGTATACTCTTTTAAATAAATACACAATAAATGATAATGAAGGTACTAGTGAAAATATCAACACTATATTAAATGATTTGAATAATTGGTTTAAAGTAGAAAACAATTATGCATACTATAAGGGAATACTTTATAACTTAAATAATTGTGAACATATAAATGACATTGATTATTTTGGCGTGTTTATAAAACCAACATACTCAGAAATAAACAATGTTTCAAACTTATATAACGTAACAATATTAAGCACCTGTAAAGAATTAGATAATGGCAAAACACAATTAGGTGATATTTCTATAAATGAACAATTACATGATAAATTAGATAAATTGTCAACTGATTATAGTAAAAATGACTATTTGAATGACATATATGATTTTGACAATAATTACATTTATGAAGATGGTAAAATAGTTGATAAAGTAAATGGTGCTAATGCTAAAATTATTGATGAAAATGTCATATTAAGCAAATATACAAAAACAAATTTGTTTAATGAAAATGATATAACAGATAAGAAGTTATATATTACAATAGATAGTGTTAATACAAAGCATAATAATTACATTAAACTTATAGACTTATTTAATATAGATTTTCTAACAAAATTTAATGGTGGAGGTTATTCAGCTGACAATACAAAGGCAGTATTTGAAACTATTGTTAATTATTTCATATTTGCCACTGATGTTGATGATGATAAAAACACTTTAGGATTATCTTACAATAAGACATTCAATTATAATTTATTAAGATTTTCTACATTGATG
>Ga0326514_10001966_pt1 | contig 13151 bp, 11 predicted proteins | sample 3_2548_0518_D_FD_203653 | JGI IMG/M metagenome (GOLD analysis project Ga0326514, IMG submission 203653) | Bovine rumen microbial communities from UC Davis, California, United States - 3_2548_0518 | ecosystem: Host-associated > Mammals > Digestive system > Stomach > Rumen | place: USA...
CATCCTGAACTTCGCGGAAGTCAGCAAGGCAGCATGGATCGGCGTTCCGCATTTCCAGCTCCCGAAGTTTGACCTGACTGCAATTCTGGTCATGGCTCCGATCTCGATCGCTACCATGATGGAGCATGTCGGCGATATCTCCGCAATTTCCGCAACGACCGGAAATAATTATCTGGCTGATCCGGGACTGCACAGAACTCTGATGGGAGACGGACTTGCAACTGCTCTGGCAGGCTTCATCGGCGGTCCGGCGAATACCACTTATGGTGAGAATACCGGCGTCCTGGAACTTTCCAAAGTGTACGATCCACGCGTCATCCGCCTTGCGGCAGTCTACGCGATCATCATTTCCTTTATCCCGAAGCTGTCTGACCTGATCGGAACCATGCCGGCTTCCATCATTGGCGGTGTTTCCTTCATGCTCTACGGCATGATCTCCGCGATCGGTGTCCGCAACATTGTTGAGAACAAGGTTGATCTGACCAAGTCCAGAAACCTGATCATCTGTGCGGTGATCTTTGTATCAGGCCTCGGCTTCACTGATGGAATTACTTTCCATATCGGAGACACTTCTATCACCCTGACTGCTCTGGCAATCGCTGCAATCGCAGGTATCGTGCTGAATGCGATCCTTCCGGGCAACGATTATGAGTTCGGTATCAATGAGAAGGGTGACGAGAACCGCGGAGTTCACGCGTAAATCTGTACATTAACAAACTTCTGACGGGCTGTCTGCCATGATGCAGGCAGCCCTTTTTCATTGACAAATCTATATGAAGTTTTATAATAAACATCAGTTACATAGATGTCAGGGGAGCCGGACGGCTGAGAGTAAGACATAAGTCTTTGACCCTAGAACCTGTTGGATAATGCCAGCGTAGGAAGACGAGAAGAGGATTAGTGCGCCCGGCATATATGCCGGGCGTTTTCTTTCTGTCTGGACTTATCACACAGAAAGCAGAAGGAGGATTTTATGAAATCAAGTGTTGCGATTCAGGTATTGCCGGAGGCACAAAGTGACGCGGAAGAGTGCCGCATGGTCGATGAGGTCATCGATTATATCAAGTCCACGGGACTGAACTACTATGTCGGACCGTGCGAGACTGCAATCGAGAGCGAAGATTATGACCAGTTGATGGAAGTCGTCAAGAACTGCCAGAAAGTTGCAATCAAGGCAGGCTGCAAGTCAGTTCATGCCTATGTCAAGATTTCTTACCGCCCGGAGGGCGAGGTCCTTACGATCGACCAGAAGATCGGCAAGTACCATGTGGACCAGAAGAAAGCAGGAGAGATCAGGTAACTTTTGCAGGAGATGACTCTGATGAGTGACGGGAAAAACAAGGCTATGGGAAAAGGCGGAAAGACGGGGGAGAGCAGCTTCGGGAAGCATGCACCTGCTATCCTGAATATGGCCGCCATCATCGCGATCTGGCTGGTCCTTACAGAAGGAGGGCTTGTTCCGAGCTATATGCTTCCATCTCCGATTGCGGTCATGAAGGCTTTTGTGACAGATTTTCCGACCCTGATGTATCACAGCGGAGTGTCCCTGCTGGAGGCTTTCCTCGGACTGGTCATCGGTATCGCTCTGGCTTTTGTCATGGCGATCCTGATGGACCGTTGCAGAACCTGCTACCGGGCACTGTATCCGGTCATGGTCATCACTCAGACGATACCAACTGTTGCCATCGCGCCGATTCTCGTCCTCTGGATGGGGTTTGGCATGGCACCGAAGATCACGCTGGTGGTGATCTCCACATTTTTCCCGATCGCGGTCGGCCTGCTCGACGGCTTTGCGGAAGCGGATAAAGATGCCATTGATCTGCTTCGCTCCATGGGAGCGACCAGAAAACAGATCTTCCTTCAGATCAAGTTTCCGTCGGCTCTCGGCCAGTTCTTCTCAGGACTGAAGATCTCCGCTTCCTATTCGGTAGTAGGGGCGGTGGTCGCCGAGTGGCTGGGCGGATTCAAAGGCCTGGGCGTCTACATGACAAGAGTCCGCAAGGCATATTCTTTTGACAAGATGTTCGCGGTAATCATTCTGATCGTGATCATCTCACTTCTTCTTATAGCATTCGTAAACCTGCTCCGGAGAGCTGTCATGCCCTGGGAGCATATCAAGGACCATGAAAAGTAAAGGAGAAATTATGAATTACGGAAAGATGACAAAGATACTGGGAGCTGCTCTTGCAGTTTCCATGATGATGGGCACAGCCGCTTTTGCAGGCGAGACAGAGACTGCAACTGAAGCTGCCAGGGACTTTGGCGATGCAGGCAAGATCACATTCTGCCTTGACTGGACCCCGAATACCAACCACACGGGCGTCTATGTCGCTCAGGCAAAGGGCTTCTATGAAGAGGCAGGGCTTGACGTCACCGTTGTTCAGCCTCCGGAAAATGGAGCTACCCAGATGTGCGCTTCCGGCCAGGCACAGTTCGCCGTGGACGCCCAGGACTATGTCACGGGAGCATGGACTGCGGAGGAGCCGCTTCCGGTCACTGCTGTAGCTGCGATTCTGCAGCACAATACATCCGGTATCATGAGCCGCAAGGGTGAGGGGCTGGATACACCGAAGGGACTGGAAGACCATGAGTATTCCACCTACAACCTGCCGACCGAGCTCGCTATGATGAAGTACATCGTAGAGAAGGACGGAGGGGACTTTGACAAGGTCAAGCTGATCCCGAACGATATTACCGATGAGCCGGCTGCACTTGCAGCGAAGCAGACCGATGCAATCTGGGTCTTCTATGGCTGGGGCGGACTCAATGCCGATATCGAAGGTGTTCCGGTGGATTTCTATTACTTCAAGGATATCGAGCCAACCTTCGATTATTACACTCCGATCATCCTTGCCAACGATGATTTCCTGAAGGATCATGCAGATGCCGCAAAGGCATTCCTTGCAGCTACCTCCAGGGGATATGAGTATGCTGCTGAGAACCCGGATGAGGCAGCACAGATCCTGATCGATGCTGACAATACAGGATCTCTGAAGGGTTCCGAGGAACTTGTGAAGAAGAGCCAGGAGTACATGACCGACCAGTATATTGCCGATGCTCCGCAGTGGGGCTACATCGATGCTGAGAGATGGAACGGTTTCTACAAGTGGCTCTATGACAACAAGCTGATCGACAAGGACCTGACCGACATCGGATTTACGAACGATTATCTTCCGGAGGAGTAAATGACAGAGGTTCTGACTGCGGAGCATATTACAAAATCATATGGAAGCCGGACGATCATATCTGATATCAACGTCCATCTGGACCAGCATGAGATCGTCTGCCTGCTTGGCGTCAGCGGCGTCGGAAAGACGACGCTGTTCCATATCCTGTCCGGTCTGAATATGCCGGACTTTGGAAGAGTCACCCTGAAGGGAACGGATATTACAGGACAGCCCGGCAAAATCAGTTATATGCTTCAGAAGGATCTTCTGCTCCCATATAAGAAGATCATCGATAATGTCTCCCTTCCGCTGGTCATCCGGGGAATGAAGAAAAAAGATGCAGAGGAGAAGGCAGCACCTTTCTTTGAACAGTTCGGGCTGGGAGGGACAGAATACCAGTATCCGTCTCAGCTGTCAGGCGGAATGAGACAAAGAGCGGCTTTGCTGAGAACTTATCTTTCTTCAGAAGGAGTGGCACTTCTGGATGAACCGTTCAGTGCCCTCGATACCATTACCAAGAGTGCGATCCATGAATGGTACCTGGACCTTATGCAGAAGATCGAGCTCTCGACTCTCTTTATCACGCATGATATCGATGAAGCGATCATATTATCTGACCGGATCTATATCCTGTGCGGAAAGCCCGGCCGGATCACCGATGAGATCGTGATCCAGGAGAAGAGACCCAGAAGGAAGGATTTTAACCTGACACCTGAGTTCCTTGCCTATAAGCGGAAGATCATATCAGACCTTGGCCCGGGTTCCTTCGGAATCTGAGAAGTACCGGCAGCCACAGAGAAGACCAGAAGCCCCGTACGGAGAAACATTTGCCCCGTACGGGGCTTTCCTTGTAAATCTTTCCTGCGGGGAACATGAGGAGCTTTTGCAGAATTTCCGTTGACAGAGCGATACCATAGCGATACTATATGTTCAACGAATAACATGTTTAACTGTGTCATGAAACATGTTTCATGTGACAGGCAGGAGGTAGCGCAGATGGCGACACTCAAGGATGTGGCGAAAGAAGCCGGGCTTTCCGTGGGGACTGTGTCGAGAGTGCTGAATAACAGAGGATATATCAGCGACGAGACCAGAGAGAGTGTCTATACGGCCATGAAAAAGCTGGATTATCAGCCGAATGAGATGGCCAGATCCCTGTCAAAGCAGAAGACAAATACGATCGGTCTGATCATGCCCAGCATCGAGCATCCCTATTTTGCCAGACTTATCAGTTGTCTGGAGAGGGCTGCTTATGAAAAGGGATATAAGATTCTTCTGTTCTGCGCTTATGGAATCGGCGATCAGGAGAAGAAGTTTGTGGAAGCCTGCAAAAGCAACCGGGTCGCAGGGCTGATCATCTGCTCGGATTCTGTCCGGACGCAGACTTTTAACAATCTGGGGTTTCCGCTGGTGAGTTATGAACGGTTCCTGGATTCCAGCGACGCTGTTGTAGCCTGTGATAACGAAGAGGGCGGGAGGCTGGCAGCAGAGGAGCTGATCGGCAGAGGATGCAGGAAAGTCGCATGTATGTGCGGAAGCTCAAGGGTAGGGCTTCCGGCAGATATCCGCAAGGACGGATTTCTGGCGGTGTGCAGAGAGAAGGGAGTGCAGGCAGAGGTCTCCTATTTTGATCCGGAGAGAATGAATGACTTTCAGTATTATCCTCAGATCGTCGAATTCCTGAAGACCCACCCTGATGTGGATGGAATCTTCTGCGGAAGTGATGTGATCGCAGCAGAAGTGATCCAGGCAGCGGATGATCTGCAGATCGATGTTCCGGGCAGACTGAAGATCGTTGGTTATGATGATGTCTTCCCGGCAACTCTGACAAGTCCGAGGATCACGACACTGCATCAGCCGGTCAAGGAGATGGCAGAGACCTGTATCGAACTTATTATCAAGAAAAATAATGGAGATTATGTTCCGTCAAAGTCGATCTTTCACGTTTCACTTGTACGAAGGGGAACAACCTGACGTATGGCGGGAAATATATAAAACAATAGATTGCATCTGCAGGATCCGGGTGGGAAACCACCCGGATCCTTTGTATATCAAGACAAAATATGATAAACGGATAACACAAATGAACAAGTGCTTAAACAAGCTATTTCTATCATTATTCTGGTACCGTTTCCGGCAACATGCACATAAAAACAGATAACAAACTGTAAAAATGTCACGAAATACATTATCAAACATGTTAAACGGTTGACACAATAATCAGTGAGTGCTAAATTAAGCTCAGCTGAAAGAAATAGGGAAAGCTGAAGTGTGATCGCAAAGGCTTTCCGGGTTTTAGAAGAAACGATCGCGTTTCTTCGCAACAATTCATGGAGGGAAAACATGAAAAAAAGAACAGCAGCAGTAGTAGCAATCGCCCTGGCAGCTACCATGGCAACACCGGCTCTCGCAGCAACCGACCTGACCGTATTCAACTCAAAGTCTGAGATCCAGACCCAGTTCGAAGACGAAGCAACTGCCTATTCTGATGAGAAGGGTGTCAACATGACAGTTGCCATGTCCAACGACCCTGTCATCACTCACATGGGCACCAGATATGCGTCCAATAACCCATATGTCCTTTCCATGGTCGATGCAAAGGATGTCTATTCACTGACACCGGATCACGGCATTGATCTGGCAGATCTGGATGCAGCAAAGGATACCGACTATGCGATCGTCATCGATGGCAAGGTTGCTGCTCTTCCGTTCTGCATCGAGGCTCGTGGCCTGATGTACAACAAGACCAAGATCGAAGAGGTTACCGGCGAGGAGTTCAAGCCGGAAGACTACAAGACCCTGGATGATTTCAAGGGTCTCCTCGATAAGCTGGTTGATGGCGGAGTCGATGCTCCGGTCGCGATCATGAAGGAAGACTGGTCACTTGCAGCTCACTATCTTGCTCAGGTAGTTGAGGAGCATGAGGATCCGGATGCGTTCGCTAACGATCTTGTCGCAGGCAAGGTTGATCTGATGAGCGATCCGCAGTTCACATCCCTGATGGATACCTTTGATGTCCTGAAGGAATACAATTACGCGAAGGATGCAGCAGTCAACGCAGACAGAAATACTTCTGAAGATATGCTTGCATGGGGCGATGTCTGCTTCATGTTCGGCGGCAACTGGGATTGGTCCCTGATTGTCCAGTCCGAGTCTGACTGCGAACTTGGCATGATGCCGGTTCCGCAGAACACCGATACCGACGCGAACACAAAGCTTGTCGGCGGCGGCTCCAAGTACTTCTTCATCGACAGCTCTGTTCCGGAAGATCAGCAGCAGGCTGCTAAGGACTTCCTGAACTGGCAGGCAGAGGATCCGGAAGGACAGAAGTTCGTATCTGAGACCTGCGCACTTGTTTCTCCGTACAAGGCTAACACCCTTGAAGTTTCTGATCCGCTCAGCAAGTCCGTCAAGGCTTATGCAGACCAGGGTGCTCTGATCGACAACTACAATTTCTTCCCGGATGATCATATCACCAAGGCTGGCGCTATCATGCAGGAGTACCTGGGCGACCAGATCGACAGACAGGGCCTTGCTGATGAACTTACCGAATACTGGAAGAGCGCTCAGCTTGTTGAGCACTGAGAGCTTCTGAATAACGATAAAATCATTTGATGATTTGAGAGCATGAATTGCAGAGGGGAGGTATCGGGTGATACCGGTACCTCCTTCTTGAATCTATTGTAATGGTAGGGAGACTAACATGAAAAAGAATACAATGTCTTATAAAGTGAGACAGTTTCTCATGTTTGCCGGACCTGCGGCTGTCCTGTTTTGTGCAGTTGTTATCATCCCGCTGATCTATGGTTTCTATCTGACATTCACCAGCTGGGATGGTATTTCCAACAATAAGCCGTTCGTCGGTGGATCCAACTATGCCGAAGCATTCAAGGATCTTCCGTTCTGGCAGTCCATGGGCAGAACGCTGATCTATTCGGCAATCGCAGTCGTTCTGGTTAATGTAGTCGCATTCCTTCTGGCATACATGGTTACCAGAGGAATCAAAGGACAGAACTTCTTCCGCGCAGGTTTCTTCATTCCGAACCTGATCGGTGGTATCGTCCTTGGTTATGTCTGGAAATTCGTATTCAACAGTGCTTTCACTGCGATCGGCAAGAGCCTGGGCATCGGATTCCTTAAGAATTCCTGGCTGGGAACTCCTACCGGAGCTATGACATGCATGATCTTCGTGGCAGTCTGGCAGTATGCAGGCTACATGATGCTGATCTACGTAGCAGGCTTCATGAGCGTATCCAAGAGCCTGATCGAAGCAGCACAGATCGATGGATGCACTCAGTCCCAGGCAACCTGGAAGGTTATCGTTCCGCTGATGAGATCTTCCTTCGTACAGTGCCTGTTCCTGACGATCACCAGATGCTTCATGGTTTATGATGTCAACCTGACATTGACGGAAGGCGGACCTTACAACTCTTCCGTCATGGCAGCTATGCATGTGTACCGTACCGCATTCACCGAGCGTGCGTTCGGCAGAGGCCAGGCAGAAGCTCTGATCCTCTTCATCGTCTGCGCAATCGTCGGTATCACACAGGTTTATGTAGGACGTAAAGGGGAGGTGGCTGCGTAATGTATGAAATAGAGAATGCAAAAGCCGCTCGCAACAGAAAGATCGCCCATGCAATCATGTGGATCATTCTGCTGATCTTCTTCGTGGCATTTATCTTCCCGTTCGTCGTCGCACTGATCAATGCGTTCAAGGCAAACACCGATATTAACAGATTCCCGCTTGCCCTGGTCGGACCGAGAAAGGGCTTCATCCTTTCCAATTTCCCGACCGCTATGGTGAAGATGGACTTCTGGCGTGTGTTCTTTAATTCACTGATCATCACCGTCTGCTCAACTGTCCTGACCCTTCTTTTCTCAGGTATGTGCGCATTCGTTGTAACCAGAAACAACTGGAAAGCCTGCAGGATCCTGTTTGCGCTGATGATCGCTTCCATGGTCATTCCGTTCCAGGTCCTGATGATCCCGCTGGTTTCTATCTATGGCGGTACTCTGAATGTCCTGAACCACAGACTGACTCTGATCCTGATGCATACAGGATTCTCTGTCTCGATGGCAACCTTTATGTACAGTGGTGCAATCAAGACCAACATTCCGCTGGAGCTTGAGGAAGCTGCTCTGATCGATGGATGCACCAGATGGCAGACTTACTGGAAAGTCGTATATCCGCTGCTTGGACCGACGACCGCGACGGTAGCGATCATCGATGCCATGGCATTCTGGAACGACTACCTGCTTCCGAGTCTGGTACTTACCAACAAGCCGCTGTATACCATCCCGATCGCTACCCAGATCTTCTATGGATCTATGGGCGGTTCCGATATGGGATGTGTACTTGCAGCTCTGATCCTCGCAATGCTGCCGATCCTGATCCTGTATCTGGTGATGCAGAAGTACATCGTTGAGGGCGTTACCTCCGGAGCAGTCAAGGGTTGATGCCTTTCTATCCGAATTGAATGAACTGCCGGGAAGACAGCGGAAGCCGTCAGACCGGAAGAAGCGCGGGCGCAGTGGAACGTACAAGGATGTGCGTTCGTGCTGGACCCGCGCTGTTTTTTACAATAAGAGATGGAGAAAACTTCCGATCTGAAAAAGGCAGTTGAAATAGAGAAACCATAGCGTTATCATCTGCCGCGTAGCTGAAGAAAGATACGTCTGCAATATTTCGAGATTACTAGGAGAGACAAAGATGTTCGATGAATCTGGATGGAGCAAAGAATTCAAAAATCGTTTTGATCCGCGGTATGATGAGCTGAAGTGGCTGTACTTTTCTCTGTACGGAGAAGATTACCAGGCACTTGACTGGCTGACCGCAGCGATGTGGGACTATTATTCAGAAAGAAAAGCCTCCCTGAAGAGACTGGACCGGAAGAGAGAGAAGAATCCGGACTGGTATAAAGGGAACGGACTTCTGGGTATGATGATGTATTCCAACCTGTTTGGAGACAATCTTCAGGGGGTCCGCAGCAAGCTTGATTATATAAAGGGCTGCGGCGTCAATTATCTTCATCTGATGCCGCTTCTTGACAGCCCTGAGGGAAGAGACGACGGCGGATATGCAGTTGCGGATTTCCGCAAAGTAAAGCCTGAGCTGGGAACGATGGAAGATCTGGAGGAACTGACTGAGGACTGTCATAAGGCAGGAATCTCGGTTGCTCTTGATTTCGTTATGAATCATACCAGTGAGGACCATATCTGGGCCAAACTTGCCAGACAGGGTGATCCGGCAGCAAGAAGCCGTTACTTTTTCTATGATAACTGGGACATTCCAATCCAATATGAGCAGACGATGCCGCAGGTCTTCCCGACGACAGCACCGGGTAACTTCACCTGGCTTGATGACTGCCAGCAGATTGTTATGACCACGTTCTATCCCTACCAGTGGGACCTGAACTATGGCAATTGCATGGTCTTCAATGATATGACCGCCAACATGCTTTATCTGGCTAACCGCGGTATTGATGTCATGAGACTTGATGCAGTACCTTATATCTGGAAGCAGCTTGGCACGAACTGCAGAAACCTTCCTCAGGTCCACACGATCGTCCGCATGATGAGAATCATAACCGAGATCGTCTGCCCGTCTGTCCTTCTGCTTGGCGAAGTCGTTATGGAACCTTCCAAGGTCGTTCCATATTTTGGAACAGTCGAGAAGCCGGAGTGCCATATCCTCTATAATGTCACTACGATGTGCACGACCTGGAATACCATGGCGACCAGAGATGTCGGTCTCCTGAAGAGACAGATGGACCAGGTGGCTGCCCTGCCCAAAGACTACGTCTTCCAGAATTACCTGAGATGCCATGATGATATCGGCTGGGGGCTTGACTATGACTGGCTGGCTCAGTTCGGGATCGATCAGGTTGCCCATAAGAAATATCTGAATGATTACTTTACAGGCAAATGGTATGGAAGCGACAGCAGAGGCGAGCTGTATAATGATGATCCGAGACTTGGTGACGCGAGACTCTGCGGTACAACAGCTTCCCTTTGCGGACTGGAAACAGCACTCTATGAGAAGAACGAGGCAAAGCTCGAGAAAGCAGTCGCAGCGATCGAGATGCTTCATGCATGGCTCTTTACCCAGAGCGGCATCCCGGTGATCTACTCCGGCGATGAGATCGCTCAGCTGAATGATTATCGTTATAAGGAAGACCCCGAAAAGTGTGCAGATTCCAGATACCTTCACCGTGGAAAGTTCCCCTGGGAGAAAGTAGAGAAGAAAGACCCGGTCTCCGGGAGAATCTTCGGTGCTCTCAGAAATATGGAGAAGATGCGTGGAAAGTATGAAATCTTTTCCGGGAAAGCCGGCATAGAGACGATGGAGACCGGAAACAAGTCGGTACTCGGAATACTGAGATATCTTGGTATGGACCAGCATCTTCGTGCATACTTCAACTTCAGCGAGTTTACCCAGAACTTCTGGACAATGCCGGACGATGAGGCAGAGAACTATATTGACCTCTTCTCCGGAAAGAGCATGAAAGAACTGGGAGATACTCTGGAGCCTTATGGATTCCGCTGGTATCTGGAAAAAGGCAACAAAGACTGACCACATCTAGTTAGGAGAGAAGAGCATGAGTGAGATGCTTGAGAAGGCCCGCAGGTACGAGGCGGAGATGGGAAGCAGGATTCCTGATGAGGCAAGACCTCATTTCCATCTCTCTTCAAGAGTAGGCTGGATGAACGACCCGAACGGATTTGCTTATTATAAGGGACAGTATCACCTGTTCTATCAGTACAATCCCTACAATACCGTATGGGGACCGATGCACTGGGGGCACGCAGTATCGGATGACCTTCTTCACTGGAAGTATCTTCCGGCGGCTTTGGCTCCGGATATGGATTATGATAAAGATGGCTGTTTTTCAGGTTCCTCCATCGAGATGCCGGATGGAAAGCAGATGATCCTTTATACTTCAGTCCTCAATGAAGTGGATAAGGATGGGATGACCAGAGGGCTTCAGAGGCAGTGTATCGCGGTCGGTGATGGCGTTGACTATCAGAAGATTGATGAAAATCCGGTCCTTTCCGTGGACGATCTCCCTGAGGGAGCGAATCGTTATGAGTTCCGCGATCCGAAGATCTGGAGGGAGAAGGACGGAACCTACCGTATGGTAACCTGCTGCGCCACCAAAGACCGGGATGCCAGAATCGTCATGTTCTCCAGTGTGGATGCGCTTCACTGGAGCCATGGAAAGGTCCTGATCCGCAATAATGGCAGATTCGGAACGGTCTGGGAGTGCCCGGAGTTTTTCAAGCTTGACGGGAAATGGGTCCTTCTTACCTCCCCTATGGATATGCTTCCCGAGGGATTTGAGTATCATAATGGGAATGGAACACTTTGCCTGATCGGTGACTATGACTCAAAGACCGGAACCTTTATGCCCCAGAAAAATCAGACGATCGATTATGGGATTGATTTCTATGCAACCCAGACGATCACTGCGCCGGACGGCAGGCATATCATGATTGCCTGGATGCAGAACTGGGATACTACCCCCGGTTATCGCCTGGAGCCGACTACCTGGTTCGGACAGATGACTCTTCCACGCGAGCTGTCTGTAAAGAACGGTCAACTCTATGAGAATCCGATTCGTGAGATCGAGAATCTTCGCACGAATAAGGTTGAATACGAGAACGTCTATGTAGATGGCGATACGGAACTTGAGGGAATAGAAGGCCGCAGGGTAGAACTCCTCATCGATATCAAGCCGGCGAACGAATCGGATGTCTACAATAAGTTCCAGATCCGGTTTGCGGCAAAGGGAAGGTATTATACGACTCTCAGCTTCCATCCGGGAGACGGAATCGTTAAGGTGGACCGCAAGTTCTCCGGCTCGAGGAGGGCAATCATCCATCAGAGAAGAATGCGCCTCAGGCATCCGGAGCAGACTCATCTGAAGATCCGTCTGATCCTCGACCGCTTCTCCGCGGAAGCATTCCTGAACGATGGAGAACAGGTAATGACGGTGAATCTTTACACGGAGCAGGATGCAGACGGAATCACATTTACCAGTGAAGGAGCTGTGTCCATGAACATCACCAAGTATGATCTGACACTGTAAGCAGTGCAAACGAAAAGGAAGGGATAGAGCTATGGAAAAGACTTATGACGTAACGGCTTTGGGCGAGCTTTTGATCGACTTTACGGAGAACGGCAAGAGCGGGCAGGGTAATCCGCTTCTGGAGGTCAATCCGGGAGGAGCTCCGTGCAATGTACTGTCCATGCTGCAGAATTATGGAAGAAAGACTGCATTTATCGGCAAAGTCGGAAAGGATATGTTTGGCAGGTTCCTGACAGAGGCGGCCGGAAGTGTAGGAATCGATCTCAGGGGGCTGAGAGTAGATCCGGAAGTCCACACGACACTTGCTTTTGTCCATACATTCGAGAACGGTGACAGGGACTTCTCTTTCTACCGCAATCCGGGTGCGGATATGATGCTGAAGAAGGATGAGGTTGATGTGGACCTGATCAAGGCTTCAAAGATTTTCCACTTCGGAACGCTTTCCTCCACAGACCCGGAAGTCAGGGAAGCGACCCGCTATGCGATCGAGGTCGCGAAAGAAGCAGGAGATATCATTACCTTTGACCCGAACCTGAGACCGCCGCTCTGGAGATCGCTCGACGATGCGAAGGCTGAGATCGAGTATGGTTTCAGCAAATGTGACGTGCTGAAGATCTCTGACAATGAAGTTGAGTTTATGTGCGGGACCAGTGACTATGACAAGGGTGCCGGGATGCTGGTCGAACAGTATCATATTCCGCTGATCCTGATCACGATGGGAAGAGACGGAAGCCGCGCTTACTATAAGGGTATGAGGGTTGAGGCAGTTCCGTTCCTTCAGAAGAATACGATCGAGACCACCGGCGCAGGCGATACGTTCTGCGCAACGATTCTCCACTTTGTCCTGAAGTATGGCCTGGATGGTTTCGATGAGGAGAAGCTGAAAGAGCTGCTT
>Ga0326514_10001968_pt1 | contig 13144 bp, 13 predicted proteins | sample 3_2548_0518_D_FD_203653 | JGI IMG/M metagenome (GOLD analysis project Ga0326514, IMG submission 203653) | Bovine rumen microbial communities from UC Davis, California, United States - 3_2548_0518 | ecosystem: Host-associated > Mammals > Digestive system > Stomach > Rumen | place: USA...
ACAAAAAGTTAGAATCCGCAAAGAAAACCATCCGTTTTGTTTGTAGAAAATTAGAACATCTGTCATTTTGTAAACCACACAACCTAAAAAGCAGCCTGTTTGCTTACAACTTGTATTTTTATCCAGCATTTTTCTTGCAAAGTGTCAAATGCACACCAAATAACAGCAAAAAATTTGCATGTTTCAATTCTTTTTCTTAAATTTGCAGTCGATGAATACATTATTAAATAATATGCGATGGTATGAAAAAGGTAATCGTAGCGATTGATTCGTTTAAGGGTTGTCTGACGTCGGCTGAGGCCAATCAGGCGGCAAGTGAGGGTATTCTTGCAAATATGCCTGATGCACAGGTCGTGCAGGTCCCTGTAAGCGATGGCGGCGAGGGATTTATGGAAGCGTTTCAGGTAGCGATGGGTGGTGAGTTGGTAGAGGTCAACGTGAAAGACCCGCTGATGCGAACGATTGTGGCGCAGTATCTGGTGCAGGGCGATACGGCGGTGATAGAGATCGCCAAGGCCAGCGGACTAACGCTGCTTTCGCCTGAGGAGCGTAATCCGATGGTGGCCACGAGTTATGGTACGGGCCAGTTAGTGGTGAATGCTGTGCGCAAAGGATGTAAGCACATCATCGTGGGACTTGGCGGAAGTGCCACCAGCGATTGCGGTATAGGGATGCTGCGGGCGATTATCGATGCCTTTGCCAAAGGAGAATCCTGGGACAATGTGCGCGAACTGGATGACGTGCGTTTCACGATAGCAACCGATGTCACCAATCCGCTTTGTGGCGAGAATGGCGCTGCACACGTTTTTGGGCCTCAAAAGTTTGCCCCCCAAAAGGCGACACATGAACAGGTTCTTGCTCTCGATGCTCGTGCCAAACGTTTTGCGGAAGTCTCAGCTAAGCATCTGGGTCGTGATTGCCAAAACAATCCTGGTGCAGGTGCAGCAGGTGGCTTGGGCTACGCTTTCCTGCAATATATGAATGCCGACTGTCGCTCAGGCATCGACCTCCTGTTAGACACCATCCATTTCGACAACCTGTTGCAAGATGCCGACCTCGTCATCACAGGCGAAGGCTCTGCCGACCGCCAAACCCTCATGGGCAAACTTCCCTTTGGCATTCTTCAACGCGCCCAAAAGCATAACGTCCCCGTTATGCTCATTGCCGGTCGCATAGCCGACGAACAACTCCTCCTCGATGCCAGCTTCTCCCGTGTCGCCTGCATCAACCCTCCCAACTTGCCCCTCGAAGTCGCTATGCAACCCTCAACAGCGAAGGAGAATATTAAGACTTGCGTCATAAAATTAGTTAAATAGTTATTCTTAATAGTTTAAAATTAAACCATTATTTGTATATTTGCGCCATAAAAGTTTAAAATAGAACTGTTATGGAGAATGTTTATATGCTTACAGATGGGGCAATCCTTGGGAAAATAGGAGAAAGGCTGAAGTCTGTCAGATTGAAGCAGAATATCACCCAACAAAGCTTGTCTGAGGCGGCCAACGTGTCTCTTTCTACCGTCAAAAAGATAGAAAAGGGAGAGATTCGGTCGTTTGATTCTCTGTTGAGATTATTGCGAACGCTGGGAAAACTGGACATCCTCCAGCCGTTGGTAGAGGAAGAGCAACTAAGTCCTAATGAATACTTCCAGTTGGTGCAATCGTCAAAGAACTACCAGAGGAAACGGGCCGCAGGTAAACTGAACGAAAAACATCAGGAGGAGTCGGAATGGTAGATGTAGCACGCGCCAATATGTTTGGCTTTCCTGTGGGGACGTTCCGATGGGATGAGCGATATGGAATCGTACAGTTTGAATACGATCCTAGTTTCGTGGGACGTGATTTGGAACCATCTCCGCTGATGATGCCTGTCCAAGATGGACGCGTCTATTCCTTTGCAGATTTGGACAAAGATACCTTTAAGGGATTGCCGGGTATGTTGGCAGATTCATTGCCAGACACATACGGACGGGCTTTGTTTGACCGTTGGCTTGCCATAACAGGTAGAACGAGTAGCAATCCTATTGAAACCCTGTGCTTCTTGGGCAAACGCTGTATGGGAGCTTTGGAATTTGAGCCGGCAATGGACGCTCCATACGACCCTCACGCCCGATTCGAGATTGACTCTTTGGTTGATGTGGCGAAAGAGGCATTGGCAGACAAGAATGCTTTCGATGCCAATCTGAATGACGACAAGAAACAGGCTATTGCCGAAATTCTGCGTTTGGGTACATCTGCCGGTGGTCAGCGAGCCAAGGCCATCATTGCATACAACAAAAAGACTGGCGAGGTACGGTCTGGTCAGGTAGATGCACCTGCGGGATTTGATTATTATCTCATCAAATTGGATGGTGTTTCGGCAAAGGCAGGATTTAAGGAAACGGAGAACTACGGTCGATTGGAGTATTCCTTTTATAAGTTGGTCAAGGCATGTGGCATAGACATGACTGAGTGTTCGCTGATTGAGGAGAATGGACGAGCTCATTTCCTGACGAAGCGTTTTGACCGTAAGAACGGTAAAAAAGTTCACATGCAGACACTCTGTGGTATGGCTCATTATGACTATCGAATGCATCGGGCTTATTCATACGAACAGGCATTTAATGTGATGCGAGCCCTGCGTCTGCCCTATTCTGAAGCCAAGGAGATGTTCCGCAGGATGGTGTTCAACGTGGTGGTGCGCAATCAGGATGACCACACCAAGAATATCTCGTTCCTGATGGAGGGAGATGGCAAATGGCATCTCTCACCCGCTTACGACATGGGCTATGCCTATAATCCCAATGGCGGTTGGACAGCTACACACCAGATGTCTATCAACGGGAAGTTTGATGTTATTACCCACCAGGATTTACTGTCGTTTGCCCAACAAAACAACATCAAGGATGCATCGTTGATCATTGACGAGATCTGTGAAGCTGCATCGCATTGGCCGCAAATAGCGCGTGAGTGTGATGTACCAGCAGAAATAATTGAGGCCATTGTGCCAAATATGTTGATTCGGTTGTGATTTCGTTTATAAAAAGTAACAAAAAAGAAATGTTTTAAGATATATGGCAGCACTGACATTTGGAAAAACTTGGTGGGGCAGCGAATGGCTGAAATCGCTGACGCATATAGACTATGCAAACCGCATCCCACGAGGGTCTGCGTATGCCAGAAAGGGAGCGGTGAAGAGTATCGACGTAAAATGGAATGTCATCACAGCCAAGGTGAGTGGTAGCAGACCGACACCTTATCGGGTGACAATTCGCGTGCCACTGTTCAAGAAGGAGCAAACTGAACAGCTGATGAAGAAGTTGTTGGAACAGCCTGTACTCATCTCGAAACTGCTGAATCGCGAACTTGACCCTGAGGTATTCCAAGTGGCGAAACGCATCGGACTGAACCTGTTTCCGCAGCGGTGGAGCGACCTTAACATGAATTGCTCATGTCCAGATTGGGCGGTGCCATGCAAACACTTGGCGGCTGTCATCTATATGATGAGCCGCGAAATTGACAATGATCCGTTCCTGGTGTTCTCGACGCATGGGGTGGATCTACTTGAAGAACTGAAAAAGCGGAACGTGGAGATTGAGAAGGAGCAGATGATGGATGTGCCGGAATTAGCATCCCTGTTCATTAGGCGAATGCCGAAAGAAGTAACGGAACACCAATTCAACTTTCATCGTACTGACCTCTCGCATTTGCACAATATTAGCGACCCGTTGGCAAATCTGCTGTCTTCTGAGCCTGCATTCTACAGTGGAAGCGACTTCCGGCAAAAGTATCACGCAGAGATGATGCGCATTGCAAGGAATGCACGCCGTGTTATTGAAGGCAAGTTGAGACTAGATATGGGATTACTTGGCTCGACCTCGACAGAATTGCATCGCAACGACAGGGTTCGGTTCAGTATAGATGGCGACATGAACTTCAGAATGGGATACGTAATTTCTGGAGAAGAATATCGTCAGAACCGGCAACCTTTCCCAAATGAATTTCTGCCAGCCGTAATGCGTATTCCGGCTGACTATCTTGAGGATTATGACCCGTCGGTAGCGATGGTGCATCAAATGTTGATGGTAGCCCTCCATCTGTTGGCAAATGGTGCCGTAGTCCCACAGATTGTAAGACTGATCTCTGGCGCATACGTCATTCACTGGTTGCCTGCTATGATTGATCAAGAGGTAGTATTGGTGACGAAAGATATGGAATCCTGTATCTCGCAGACATTCCTGACAGCTTATCTGCCCAATCGCAAGACACCCATCTATGTGAAGAATCAGGTGGAGTTGTTGCTCAGTTATCTGTTGGGCGAACTGATTCCATGCCTTTCTAATTCGGCCAATGGCGATGTGTTTTTGGAATTATTCTTCAAAAATCTTCCCAAACGTTTCAACGCTGTGGGAGAGACTGCCATTCCTGGCGCCATCCACTCATGGCTTGACCGTTTCTTCCTTTCACAACGGCAATACCATCCGTCGTTGTTGATATCCGAGAATAAATTCGGTGAGTTCGCGCTTGACGTGGCGATAGACCGTGATGGAGAGGCCGTGCTCCTGAAGGACATCCTCCACGATGAGAAAATGGCGGCTCAGCGGTTTACGATTCTCAAAGAGTTGTCACTGCTGTCATCGTTCGTCCGAGGATTGGAGATGTATATCAACCGTGACGGCATGACACCAATTGTCTTTACTTTGGGCGAGTTTACACAGTTCCTATTCAATGCCATTCCAGCCATCCGACTATTAGGTGTAAAGGTGATGCTCCCCAAGTCACTACAGGACATCATCCGTCCGAAAGTAAGCATGAAACTCTCGAAGAAACAGACCGACGGCAAGACCTATCTGCGTCTCGACGAGATGCTGCAGTTCGACTGGCAGGTGGCACTGGGCGATAAACTCGTCACACCAGCAGAGTTCGAGAAACTGGCGCGCCGTGCCACTGGTCTCATCCGCTTTAAGCAGCAGTACATCTACGTCAACGAGCAGGACATCGAACGTCTACGAAAGGCCTTCGATGGTAATCGTCCGATGAGTGCTACGCAGATGCTTCAAGCTGCTTTGACCGAGAGCTACGACCGTGCACCCATTATCCTGACTGACGAGGTGCGCCAGATAATACGCCAACTAACCGAGCAGGCCGTAATCCCCATACCACAAGGCATCAAAGCCACCCTGCGCCCTTATCAGGAGCGAGGCTTCTCGTGGATGTATCGCAACTTCCGTATTGGCTTTGGCAGCATCATTGCTGATGACATGGGTCTTGGAAAAACGCTACAGGTCATCACGCTACTACAAAAATTGAAAGACGAAGGAGCACTTGCGACTAAACTTCCTGCGCTGATAGTCGTTCCAACAGGTCTCGTTACCAACTGGCAGGCTGAAATATCTCGTTTTGCTCCATCGCTCAGCGTCTTTACCTATCACGGTTCACAACGTAATCTGAAGGATTTTAAAGACGCGGATATTCTTCTGACAACATACGGCGTGCTGCGCTCTGATGTCACCAAGCTGAAGAAACTCTCGTGGCTTGCCGTCATCATCGACGAGGCCCAGAACATCAAGAATGCCGATACTGCACAGAGCAAGGCCGTGCGCTCTGTTCCCGCCAAACTCCACATCGCCATGAGCGGTACACCCGTCGAGAACCGCCTTTCAGAGTTCTGGAGCATCATGGACTTCGCCAACCAAGGCTATCTTGGCTCTACAAAAGGTTTCAAAGATGAGTTTGTCAATCCGATACAACGAGAGGGTGATCGGCAGGTGGCCAACCGTTTCCGTCGGATTACGGCCCCCTTCCTGTTACGCCGTCTGAAATCAGACAAGACCATTATCAGCGACTTGCCCGACAAGATTGAACAAAATGAATTGGCCTTATTGACGGAGCGTCAGGCCGCCCTCTATCACGAAACGTTAGAACAGGCAATGCAGGCCATCGAGGGTATCGAAGCGACTGACCACAAGTCACTCTTCGTGCGTCAGGGCCTCGTGTTACAGATGATTCTCGCCTTGAAACAGATCTGCAACCATCCCGCCTTGTTTCTGAAAAACGGTGACTTCAACCCAGAACTGTCAGGTAAAACGGAAATGCTTCTTTCGCTGTTGGAGTCCATTGTCGAGAGCGGCCAGAAGGTACTTGTCTTCACCCAATTCCGCGAAATGGGCGACATGCTCCAGCAGATGATAGAACAGCGACTGGGAGAACGACCGTTGTTCCTTCATGGCGGTTGCAGCATCAAGGAGCGTCAGGCCATGGTGGACCGTTTCCAGCAGAACATACGCGGCGACCAGGTTTTCCTCCTGTCGCTAAAAGCCGCAGGCACCGGTCTCAATCTCACTGCCGCAAGCCATGTCATCCACTATGACCTCTGGTGGAATCCCGCCGTCGAGGCTCAGGCCACCGACCGCGCCTACCGCATCGGCCAGCACCAGAACGTCCTCGTCCACCGCTTCATCACACAGAACACCTTCGAGGAGCGCATCGACCAGATGATACAGGACAAGCGCCATCTCGCTGACATGACCGTAGCCAGCGGTGAAAGCTGGATTGGCAAGCTGAGCAACAGCGAACTGAGGGAGATATTCAGATAGATAAAAAGAAGTGTCACGAGAAGAACTAATGAATAATAAAAAATCATTATGTGGAACATCAATCTAACTAAAGCTGACTAGCGCCGTTGCCGTGAACTGATTCACATCGGACTGGAGCGCGAGTGCGAGAACTTTGTAAAGGATATTCTTGAATTGGCAAACAAACCCTTTCCTCAGGAAGAACTGGATGAACCTTACAAAGAAGAAAACGGTAAATCCGTGGAAGGTCCATGGCATAAGCGATACATTGCCATATTCAAGAAAACGGATGAGTACGACAATCATGTTGCAAAACGTTATGACGGCATGACGGGTGGCCATTATCTGGATGCTGTGCTCAGTCTTTATCTCGACGGCATTCTTTCTGACGAAGACATTGCACCGCTCAGCGATGAAATTCGTGATTTCATTTCCAGATACAAGAATATGGTTGACTCTTGAAATGAAAAATAAAGCCAACAGTATGAGTAAGAGAATACAATTTGTAACTTTGTAAAGATAAATGGGAATGAGTGACGACCATATCGCACGGCTGGAGTCGGAAATACGGTATCTGAAGGGACTGCTGAATGATAACGGGATTCCGTATGACTATGAGGCTTATGTGGAAGCTATCAAGCGGGAGGAACCTGTGGAGATTGAGTTTCCTGTGCTAACGGCTGAGCATGCGATTCTGTTCTATTCGTACTTCCGAGGGCGCAAGGATGTGTATGTGAAACGAAATGCGAAAAAGGGATATTATACGCAATGCAACAATTTCTGGAAGGCTGGGATATGTCCCAAAGAGAGAGGCGAAAAGGTGAAGTGTCAAGAGTGTCCGGCAAAAGATTATAAGGAGCTGAAGATTTCAGTCATATTGGAGCACTTGAAGGGGACGAAGGAGGATTGTTCGGATGTCATTGGCTTGTATCCGCTGTTCCCTGATGGGACGTGTTGGTTTTTGGTGTTCGATTTCGATAATCACGATGAGGATGCGGCTCCTTCAAAAGACTGGGAGCAAGAGGTGGATGCGTTGCGGAAAATTTGCTATTCGGTGGGAATATATGCTCTGGTAGAACGTTCTCGATCTGGGCGAGGTGCTCATGTGTGGATTTTCTTTAGCGAGGCTATACAAGCTGCAAAAGTGCGCAGGTTTAGTGAGGCGTTGCTAGCAAAGGGAGCAGAATCGGTGAGTCTCAAGAGTTTTCGATACTACGACCGGATGATGCCGATGCAGGATAGTCTGCCAGAAGGGAAGTTGGGAAATCTTATTGCGTTACCTCTTCAAGGCCAGGCGCTCCGCAAGGGCAATAGTGCGTTTGTGGATGAATATTGGAGGCCGTATAAAGACCAATGGAGCAAGTTGCTGCATACACGGAAGATGTCTGAGACTGAGGTTGATGCCTATATCAAATCGTGGTGTCCAGAGGATAACACGATGGAGATGTTCCAGAGTGATAAAGTGGATGAACAAGAGGACAATAATCTCTATCTCTTCGGCAGTAGTCTTAAGCCTTCAACCCGATTTTTCAAAACTGAGGATGCCAAGGTACCGATTAAGATAACACTGGCCGATGGCATATACATAGACAAGCGGAATCTGAAGCCGCGTTTGCAGAATGCTATCAGGCGTTTGGCAGCATATTCCAATCCGCAGTTCTTCCAGAATCTAGCGTTGGGATTTTCTACTCGTGAGACACCTCGGATAGTCTATGATGGCTATGACGAGGGGGATTATATCGTCCTGCCGAGAGGGTGTTTCGAAGAACTGAAAAGACATTTGACAGATGCTGAGATTCCGTATGACATCGTGGACAAAAGGCAGGCGGGAAGGCAGATCAATGTTTCTTTCAATGGAGAACTATATCCTGAACAGACTATTGCCGCAGAGCGATTATTGTCATACGACATGGGTATGCTGGCAGCAGCGACGGCTTTCGGTAAAACGGTTATAGGTGCGAACCTGATTGCCAGAAGGAAAGTGAATACGCTGGTGCTGGTGCATACCGTTGAGATTATGAACAACTGGGTTCGGGACTTGAATCGGTTCTTGAACATTAATGAAGAACTTCCGACCTATACCACTCCGAAGGGACGTGTTAAACAACGTGATTCTGTGATAGGCACTTTTTCTTCGCAGAAAAAGGCGGCGACGGGCATTATCGACATCGCCATGATTGGTTCGTTGGGGAAAGAGGACGACATCAATCCGATGGTGCGCGACTACGGGATGATAATCGTGGACGAGTGTCATCATGCTGCTGCGGCAACTTTTGAGAACGTGCTACGAGCTTCAGCGGCAAAGTATGTGTATGGTATGAGCGCGACAGTGAAGCGTGGTGACAAGCAGGAACGCAAACTGCTCATGCAATTTGGCCCGATACGGCATCGATATACAGCCAAAGAAAGAGCCATGAAACAGGGAATTGGTCACTATGTCTTTCCTCGTTTTACAAGGATGGTTGATCTCTCGTCCTCAGATGACAAACATATTTCTGAACTATACCGATTGATTGTCGACAGCGAACTGCGGAATATGCAGATTGTGGCTGATGCGATAGATTGTGTCAAGAAAGGTCGTACGCCAGTGGTGATGACCAAGTATAGGGAACATGCGGAGATTCTTTATGGTTTGCTTCAAGGGGCAGCAGATCACGTATTCTTGCTACAAGGCGGTAAGAGTCTGAAGGCACGAGCCAAAATGCGGGAGAAGATGGCAGCCGTTGGTCGAGACGAAAGCATGATCATGGTCGCCACCGGACAGTATATCGGTGAGGGCTTCAATTATCCAAGACTTGACACGATGTTGTTGGCCATGCCCATTTCATTCGAGGGGAATGTGGAGCAATATGCCGGACGACTGAATCGCGATTACGAGGGGAAGAAAGACGTCATCATCTTCGACTATATCGATCAGCATATTCCCGTGCTGGAACGGATGTATCATCGTCGACTGCGGACGTACAAGAAGATTGGATTTGAGGTGTGTGCAGAAGTGGTGGACAAACAGGAGGTGGGCAACTCTATTTTCGACAGTTTGGGCTATTGGGCAGTTTTTGAGAAGGATGTTTTATCTGCCGAGATGAACATCGTTATTTCGAGCCCTTTTCTGAGTTCACGCAAGGTTGAATGGTTTGTTGACCAGTCGGAGATATTGCAGAAGCGAGGCGTTACCGTCACGGTCTTTTCTTCAAGCCCAGAAGAGTATCCAGAGGATGGTCGTGAGCATCATATGGATTTATTGGGACGGCTTGCATCGGCTGGGATATGTGTAAAGACGCAGAATCATTGCCACGAACGTTATGCTGTCATCGACCAATCCCTCGTTTGGTACGGCAACATAAACTTACTGTCGAGAGGCAAGGAAGACGATAGCTTGATGCGGATAGTAAGTCCAGAGATTGCTGCGGAATTGTTAGAACGGGGGATAAAAAAGAATAATTGAATTTGAAGACTGAATAATATGGAAATGAATCTCAACAACCCTTGGGTGTATGAAGAACTGGCTAAACCAGAGAACAATAATTATTTGCAGGATGAGTTGATAGACCGTATCCTCGCTCTGCCAAGTGATACTTTGCGGCAAGACCTTGAACAAATAATCCGTTATCATATTAGTATGGGATGTGATGATATTCCAGATGAATATGATAGTGAGACATTTGACGGCTCGCTGTTCAATGCCCTGATGCTGATAGCTGAGGTTGGGACTCCAGACAGCAGTCTTGATGCGGTACTAGACGTAATGCGACAGAGCAGCGAATTTTTGCTTTGTCATATCTGCGACCTGGGTCATCATGTGTTTCCGCCCACGCTCTATAAACTTGGGCAGCATAGCCTCGACCGTCTTTTTACATTTGTGAAAGAGGATGGGGTAGATATCTACACCAAGTACGAGGTATTTCCTGCGGTTGTGCAGATTGGCTTCCGTCAGCCAGAGCGTCGGGCAGAAGTTATAGAATGGTTCCGTCAGGTACTTCGTTTTGCGACAGAGGCTCTTCCCGAAGGTGAGGCTTTTGATAGTGAATTGGCAGGGCTGTTGGTTTGCGATATCATTGACTTACAGGCTACTGAATTAAAGCCTGAGTTGGATGCGTTGTTTGAGACAGGGTTCGTTTGTGAAGGGATATGTGGAAGCTATGCATCTGTCATTCGTGACCTCAGCGATATACGTCATCTTGGCTGGCTTGAAGATTGTATTCTCGATATTCATGAGCGCTACGAGGAGTTTCGAGAGCGATTCGATGAAGAATAGGATAATCCGCTGACCCGTTATTGTATTATGAGCACCAACTAACATATCCCTGCCAGAATCTGAGCTACTATATCAGCGTCTTCGCCCACTCAGGAATATCGTCGGTATATTGCTTGAATAGTTGACCATCGGTGGTTCGGAAAAGAAGGCGGGGCAATTGGTTATCTATAGAATTGTCATAAACGTATGCGCGATCAACGAAAGTGATGGCTTTGTTGGCATTAACGAGTGTGGGCTTTCTTCCAGTCATAGTCCTGCCGTGCTTTTCCACTCTTCAATTTCCTTGGCTACAGCCTGAAGTCTACGCTTTTTCTCTGCCTCTGCCTTGGCGCTTGACTCGCGTGCAGCCTGAGCCACATCCTCCATCAAGGCCTGTAGCATTTCGTCAGTAGGCTCCTCTGTGGAGGTTAAGCGATATCGTTTATGAATCTCGGTCATACGTTACTATTTTATTGTTTTCGCACACTTCTGTGTGCAAATTTACGAATTCTTTTTCAAATATTGTTCGTTTTCACCGTAAAAGATGTAAAAAGCGGGCGGTTTGCAATTTTTATGCTCCAATGATGTAACATTTCCTGCTTTTCACTACTTAAAAGTAAAAAGTCGAATTCAAAATCAAAATAACGCTTATGGCATACATTATCCAAAACCGTATTGTGCGGATACTTTACAATGACAGGGATTTCAGCGAAGAACTGAAACAACTGCTCTTTCCAAGCCAGAGGAACGAACACCAGAAACCCATAACTGTGATACGATTATAAATGGAATTATATGGAGCATATGATACAGCACATCGAAAGTGAGCAGCCTCTGGCTATTGTATTTAACAAGGTCATCTCAAAGATTACTACCCTCTGGATTATGACTCGTCCACGAATATTTGATGACATCAAAGGCGAAGAAGCAGCCTTTAAAATGATGACATACTACCAGATTCTTCTCTGGGAGAAATGGCTGCATAAGGTTATGCAACGCCTGCAAGAATGGACGACAACCATCGATGAATATTTCGATGAGTTCAATGGCAGTTGGGAGTATTATGCTCTCTCTAAACGCCTTGATTTCCTGAATGAATTTGGAGGCGATGACGAGGATTATAATCCTGATGGCTCCATCAAAACGACAGACATTACTCGTGAACAACTTAAATATCACACGGTATTCTCAGATCTCTATCACGATTGCGTCGACATCGTTCAGGACACTAAGCCAACAGACTTATATCCGCTCATAAATGCCATCGAGGCCAATTCACGCGTTTCTATCATTGATATACTACAGAAGGTCAGTGGCAAGGAAATAACTGCCTATACGATGGGAGATGACGGCCATCTACGCCCTGTCACTTTTGCAGATAGAGAACTCCACAAAGTCTCAGAAATGGTCGAGGCTCATGATTATGGTCTGGTAATCTATACCACCGCTCTACTGATGGAGCAACTGACCAAAGGTATCGAAACAATCGCAAAATCAAACACAGTCTTTCTGGATAACCATGACTTGCTTCATGCTATTCAGTGCGATGCCGAGGCAATTCTCGCGCTTAATTTCGAAGACGCCAGACATTTCAAATCAAATAAAACTATTAGCAATGACAAACTTTGACAAAAAGACGCACCTGAACCAAATGATGGAGCAGTCAACCATCCAGGAGATGATTGATATCGATTTCGTGAATCAGTTGATGATTGACATCAGGAGGAAACAATTGGGGATATCTAAAACTTGCAACGCCCAATAATTTCAATATTGCTTTTCCCCACTACAAGGCCATACAAATGCTCATCAAGGATTTTATCGTCTTTGACGGCCGAGGACTTCATTATTCCCTCTTTTTTGTATCCTGCTTTTTCGAGAGCACGCATGGAGGCAAGATTAAAATCGAAAACCGTAGCATAGAGACGTTTTAAACCATGCCTGAATTGAGCAAAGTTACCGACCAATCTTAATGCCTCTGTAGCATAACCTCTGTTCCAATATTGCTCACCAACGAAAAAACCAACTTCGGCAGAATAGCGATTGACATCACGGCCAGGTGTCAGACTGATGACGCCGACCAACTCGCCAGAATAAAGAAACATGCCATAGACTATCCCCATTTTCCCTTGTCTGACATTGTCAAGAAAGATCACAGCATCATCCAATGTATAAGGATGTGGGAAAGCATCACGCAAATTCTGTGCAACAGATTTGTTGTCAGCAATGCGTTGCAAAGCTTCGGGTGTAGCTTTCAAGATACTTTCCAACCATATTATATCCGTATCTTTTATCATCTTATCCTTTCATTTCATTCAACACATTCACTTTTACTTTCTTTTATTCTTCTTTATTCT
>Ga0326514_10001970_pt1 | contig 13122 bp, 10 predicted proteins | sample 3_2548_0518_D_FD_203653 | JGI IMG/M metagenome (GOLD analysis project Ga0326514, IMG submission 203653) | Bovine rumen microbial communities from UC Davis, California, United States - 3_2548_0518 | ecosystem: Host-associated > Mammals > Digestive system > Stomach > Rumen | place: USA...
CGGCGACGGCGGCGCTTACCGCGACCCCGATTCGCCGTACCGCAGCTGGTACAAGTTCTATGAATGGCCCGATAACTACCACAGCTGGTGGGGCTTCTATACCCTGCCCGAGGTTATCGAGACCTCGCCCGAGTTCAATGAATACATCAACGGAGAAAACGGCATCGTCCGCAAATACATGCGCATGGGCAATTCAGGCTGGAGACTTGACGTCGCCGACGAGCTGCCCGACGAGTTCCTCGAGAACCTTCGAAACAGCGTAAAGGCTGAGAATCCCGAGGCGATAGTTATCGGCGAGGTCTGGGAGGACGCGAGCAACAAGGAGAGCTACGGCGCAAGGCGCAAGTTCCTGCTCGGCTACCAGCTCGACTCCGTTATGAACTACGTTTTCCGCGGAGCTATCATCGACTTCTGCCGCGGACAGGACGCGCGCTATACCATGGCGACTATCATGAGCGTCATCGAGAACTACCCCCGGCCTGTGCTGCGTGTACTGATGAACTCCCTGTCTACCCACGACACCGAGAGAATCCTCACCCTTCTCGCGGGAGAGCCGCTCAACGGACGCGACAGAGAGTGGCAGGCGCATACAAAGATGACTCCCGAACAGAGGGAGCGCGGTTTGAAGCTGCTCAAGATCGCCGCCGCTATGCAGTACACACTCCCCGGCTTCCCGTGCGTTTACTACGGCGACGAGGCAGGTATGGAGGGCTACAAGGACCCGTTCAACCGCTGCTGCTATCCGTGGGGCAAGGAGGACAAGGAAATGGTCGAGTACCACGCGCGTCTGGGCAAGCTCAGAGCGAGCTGTTCGGCTCTCTGGGACGGCGATTTCATAAACGCCCACGCTCAGGGCAAGCGTCTCGCCTATGTCCGTCACGACCATGAAACCGCGATTTACTGCGTGTACAACATGTCCGAGGAGGAGATGGTTCTGGAGACTCCGCCGGGATATTCCAACGCGCAGGCGTTCTTCGGCTCAAGGCTCGAGAACCACAAGCTGTACCTCAAGCCTATAAGCTGCGAGTTTTTGATTATTGATTTATGATTCCAAAAGGAGCGCGAGCAGTGCCCGCGTTCCTTTTTTGCCGCAAAACCTTAAAAACACCGTGAATCTGCCCGCTGTCACACTTGACATCAGCGCTTTAATGCGGTAAAATAAAGGGTAATCGTTAAAATAGAATTAATAAGGGGTTATATCTATGAAGTTAACAGGCGCGGAAATCATCTGCGAATGTCTGCTCGAGCACGGCGTAGACACCGTGTTCGGCTATCCCGGCGGCGCGGCTCTCAATACATACGACGCGCTCTATAAATACAGCGACAAAATCCGTCATATCCTCACCGCCCACGAGCAGGGCGCTTCACACGCGGCTGACGGCTACGCCCGTTCGACAGGCAAAACCGGAGTTGTGCTCACCACCTCGGGTCCCGGAGCTACGAATATCGTGACGGGTCTTGCGACCGCGAATATCGACTCTATCCCGATGGTCGCTATCACCGCCAACGTCAACACCGACCAGCTCGGCCGCGACAGCTTCCAGGAGGTAGACATAGTAAACATCGTCAAGCCTATCACCAAGGCGAGCTTCCTTGTCGAGCGCGTTGAGGATCTGGCTCCGACTATCCGCAAGGCGTTTGCCCTTGCGAACCACGGCAGAAAGGGTCCCGTTCTCCTCGACGTGCCCAAGAACCTGACCGCTCAGACCGCCGAATACGAGCCCGCGGAGCCTATTCCTCCCGAGCTTATCGAAATAAAGAATCCCGAAAGCATCCGCAGGATCCAGAAGCTTATCGCAAACGCCGAGCGTCCGATGATTTACGCGGGCGGCGGCATTCTCAGCGCGGACGCCTGCGAGGAGTTCATCGCGTTTGCAGAGCTGATCGACGCTCCGGTATGCTGCTCGCTCATGGCTCTCGGCGCTATTCCCGCGTCGCACCGTCTCTGCGTCGGCAACATCGGCATGCACGGCGGCTACGAGACCGGCATGGTCACCGCCGAGTGCGACCTCATGATTTCCTGCGGCGCGCGTTTTTCCGACAGAGTCGCGGGCGACAGAGAGCGCTTCGGCGAGCAGGCTAAGATCGTCCAGCTCGAGATCGACGAGCGCGAGATTAACAAGAACGTACACGTCGACGACTACGTCCTCGGCGACCTCAAGCAGAGCCTTATCGCTCTCACTGCGGGCATGGAGCAGCAGAAGCACTCCGAATGGCTCGAACAGATCGAGGTCTGGAAGCATCACTTCGACAACGTGGAGCTTTACAACGACGAATATCCGCAGCCGCAGGACATTATAAATGTAGTCAACAGGCTCAAGGGCGACGAGGATATCATTGCCACCGACGTAGGTCAGCACCAGATGTGGGTCGCGCAGTTCGCGAAAATCGAGAGTCAGCGCACTCTGCTCACCTCGGGCGGCATGGGAACCATGGGCTTCGGTATGGGCGCTTCGATCGGCGCGCAGATCGCGAATCCCGATAAGCGCGTATTCCTCTTTACGGGCGACGGCAGCTTCCACATGAACCTCAACGAGCTCGTCACCCTCAAGTCGTACAATCTGCCCGTCATCGTGCTCGTGATGAACAACTCCGTGCTCGGCATGGTAAGACAGTGGCAGAAGCTGTTTTACGGCAGCCGTTTCTCGCAGACCGACCCTCACAGGGCTACGGACTTCGTAAAGCTCGCCGAGGCGTTCGGCGTAACAGGAATGAGAGTCAAGCTTGACACCGAAATCGAGCCGGCTATCCGCAAGGCTATGGAGCTTAACGGCCCTGTAGTCATCGACTGCGTCATCAGCCCCGATGACAACGTTCTCCCGATGATTCCGCCCGGAAAGACTATCAACGAGATCGTAACCGAGATGTAAGCATCGCAGATGCTTTCTCCCGCCTTTTGAAAGGTTCATCTTTTCAAAACGTCATCAACGGCGGGGTCAAAAGAATAAATATTATTTTGCCGCCGAGAGTATTCCCGGCGGCTTTTGTTATGCGTATTGACAAGGCGATTTCAACGCGCTAAAATAAAAACAAAGGAGTGATTAAATTGGCAGCTATAGAGGAGCTTCAAAAAGTTATCGACAACAGCAAAAGCATAGTTTTCTTCGGCGGAGCGGGCGTGAGCACCGAGAGCGGTATACCCGATTTCCGCAGCGTGGACGGACTTTATAACCAAAAATACGACTACCCGCCCGAGGAGATACTCAGCCACACCTTCTTCATGAAAAAGACGGAGGAATTTTACCGCTTTTACCGCGACAAGATGCTCTGCCTTGACAAGAAGCCCAACAAGGCTCACCTAAAGCTTGCCGAGCTTGAGCGCGCTGGCAAGCTCTCAGCAGTCGTCACCCAGAACATCGACGGACTGCATCAGGCGGCGGGCAGCAGGCGCGTTTACGAGCTTCACGGAAGCGTACTGAGGAATTACTGCCGCAACTGCCGCAAATTCTACTCCGCAGAGTTTATCAAGAATTCAACCGGCGTACCGACCTGCGAATGCGGCGGCATCATCAAGCCCGACGTCGTGCTCTACGAGGAGGGTCTGAGCGACAGCGTGGTAACAGGCGCGCTCAACGCTATCCAGACCGCCGACACGCTCATCATCGCGGGCACAAGCCTGACGGTGTACCCGGCGGCGGGATTTATCCGCTATTTCAGGGGCGACACGGTCGTCCTTATCAACCGCGACTCAACTCCCTACGATTCTCAGGCGGACTTGGTATTCCGCGGCAAGGTCGGAGAAGTGTTGGGAGAGTTGAGAGTTTAGAGTTGAATTAAACTACCAACTACTAACTACCAACTAAAAAAGGCTCCCGTCGGGAGCCTTTTGCTATTCATCATATAGTGCCGAAGATTCTGTCGCCTGCGTCGCCGAGTCCGGGGCAGATGTACGCGTTCTCGTTGAGCTGACGGTCAAGACAGCCTACGTAGAGCTGAATGTCGGGGTGAGCCTTCATCAGAGCGCTTACGCCCTCGGGAGCCGCGATGATCGACATGAACTTGATCTTTCTGCCGCCGTGCTGCTTTATCATTGTGACGGCGTCAACAGCGGAGCCGCCTGTCGCGAGCATGGGGTCAACGACTACTATCTGTCTTTCATCAATGCTGTCGGGCAGCTTGCAGTAGTACTCGTGAGGCTGATGTGTTTCGGGGTCGCGGTACAGACCGATGTGGCCTACCTTCGCGGAGGGAACAAGGGCGAGAATGCCGTTGACCATTCCCAGACCCGCGCGGAGAATCGGAACTACCGCGAGCTTTTTGCCGTCGATAACGGGCTGGATTGTGGTTTCGATCGGGGTCTTGACCTCGACGTCGGTGGTGGGCAGATCGGCGAGAGCCTCGTAGCCCATGAGCATCGCGATCTCCTCGATGATCTTGCGGAACTCGTTGGTGCCTGTGGTTTCCTTGCGGATAAGTGTGATTTTGTGCTTTATAAGCGGGTGGGTCATATAAGATACTGACATAATCAAAACTCCTTCAAAAATTCCGTTATTTTCTCAAACTGCATGGAGTGCGACGCCTTGACCAGCACCGTGTCGCCGCCTCTGAGCAGCTTGGGCAGGTCCTTGCAGAGCTTCTCTATGCTCTCATACCATAATCCGTCAGCGCCTTTTGCAAGCTCCCTCGCGAGCTCGCCGACGCAGAGCACGAGGTCAACGCCTTTTTCCCTCGCGTATTTTCCCGTGTTATAGTGCAGGGCAAGCTCCTCGCTGCCGAGCTCCTTCATGTCGCCGAGGATCGCGACCTTTCTGCCCTTGAGGTTGACAAGAGTGTCGATCGACGCCTGAACCGAGGTCGGGTTCGCGTTGTAGCAGTCGTCGATGATTTTGAACCTGCTAGTGTTTATAACATTCGCGCGGCTGCCGACGGTCTTGTACGCCTCAACTCCGCGGATAATCTCGTCGTCGGTCATTCCGAGCAGATTGCCCACAGCCGCTGCCGCGAGCGCGTTTGAAACCATATAGGTGCCGATCGCGGGAATGACAACGTGCAGCTTTTTGCCGTCAAAGCAGAGGTCGCAGCTCACGCCGCCCTCGCCGTTGTTTACTATGTTCTCGGCGTGGTAGGGGTTCTTCTCGCTGATGCCGAAGAACACGGGCGTTTTGCCGTTGACTTCACTGACGGTCGAGAGTTTGTCGTCGTCGCCGTTTAGTATGTACTCGGCGTTCTCTCTCGCGGACTTGAACATCTCGGTTTTTGCCTTGAGCACGCCGTCGCGGTCGCCGAGGTTCTCGAGGTGGCAGCAGCCGATTATCGTCAGCACACAGAAGGTCGGCTGAACCATATCGGTCAGGCGCGTCATTTCGCCGAAGCCGGAAATACCCATCTCAATGACCGCAGCCTCGGTATCCTCCGGCATAGCGAGCAGCGTCAGCGGTACGCCGAGCTCGTTGTTGAGGTTGCCCTGAGTTTTGTGAGTCTTGAATTTCTGCGAGAGCACGGCGTAGAGCATTTCCTTTGTCGAGGTCTTTCCTACGCTGCCCGAAACGCCGACGATCGGAATGTCGAACTTCTCGCGGTACGCTTTGCCGATTTTCTTGACAGCGTCAAGAGTTGAAGGAACGAGGATATACGGCTTATCAGCGTTTTCGGGAGCCTTCTCGCAGATAGCGCAGATAGCTCCGCTCTCGTAGCATTTATTGATAAAATCGTGACCGTCGACGCGTCCGCCCTTGATAGCGAGGAAGAGCGAGCCGTCCTTGATATTGCGGCTGTCGCGCTCGACCGAGGTGATGCACTCTGACTTCATCTCGTCGCTGCCGACGTATTTACCGCCGCACGCCGCGGCGATTTCACTTAGAGTAAAAGGCAACATAGCCCCACCTTATTTCTCGTATTTTTTCATTGAGATCTCGATGATCTGCTCGCAGAGATCGGCGTAGGAGATACCCTCGACCTTTGCCTCCTGGGGAAGCAGGCTTGTGGGAGTCATGCCGGGCAGTGTGTTCGCCTCAAGACAGTACGCTCTGCCGTCCTCGGTGAGAATGAAGTCGACTCTCGCGTAGCTCTCGAGATGAAGCGCGTTGTAGGTTGCGACTGCCGCGTCTCTGAGCGTCTTGTCCTCGTCGGGGGTGATGTCAGCCGGACAAACGTCGCGCGCGGCTCCCGCCTGATACTTTGTCTTGTAATCGTAGAAGCCCTCGTTGGGAATGATCTCGATCGGAGGAAGCGCCTTGCCGCCGAGCAGACCGACGGAAAACTCCCTGCCCTTGACGTATTCCTCAACGACGATCTCGTCCTCGCCGTAGCTGAACGCCTCGGCGACGGATTCCTTGTACTCGTCAGCGTTCTGAGCGATAGTGATGCCTACGCTCGAGCCGCCGGAGCAGGGCTTTACGACGCAGGGGAAGATATCCCACGCCATAGCGTCCTTGGCGGACTTGTAGATCTCGCCCTGAGGAGTGAGAATGTGCTTCTGGATAAGCACGCTCTTGGTGATGCCCTTGTTCATAGCCAGAGCCGAACCGAGGTACGGAGAGCCGGTGTACTTAAGACCGAGCAAATCGAGGGTCGCCTGGATCTGACCGTTTTCGCCTGCGCCGCCGTGGAGAGCGAGGAAGGTGATGTCTGCGTAGCTGCAGATGTCGATGACGTTCTCGCCGAGGTAGCGGTTCGACTTGTCGCGTCTTTCCTCGATGATCTCGTCAATATCGGAAATCGTATCGCCGACCTTTACGGAATCGGTGAAGCTGTAGTTTTGCTTGAACAGGGCGTAAACGTCGCAGATGTCGCACTCATAGCCCTTGAAAACGTCGAGCAGCACAACCTCGTGACCCTTTTCCCTGAGCGCCGCCGCGACCAGAATGCCTGATGAAATGGACACGTCGCGTTCGGTGCTTGTGCCGCCTGCCAGAACGACTATTCTCATAATATATCCCTCCGAAGGTTTTTCTGTAAAGTTATTCACATTATATTATAATATTTTTCGGATTATAAATCAAGTGCCTTTTTTGAGCGGTTAGTGAGTGGCGGGTAAGCCCGCACCTGATTTATATTCGGAGCGGAGCGACCCATAATTGTCCATTGTCCATTGTCAATTGTCAATTGTCCACACTCCACACTCCAAACTCCAAACTCAACACTCTCTGTACTTGACCGGTTCTGTTTCGTAGACATTATTTCCCTCGCTGTCAATGGCGACTATGCACGGGAAGTCCTCTACGGTGTAGCGTCTTACCGCCTCTGTGCCTAAGTCCTCATAGCAGAGGAGCTCTTCTTTTTTGATGCTCTTGGCGATCAGCGCGGCGGCTCCGCCTATAGCGGCGAGGTAGACGCACTTGTTTCTGACTATCGCGTCGATAACGTCCCTGTTTCTCGCGCCCTTGCCTATCATGCCCTTGAGCCCGAGGTCGAGCAGAGCGGGAGTGTACTTGTCCATGCGGTAGCTCGAGGTCGGACCTGCGGGGCCTACGGCGTAGCCCGGCTTTGCAGGAGCGGGTCCTACGTAGTAAATCAGCTCGCCTTTTATGTCTACGGGCAGCGGCTCGCCCTTTTCTATCAGTTCAAAAAGTCGCTTGTGAGCGGCGTCGCGTCCGGTGATAATTGTGCCCGTAAGCAGAACGCTGTCGCCCGCGTGTAAATCCGCGATTGCTTCATCGGTGATCGGAAGCGTTATTTTTTTTGTCATATTGTTGCTCCTTAAATCTCAACGCTCGCGTGTCTTGCGGCGTGGCAGCAGATGTTCACAGCTACGGGCATACCCGCGATATGCGTCGGCGAGGTCTCTATATTCACGCCGAGCGCGGTCGTGTTGCCGCCGAGTCCCGCGGGACCGAAGCCCATCTTGTTTATCTCGCCGAGAAGCTCGTCCTCGAGGGCTGAGTATCTCGGGTCGGGGTTTGAGGCATCTATCGCGCGGAAGGTCGCCTTTTTCGCAAGCTGCGCCGCTCTCTCAAAGGTGCCGCCGATTCCTACTCCCACGACGACGGGCGGACACGGGTTGGGCCCCGCTTTGAACACAGTGTCGAGAATGAACTTCTTTACGCCCTCAACGCCGTAGGACGGTGTGAGCATTTTTATCGCGGACATATTTTCGCTGCCGAAGCCCTTGCCGCCGGCGGTGATTTTTATCTTGTCGCCCTTGACGATCTTGGTGTGAATGATCGCGGGCGTGTTGTCCTTTGTGTTTACGCGGTCAAAAACCGGGTCGCTGACAACGCTCTTGCGCAGGCAGCCGTCACGGTACGCCTGACGTACGCCCTCGGTTACAGCCTCGTCAAAATCTCCGTCGACGCAGACCTTGTCGCCGTATTCAACAAAGAGCACAGCCATGCCAGTGTCCTGACAGAGAGGTATTTCCTCCTCGGCGGCAATCCGGTCGTTCTCGATGATCTGCGAGAGCACGTCCCTGCCTACGGGTGATTTCTCGCTGTCCCGCGCCTTCTCAAGCGCGCAGAGAATATCCTTCCCGATAAAATAATTGCAGTCCATAAAAAGCTTTTTCACAGCCGAGGTTATCTCCTCAGCGGAAACCGCGCGGAATTCCATTGTACCAGTCCTTTCAGAATACATAACCTTTTATATTATAAATTATTTTTCAAAGTATTTCAATACTGATAAATTTATGATATAATAGCCTTGTATATACATATTTCTGTCACATTTATGTGTTATAAAGAGGGCAGAACCCATTACAGCGAAAAGGAGAATAAAATATGCCGAAAATATTAGTTGTCGACGACGAGTTCCGCATTCGTCAGATTATCAGAAAATACGCCGAGTTCGAGGGCTACGAGGTAGCCGAGGCTGTCGACGGTATGCAGGCAATAGAGGTCTGCCGCAAAAATAAATACGACCTTATCATCATGGACGTTATGATGCCGGAGCTTGACGGTTTTTCAGCCTGCCGCGAGATCCGCAAGTTCTGTTCCTCGCCGATTATCATGCTTTCGGCGCGCGGCGAAGAATACGACAAGATTCACGGCTTTGAGCTGGGGTCTGACGACTATGTAGTCAAGCCCTTTTCGCCGAAGGAGCTTATGATGCGCGTCGCGGCGGTCATCAAACGCTCGGGCGGCAAGACAGAGGAGCAAAAGCGCGACGTCTACACCTTCAAGGGACTTGTTATCGACTTCTCGGCGCGTATCGTCACCGTTGACGGCAGCCGCGTCGACATGACTCCGAAGGAGTACGAGCTGCTGTTTTACATGGTGCGCAACAAGGGTCTCGCCCTCACCAGAGAGAGCCTTATCAGCGAGGTCTGGGGCTATGATTTCTTCGGCGACGAGCGCACCCTCGACACCCACATCAAGCTGCTCAGAAAGAGCCTCGGCGCGTACAGCAAATGCATTGTGACTCTGAGAGGAGTTGGCTACCGCTTTGAAGAGGTTGTTTAAACGTCCCGCGACGCTGCACTTCAAGCTGCTCGCGTACTTTCTCCTTTTCGGCGCGATAATTCTGGTAGTGCTCTGGGTGTTTCAGAGCTTCCTCATAAAGCCCTACTACACCACCAAGAAGTCAAAGAGCGTGCAGCAGAGCGCAGAGCGGATAGTCAAGGCTATAGAGCAGAACAAGAATATCTGGACTACGATAGACAACGTTGCGAGCTACAATTCGCTCACCGTCAGCGTTTACGGCACGGACTCCGTGCTGGGCTTCAATTCTCCTATTTACGAGATAAACTACGACAATCCCGCCGCGAGACTGACTGTAGAGACTCACGAGATCAATTCCTACTACCGCCTCGCCAAACAGAACGGCGGAACCTACATGACCGTAGACTCAAACACCGTTTCCGACATCGCGCGGCAGAAGCTTGACATGCTCCGCAACGCGTTTACGGGAGCTTCAAACGACAGCGCCGCTCCCGAGGTTCACTACAAGTCGAGCTCCACGGGCAGCATGGAGAATATGGTTTACGCCGCGATTGCGACAAAGCCCGACGGCGAGGAGATGTTTTTGCTCGTCACCTCGTCGATAACTCCGCTGAGCAACACCCTTGACATCATTCAGGGTCAGCTGCTCTGGGTATCGTGCGTGTACATTGTCCTGTCGATAGTATTCTCGCTCTTTGCGAGCCGCCGCATAGCCAAGCCGATCTCAAAGACGAACAGCGCCGCCAAGGAGCTCGCGAAAAAGAACTACGAGATCGACTTCAACGCGAGAGGTTATCTCGAGGTCGAGGAGCTTAACGACACCCTCAACTACGCGAAAACCGAGCTTGCAGCCACCGAAAAGCTCCAGCGAGAGCTTATCGCGAACATATCCCACGATCTGCGCACTCCGCTCACGATGATCACGGGCTACGGAGAGGTCATGCGCGACCTTCCCGGCGAGAACACGCCCGAAAACATTCAGATCATCATCGACGAGGCAACCCGCCTGTCGACTCTTGTAAACGATCTGCTCGACCTCTCAAAGCTCCAGTCCGGCGCTTTGCAGGCAGTGAAGAAGGAGTTCTGTCTTACCGACAGCATTCGCGAGATTTTCAGCCGCTACTCAAAGCTCGTTGAACAGGACGGCTACAACATCATCTTCGAGGCGAAGGAGAACGTCATTATCAACGCCGATGAGCTGAGGATTTCGCAGGTGGTCTACAATCTTGTCAACAACGCCGTAAACCACGTCGGCGAGGACAAGACAGTCATCGTCACTCAGACCGTCAGCCGCGGCAAGGTTCTCATTGAGGTCACCGACCACGGCGAGGGCATTCCCGCCGACAAGCTCGAGTACATCTGGGAGCGCTACTACAAGGTCGACAAGGAGCACAGGCGCGGAGTCATCGGCTCGGGTTTGGGACTCTCGATCGTAAAGAGCATTCTCGACGCCCACAACGCCCGCTACGGCGTGAGGTCGACCCTCGGAAAGGGCAGTACCTTCTGGTTTGAGACAGGCATTGTCCGGACGGAGAGAAGATAATTTAATGGACAATGGACAATGGACAATGGACAATGGACAATTATGGGTCGCTTCGCTCCGATCAATATACTTTTCAGGCGGTAACATCGTAGTGACAGCCCTTGCGGCTGTCAGGAAACGCGAACAACAGCTTACCGTTATATCATTTTCTCTGCGATAAACGCGCATTATAGGTTATTGGCAAAAAAATTCAGGACGGTTCGTTTGAGCCGTCCTGTTTGTTATTTTATTCAATTGAATAGAACCGCTTTGCATTCCCGGCGGTAATGTCCAGCACCTGCTGTGCCGTCATATTCCTCAGCTGAGCGATTTTTTCAGCGGCAAATACTATCATCGAGCTGTCGCAGCGTTTTCCGCGGAACGGAACCGGCGCCATATACGGCGCGTCGGTCTCAAGCAGCAGTCTGTCGAGCGGGATTTCCGACGCCACTTCGACGCTGTGCCTTGCGTTTTTGAAGGTGACAACGCCGCCGAGACTGATGTACAGTCCCATGCGCACCGCCTCTCTCATCAGCTCGACGCTTCCGGAAAAGCAGTGAACGAGCGCATTCGGGCGGTATTTCCTGAGCAGATCGAACACGTCGCCGTGCGCCTCTCTGTCGTGAACGATTATGGGCATTTTGAGGTCTAGCGAAAGCCTGAGCTGTTCCTCAAACACGCGCTTTTGCTCCTCGCGCGGAATGTCCCAGTGGTAGTCAAGCCCGGTCTCGCCGACAGCGACGACCTTAGGGTGCTTAGTCAGCCGAGCGATTTGATCGAGATAATCGTCGGGCAAATTTTCGAGGTTTTCGGGGTGGATACCGACAGCCGCGTAAATATAGTCGTACTTTTCCGCGAGTGCGATGACGCGCTTCGCGTTTTCAATATCGACGGAGTTGTTAACTATTCCGCACACGCCTTTTTGCGGCAGAGAACCGAGCACAGAGTCCCTGTCCTCATCGAACCACCCGTCGTCGTAGTGCGCGTGCGAGTCGAAGATATTGGTCATGATATTTTTAGTTGGTAGTTAGTAGTTGGTAGTATTTGTCGAATTTGCTGACAACTACCTACTACCCAACTACCTGCTACCAACTTCTTCTCCTTAGCATATTTTCGCGCCGGCGGGCATACCTTCTATTGTGAGCACCTGGAGCTTTTCGTCCTTGCCCTCGCCCTCAACGGCTGAGAGGATCATACCGTGGCTCTCAACGCCGCAGAGCTTCACGGGTTTGAGGTTCGATACAAAGAGTATCTTCTTGCCGACGAGCTCCTCGGGCTGATAGAACATCGCGATGCCACTGACGATAGTACGCTCGTCCGCTCCGTCAAAAATCGTGAACTTCAGGAGCTTCTTGGACTTCTTGACCTTCTCGCAGGCTTTTACCTCGCCTACGCGGATATCGCTTGCCGCGAAGTCGTCGATGCCTATCTGAGCGACGTTTGCGAGCTCCTCGCGGATTTTAGCTGCGCGCGGATCTTCGTCGTTATTCTTGATAATGCTGTTGAGCTCCTCGATCTCCTTCTCAACGTCGATTCTCGGGAACAGAGCCTCGCCCTTCTTTACGGTGACATTTTCGGGAAGAACGTTGAACTTATCGGAGTTTTCGTAGCTTGCGGAGTTCTCGTCAGCGCCGATCTGCTCTAGAGCCTTGGGCATGGTTGTGGGCATGAACGCCGAAAGCAGAGTCGCGACGATGCGGATAGTATCGAGCAGGTTGTAGAGAACTGTCGCAAGCCTTGCGCGGTTATTCCCGTCCTTTGCGAGGATCCACGGCGCGGTCTCGTCGATATACTTGTTGGCGCGTGAAACGACCTTGAAAATCTCGGCGAGGGCGTTCTGCAGCTGGGTTTTTTCGATGAAATCGTCGACAGTTCCCCGCAGCGATACAGCCTGACCGATCAGATCGTCGTCAAACTCGCCCTTTTCACGTTCGGAGGGAAGTGTGCCGCCGAAGTATTTCTCGACCATCGCGACGGTGCGTGAAACAAGGTTGCCCAGACCGTTTGCAAGGTCGGAGTTGATGCGGTTTATCATGATCTCGTTCGAGAACGAGCTGTCCGAGCCGAGAGCCATCTCGCGCATGATGTGGTATCGGATAGCGTCCGCTCCGTAACGCTCGCCGAGAATGAACGGGTCGACAACGTTGCCGAGTGACTTCGACATCTTCTGACCGTTGAAGGTAATCCAGCCGTGGACCGCGAGGTGCTTGGGCAGCGGAAGCTCAAGAGCCATGAGCATTGCAGGCCAGATGATAGCGTGGAAGCGCATGATATCCTTGGCGACCA
>Ga0326514_10001972_pt1 | contig 13115 bp, 8 predicted proteins | sample 3_2548_0518_D_FD_203653 | JGI IMG/M metagenome (GOLD analysis project Ga0326514, IMG submission 203653) | Bovine rumen microbial communities from UC Davis, California, United States - 3_2548_0518 | ecosystem: Host-associated > Mammals > Digestive system > Stomach > Rumen | place: USA: California...
GAATGCGTCAACTACGTAAAGCTCCTTGTTGCAGAGCTCCTTGATGGCGATCTCCTTAACCTTTGCCCATACTTCCTCAGACATGGGGTGGTTGTCGTTCTTATATTCCTCAGTAGTCCACCATACTTTGTCTTGGCTCTGTGCATCCTTTACGATGTACTTGTCCTTAGGTGAACGGCCGGTATAGATACCTGTCATTACGTTAACAGCGTCGAGCTCGGTGTTTACGCCTTTGTCGAAACCCTCGAGACCAGCCTTTGTCTCCTCTGCGAAGAGGTACTCATACGATGGATTGTGAGCAATCACGGTCGAACCAGTGATGCCATACTGAGTTAAATCTAACTTTACCATAATATACCTTAATTTATTTTTATTGTGAATTTACTATTACCTATTTTTAAAATCGCCTGCAAAGTTACAAAATAATTCATAATTCGTAATTTATTATTTATAATTTTTAGCTTTTGGGAGTGTGTTTTTAGGTTAAAGTATACAAAATATGATGTAACCCAGAAACTTTTGTCACGTTGACTTTGCAAAAATCCACGCAAAATGCTTAACTTTGCAACATCAAAAAACTGGAATTTATGAAAGTAATCAATTTCTCTGAGCAGAACAGTGTCATGAATATGTACATGGCTGAATTGCGTGACAGAAAGTATCAGCAGAATCGCATGCAGTTCCGTAACAATGTGCGTCGTATAGGCGAAATGATGGCCTATGAGTTGTCGAAGACGTTAGAATACAAACCCAAGACGGTGACCACTCCATTGGGAACGCTAGATATCCCTGTGATAAAGGAAGAGGATATGGTCATCGCTACTGTATTGCGTGCCGGATTGCCTTTCCACGAGGGATTCCTGAATGTGTTCGACAAGGCTGACAACGGCTTCGTGTCTGCTTTCCGTATGTACATCAACCGCGAACATACGGAGGTGGGTGTGCACACGGAATATATAGCTACGCAGAGTGTGAAAAACAAGACACTGCTCATCGTCGACCCCATGTTGGCTACTGGTGGCAGTCTGGCTGCTGCTATCGAGTCGCTATTGCAGGCTGGCAAACCCAAGAAAATTCACCTCTGTTGCGTGATTGCTGCACCCGAGGGTATCGAGGTAGTCAAACAGGCATTGCCTGAGGACTCTACCATTTGGTGTGCCGCTATTGACGAGGGCATGAACGAGCAAAAATATATCGTACCGGGCTTTGGCGACTGTGGCGACTTGTGCTATGGTGAGAAGTTGCAGAGTTTCCGTAAGATAGCAGACAAGTAAACGAAATCCTGTTGTACGCTGACGTCATATTGCCATTACCCCTTCTGGGGTTGTTTACCTATGTCGTGCCTGAAGGCTTGAGCATAGGTGTAGGAATACGTGTGCAGGTACCTTTCGGACGCAGCAAGACGTATCTAGGTATTGTGGCGAAGGTGCATGACGTGAAGCCTGAAGGATATCAAGTAAAACCCATTGCCCGGGTGATGGATGCAGAACCTATAGTTACAGAGTATCAGCTGGAACTTTGGCAATGGATTGCTGATTACTATCTCTCACCCATTGGAGAGGTGTATAAGGCTGCCCTTCCTTCGGGGCTGAAGGCAGAAGACGGGTATAAGCCCAAGACGGAGACGTATATCCGACTGAAGCCAACCTACACGAATGCTGCAGCCCTTCATGTGGCGTTGAATGTGCTAGCGCGTGCTCCCCGACAATTGGAGGCTTTTACAGCCTATCTTGAACTATCTGGTTGGGATCAGGTAGAGGATGGGGTAGAACCATCGGAAATTACTCGTGAGGAACTGATGAATGCTAGCCACGCTTCGGCAGAGACTTTGAAGCAGTTGGAGAAGCGTCAGATGTTGGAGACCTATGAGGTCGAGGTGGGCCGCTTGAATCATGGTGGTGATTATTGTCCTGACTATATCAAACCACTCAGCGAGGCTCAGCAGGCAGCCTATAACGCCATCCTGATGTCGATGATGAGGAAGAACGTCACATTGTTGCATGGGGTGACGTCGAGTGGTAAGACGGAAATCTACATCCATCTGATACAAAGGGCTTTAGAACGCAAGGAACAGGTGCTTTACCTTTTGCCTGAAATTGCATTGACCGTACAGATGATGCAACGCTTGCAACGCGTTTTTGGTCATAGGCTGGGTATCTATCACTCAAGATATTCGGATGCTGAAAGGGTGGAAATCTGGCAGAAACAACTCTCGAAGAACCCCTACGACGTGATACTCGGTGCCCGATCGGCTGTCCTGCTGCCATTCCAGCGCTTAGGACTCATCATTGTCGATGAGGAACATGAGAACTCTTACAAGCAGCAAGACCCGGCTCCGCGTTATCATGCCCGTTCAGCAGCCATTATGTTGGGACAGATGTTTGGCGCAAAAACCTTGTTGGGTACAGCAACGCCCTCACTGGAGAGCTATCATAATGCTAAGACAGGTAAGTATGGGCTGGTAGAACTGATGGAGCGTTATCAAGGAATTGATCTACCTGAAATCCAGCTGGTCGACGTGGCAGACTTGCAACATCGGCGAATGATGGCTGGTCCTTTCTCACCATTATTGCTGACACGTGTAAGAGAGGCTTTGGAGCGTGGTGAACAAGCTATTCTCTTTCAGAATCGTCGTGGTTTCGCACCCATGATAGAATGTCGGCAGTGTGGGTGGGTGCCTCGTTGCCAGCATTGTGACGTCACGTTGACGCTACATCGACAGATGAACCAGTTGACGTGTCATTACTGTGGCGCTGTCTATCAAGTGCCTACGGAGTGTCCCTGTTGTGGCTCTACCGATCTACGAACTAAGGGTTATGGCACGGAGAAGATAGAAGAACAGGTGCGCGAAGTGTTCCCTGATGCACGGGTGACGCGCATGGATTTGGATACCACACGGACGCGTAATGCCTATGAGCGTATTATCACTGATTTCTCTGCAGGGCGTACCAACATACTAATAGGTACGCAGATGATCTCCAAGGGACTTGACTTCGACAATGTATCGGTGGTGGGCATTCTGAACGCTGATACTATGTTGAACTTTCCTGATTTTAGAGCTTTTGAACATGCTTTCATGATGATGTCGCAGGTCAGTGGACGAGCAGGTCGAAAGGGTAAGCGTGGATTAGTTATCCTACAAACAAAAAACAAAGACCTGCCCGTCATCCAACAAGTGGTGCGCAACGACTATATCGCTTTATATAAAGACCTGATAGCTGAGCGGCAGGCTTTCCACTATCCACCTTATTATCGGTTGGTTTATGTGTTTTTGAAGCATAACCATGATGATGTTGTCAACTCGGCTGGTATGGTCATGGGAACCCGTTTGCGCCAATGGTTCGGTGATAGGGTTCTAGGTCCTGACAAGCCTGCTGTGGCAAAAGTGAAGTCTCAGAACATTCGTAAGCTGGTGCTCAAGTTGGAGTTGGGCATCGATATGAAAAAAGTCCGCGAGTACCTGCTGCTTGCGCAATCACAGATGCTCGCGGATAAACGTTATGCGTCGTTGCAAATCTATTACGACGTAGATCCTCTATAGTTTTTTACAAGTTCAGCTCGCAACCTACACCGAATACGCGGTTGGTGCGGGTGAAAGAGTCTTTAATTTGAGGATTCTTAGCATCGGTACGGTCGTAGTCGCCATAATAGGTCTGGAAATATGCAGCCTTGATGGCAACCTTGTTGGACAGCTTGTAGTTGAATCCAAAACCGATGCTATAGCTATTGACAACGAATGACATATCGCTGATATAATCGTCGCTCATTCCGTAGCGTGTCAGCTGACCACCGGCAGAGAAGGTCAGGTTTTCGGTGGTATCCCATTCGGCCCCCAGCAGATACTCATTGGTGTTGTGATTCAGTAGTTTTTGTGAATTATTGTACCAAGAAGCGTCCTTGTCGAAGTAGTGGTGGTAACCGGCGTTGATACGTACGGCATCAATAGGACTGTACTGTACACCTACAGCCAGCAGAGCGGGCATGTCCTCGTTGACATACTCTCCGTCGCGGTACTTGTTGACAGCGTCAATGGCGCTGGCCTCATTGACGGTCGACTCGTTCTTCATACGAATCTGAGTGCGGAACTCGTACTTGGCGGCAAAGTTGAACTTGCCGGTCTTGTAGTCGACAGCAACGATAGGAGCAAAGCCTACACCATCCTGATTACACAGCAGGTTTACACCATCAGAATATTTCTGCAACTGCCCTAGACTTTCTCTTGTTTTTTCTAATTGAGCCTTCTGGGCAAAAAGTTCTGCGGGAACCTCAACGCCTGCAGCCTGATACCCTGCAATACCGGCATTCACCTGACTAAGTCCGTTGCTGACGGTATTCGATGCATTTTGAAGATAGCTGCCAAAGTCAATATAGCCATTGGCGGTATTTACTTGTATGTTGCTGATTTTTGCTTTATAGGTAGCATCACCATAGATCATACGCAGACCACCATAGAGGGAGAGGTTGGGGGTTACCTTGCAGGCAGCACCAATCTGTACACCATAATAGTATTGGCGTCCCTTCATATATCCGTCCATGTCGTAGCCGGTTGCACCAAGGGGAGCCAGCGAGGCTGCGATATTACCAACAACACTCTCGAAAGAGCCAAGTCCATCGTTGAACTCACAGCTGCCACCACCGCCAGGTACTGACAGGTTGGCTTGAAGACTCCAGTTCTCCATGTTATAGGCAACCTGGATAGATGGAATGATAGGCGCATTTGCAACACCCTCGAAAATCTTGGTAGGATTATTCTCATTGTTCTTTCTACCCAACTGGAATACGGGGTTTGTAGAAGTAATAGTACGTGTCTGGTGAGCATACTGCCAGTTGATACCCAGGTGGAATCCCTCAGGCATGAAAACTACACCTGCAGGGTTAGAGTATACACCGTCAAGGCCGATGGCGGCATCGCGGGCGGGGTTTCTAAGAAAGTCAACACTCTGATTTGTGTTGGTAAGGATACCGCCAGCCAGAGCGCTTACTGAAGTCATCGTGAAAACAATGAATGATACTAAAATCTTTTTCATTACTTTTAAACTTATTTTGCTAAAAACGGCTGCAAAGGTAATTGTATTGCACAAAACGGCGATAAAAGTGCATACAATATTAAGACTTATTAACTAAAAAGTGCACACTTTCTGCACAAATGTGCCAAAGTGTGCAAGTTTTTGTGTCCGCAAACAGTGTTTTTTACTTCTTTTCAGAAGGATAGCTGACACGGGTGTGATAGATGGTCTTCAACTTCTCGATAAGTACTGTCTTGGCATACTGAATATCGCGGAAGGTGATAGGACACTCACGGAAATAACCTTCTGCTACTTGTGTGTCGATAAGTCGTTCTACGAGCGAACGTATAGATTGTTCCGTATAGTCGGGCAGTGAGCGAGATGCTGCCTCTACCGTATCGGCCATCATCAGACAGGCTTGCTCGCGAGTAAATGGGTTGGGACCAGGATAGGTGAACAGCAAATCATCGACAGGTTCATCGGGATGCTCGTTATGGTAGCGGATATAGAAGAACTTGGCCTTACCCTGTCCATGGTGAGTGGAGATAAAGTCGCGGATGACCTGTGGCAGGTTATATTTATCGGCCATTTTAAGTCCCTCGGTAACGTGGCTGATGATGATTTGTGCACTCTCAATATCTGTTAGCGTCTCATGAGGGTCAATGCCTGACTGGTTCTCTGTAAAGTAAATGGGGTTTGAGAGTTTTCCAATGTCGTGATAAAGTGCACCGGTACGTACCAACTGAGCCTTAGCCCCTATTTTATTTGCAATCTCGCCAGCCAGATTAGCCACCTGAATGGAATGGTTGAAGGAACCAGGGGCAACTTCACTCATCTGCCTTAGCAATTCATTATTGGTATTAGACAGCTCTATCAGTGTAATGTCGCTAGTAAAACCGAAGGTCTTCTCTATCAGATATAGTAGTGGATAGGCAAAGAGTAGGGCAATGCCGTTTGCTATCAGATAGTTGTAGGTGCTGAAGTCAATCTGTGTCAGCGCATCAGCGTGCATCCAGTCAAAAGCCAAATTGATCACCATGCTGGCCAGTGATATAAAAATGGATGACTTGAACAACTGTGAGCGCTGTGATAGTTCTCTAAGCGACATAATGGCAGTAAGACCTGCTACAAGTTCTACGACGATAAACTCGTAAGGGTGTTGTAGCATGGTAGCGCATATTAGAATCATAATGGTATGGGTCATAAAGGCCGTTCGCGAGTCCATGAACACGCGAATGAAGATAGGCACCATGGCATATGGTAGGATATACACGTGGATTAACGTGTTGCGCATGAAGAGTGCCGTCAGTAGTGTGAAGATGATGATGAGTGTATAAAGCATCAGCATGTTACGAGGCTTCTCGAAATAATCTTTACGGTAGAGCGTCAGATAGAGTGTGAATGCTAGCATGAGGAGAGTAACATAGATGATTTTACCCAGCAATGATATCTTGCTTTGCGCATCATCTTCGTGACGCCGTTCGTTTTCGCGCTTAAAAGACTCGACAATACGATAGGTCTTCTCTGTAACAATCTCACCACGATCAACAATTTTCTGCCCCTTCTGAACTAAACCACTTGCCAGTGCAATACCTGACAGCAAGTCGTTCTTGTAAGTCTCGCTGCGCTCTCGGTCATAGATTAGGTTGGGTGCTATGTAGTCGTTCAAATTACATTTCTGCAAGACAGTTCTTTGGGCAGAAAGTTGGTCTTCCATAAACAGCTGTTCATAGGCTGTTTTAGCTGAGTAGACTTCATGGATTGAGATGGTAGCAGCCTCTTTGCCGTCGACAACACGTATCATCTGTGCCGTGTCCTTGAGCAGTTCAGTATACTCTTTCTGCTCCATTATACCCTGTTGATATAGGCTGTGTAGACGGTTGGATATGATATCGACAAATGTTTTGGGCAGTCCGGGAATGCCATTGGCGTAGTCGGTGTCGAACTTTGTCACCATGCGTTGTTCAACGCCTTTATCATATTTATAATAAGGTTCGTATTGACTCAGAGCACTATCTCGTTCCTCTTTGATGGCGGTTTCCGATTTGTATACGGGGAAATCATAAGGCGCAGTGAATTCTGCATATCTCCAAGGCTTGCCCTCTTCTACGTGGTAATAGCTGCGGTTATCTTGAGGCATGGCCCATACGACAATAGCCACTGTTGCGATGACTAATGCTGTACGTATTAGGATGTCGCGCCACTTGAGTTCTTCTTTGATGAATGTGCTACTCATTTTTTTATTATTTTGCTTGCAAAGATACAAAAAATAAAATAAAAAGTTGTACCTTTGCACCTAAAATTAGTTATACATGGCAGAAAGAAGAGTTAGGGTGCGTTTTGCACCAAGCCCAACAGGGGCTTTGCACATCGGAGGTGTGCGTACTGCGTTATACAATTATCTGTTTGCTCGTCAACATGGTGGAGACTTGGTGTTCCGCATTGAGGATACCGACTCCAACCGCTTTGTTCCTGGTGCTGAAGAATATATTATTGAATCATTCAAGTGGCTGGGCATCCAGTTCGACGAGGGTGTCTCGTTTGGTGGCGACAAGGGTCCTTACCGCCAAAGCGAGCGTCGTGATATCTATAAGAAATATGTCCAGCAGCTGTTGGATGCTGATAAGGCATATATTGCTTTCGATACTCCTGAGGAACTGGAGCAGAAACGCAATGAGATACAGAATTTCCAGTACGACTGTCATACCCGCAGTCAGATGCGTAACTCGCTCACCATGTCGAAAGAACAGGTTGATGCCCTGATAGCTGAAGGTAAGCAGTATGTGGTTCGCTTCAAAGTGGAAGCGGGTCAGGAGATTCTAGTCAACGACTTGATTCGTGGCGAGGTACGCGTCAAGAGCGATATCTGCGACGATAAGGTGCTCTACAAGAGTGCTGACGAGCTGCCTACATACCATCTGGCCAATATCGTCGACGACCACCTGATGGAAATATCACATGTCATTCGTGGTGAGGAGTGGTTGCCTTCTGCTCCGTTGCACGTCATGTTGTATCGTGCTTTCGGATGGGAAGATACCATGCCTCAGTTTGCCCATCTGCCCTTGTTGCTGAAGCCCGATGGAAAGGGTAAGCTGTCGAAGCGCGATGGCGACCGCTTGGGATTCCCCGTCTTTCCGTTGTTGTGGAAGGATCCTAAGTCGGGAGAGACCTCTCGCGGTTATCGTGAGGACGGCTATTTTCCTGAGGCAGTCATCAATTTCTTGGCGCTGCTGGGATGGAACCCAGGAACTGAACAGGAGTTGTTTACACTTGACGAGTTGGTTCCTCTGTTCGATATCTCAAAGTGTTCGAAGGCAGGTGCCAAGTTTGCCTATGAGAAGGCTATCTGGTTCAACCACGAGTATATCTTGAAGAAGTCGAACGAGGAGATCGCTGCGCTGTTCGAGCCCATCGTCAAGGAACATTGCCCAAACGAGACTTCTGAGCGCATCCTGCAGGTGACCGCTATGATGAAAGACCGTGTGTCGTTCGTTTATGAGTTGTGGCCATTGTGTTCCTTCTTCTTCGTGGCTCCTACGGAGTATGACGAGAAGACTGCCAAGAAGCGCTGGAAGGAGGACTCTGCACAGCAGCTGACAGAACTGATGCAGGTTTTGGAAGGCATCGACGACTTCTCATTGGAGAACCAAGAGAAGATTGTACACGCTTGGATTGAACAGAAAGAATACAAGCTGGGTAACATCATGAATGCCTGGCGACTGACGCTCGTTGGCGAAGGCAAGGGTCCTGGTATGTTCGATATCTCGGCTTTCCTGGGTAAACAGGAGACGCTAGAGCGAATGAAGCGCGCCATTGAAAAATTAGGCTAATGTATAACCTCATTATCTATCTCTACCAGTTAGGCGTCATCGTCTTAAGCCTTTTCAACGAGAAGGTTCGTAAGATGTGGCGTGGTGAGCGGGAAGCGATACGCATCCTGCGTGAACAGGTAGACCCGAATGCTCAGTATGTGTGGTTTCATGCCGCATCGCTGGGTGAGTTTGAACAGGGCCGTCCACTGATGGAGCAGTTGCGTCGTGATCATCCCGAATACAAGATTCTCCTGACGTTCTTCTCGCCTTCAGGCTATGAGGTGCGTAAGAATTACGAAGGGGCTGACATCATCTGTTATCTCCCCCTCGATACCATTACCAATGCGCGACGGTTCCTACGTACCATCCGTCCGGTGATGGCATTCTTCATCAAGTATGAGTTCTGGTATAACTATCTGCATATCCTGCGCCATCGTGGGGTTCCCGTCTATAGCGTGAGCAGTATCTTCCGTCCAGGTCAGATCTTCTTCCGCTGGTATGGTCGCCAGTACAGTCATGTGCTGAAGTGCTTTACCCGTTTCTATGTGCAGAACGACATCAGTAAGGAGCTTTTGGCCAAGATAGGTATCACGGATGTGCAGGTGGTGGGCGATACGCGTTTCGACCGTGTGCTGCAGATCAAGGCTGCAGCCAAGCAACTTCCTATCATATCGCAGTTTAAGGGCGACAGCAAGTGTTTTATTGCTGGCAGCAGTTGGCAGCCCGATGAGGAGATTTTTATTTCTTACTTCAATGAACAAAAGGACTGGAAACTTCTTATTGCTCCCCATGTGATTGCCGAAGACCATCTGGTGCAGATTGAGAAGCTGTTGGCTGGTCGTAAGGTCGTTCGTTATACAGAGGCTACAGAGGATAACGTCAAGGATGCTGAGGTGCTGATCATCAACTGTTTCGGTTTGCTGTCAAGCATCTATCACTATGCCGATGTAACTTATGTTGGTGGCGGCTTTGGTGTAGGAATCCATAACACTCTGGAGGCAGCCGTCTGGGATGTTCCCGTATTCTTCGGTCCTAACAACCAGCGCTTCCAGGAGGCTCAAGGACTGAAGCAATGTGGCGGTGGCTTGGAGATTGCCAATGCTGACGATTTCCGCCGACTGATGCAGGGCTTTGTCGATCATCCCGAACTGGCTCAAGAATTGGGTGAGAAGTCAGGAGCCTTCGTCAAGACGATGACGGGTGCTACGCAGAAGATACTTTCCGATGTTCATCTCTAAACTCTAAACTAAAAATATGGCTTTAATCAAGAGTTATCGTGGTCTTACCCCAAAATGGGGCAAGGACTGCTATTTCAGCGAGAATGCAACTATCGTGGGTGACGTAACGATGGGTGACGAGTGCTCCATCTGGTTCAATGCAGTGGTGCGTGGCGATGTGGCTCCCATCACCATTGGCAACTGTACCAACGTGCAGGACGGCTCGTGTGTGCATGTGACGCATGAGACAGGTCCTACGCATATTGGCAACTATGTCACTATTGGTCATAACGTCACTGTACATGCCTGTACCATCCACGACCATGCGCTGATAGGCATGGGTGCTACGTTGCTCGATGGTTGTGAGATAGGTGAGGGTGCCATCGTAGCTGCTGGAGCTTTGGTGCTGCAGAATACCATGATTGGGCCTCACGAGATATGGGGCGGGGTGCCTGCCAAGTACATCAAGCCCACCCGTCCTGGTCAGACGGATAATGCTGAGCACTATGTTGCATATTCAAAGTACTATCTGGAAGAGAATCCTGATTGTCGCTTTAACGCTGAAGATTAAGCACGACATATTCAGAGCGGGTTCCGATACGGAACTTGCCGCCCCAAATACCGAGGCCACTGCTGACATAATAGTTGGTGTGGCCTCTTTTGTGTGCTCCGAAGGCACATTCGTAGATGGACTCCGTAATCCATGAGATGGGCCATACCTGTCCGTGATGGGTGTGACCGCTGAACTGGAAATCGATGTGCTGACGCTCTGCCTGCTCCAAGTGGTAAGGCTGATGGTCCAGCAGAATGGTGTATTTAGGGGCAAGGGGCAAGGAGCAAGGGGCAAGAGACATGATTTTCCCTAACGACTTACGATGGATATTGGTACGGTCGTCGCGTCCGATGATGCAAAGGTCGCCTACTACTGTCGCACTGTCTTGCAGCAGATGGATGTTGGCATCTCGATAGAACTGTTGTGCCTCAGGTTCACCGCTGAAGTATTCATGGTTGCCCAGACAGGCATAGACGGGAGCAGACAGTCGGTGAAACTCCTCGTACATCTTCTGATCCTTGAGTGGACGCATACTGCCGTCGACGATGTCGCCTGCAATCAATATCAAGTCGGGTTTTTCAGCATTGATGAGGTCTACCCAACGGTGGAACTCCTCGCGTTGGTTGTGATAGCCTAAGTGCAGGTCGCTCACCATCACCAGCTTGACGGGTTTGCTCACCTTTTCCGATTTCAGCGTTAATTCCTCACGTACTTTATGCTTATAGTGCAGGTGTCCATAGACAAACAGGGCGACCATGAAGAAGGCAATGCCTCCCGTCATCCACCAGTTATTATATAATAAGGTACGCGAGATGAGGCGAACCAGTCGACCTAAGTCCAGCACCACGAAGAGCATAAACAGATAGAGCAGGATAAAAATGCTCGATGTGCCTATCTCGTATACTGCGGTAGCCAATGGCATGGGCATCTTGTCCGTCGAGCGGAAGATTCCGGCAAACATCAACAGGAAGGAGCCTGCCATCAGCACTATGGCTAACGTTTTCCATATCCAACTGAGGGGCAGCAGGCACCACACGTGCCAACTGATATAGGCTATAGCCAGTAGGGGCAATAGTGTGAAAGCTAACATCCACATCATCTTCATTCTTAAAATTTTGGGTGCAAAGGTAATTCTTTTCCGTCTTATTATCATGAAGCGAGTATTATTTTTTTGTTTTTTTATTCTTTCGTTGTTGACCATAACGGCTCAGCCCGAGGATTATATATGGACTTCGCCCAGCCAGAATTCCTCAGAGTCAATGCCTTGTGGTGGTGGCGATGTGGGTATGAATGTGTGGGTGGAGCATGGCGATGTGCTCTTCTACCTGTCACGCAGCGGGTGTTTCGATGAGAATAACAGTCTCCTGAAGCTGGGACGTTTTCGTATCAGTCTGTCACCAGGACTGGATATGCAGTCATTCCAACAAATACTGCACCTCAACGAGGGCTATGTCGAGGTGACTGATGGCAAAATCAGTATCCAGCTGTGGGCTGATGTCAATAAGCCTGTAGTACATGTCACCACCTCCAGCAAGAAGGGTAAGTTGACAGTAGGAGCCACTTATGAGAGTTGGCGCACCAAGGATATCACCCTCTCGAAGCGAGAGCGTTTCCAGAGTAGTTATAAGTTTGCGGCTCCACAGGGCTTACAGACCCTTCACGACAGCATCATTGCCGATAATCATTCCGTTACTTTCTTCCATCATAATGGCGATGAGACCATCTTCGACGCTACGGTTAGCCAGCAGCGTATGGAGAGTGTCAAGGAGCGACTCTATAACCCGCTTCGTCGTCTGACCTTTGGCGGACAGATGAGTGGACAGGGTTTTGTGTTGGTCGATCAGGTGTCGGGCCACTATGCCAGCAGCGACTTTAATGGCTGGCTGTACGTCACAGAGAGCCCTGTCAAGCAGGCCCATCTGCAGATTGCGATGGCTACCGTTCAGGGTACAATCGCTGATTTCCAGAGCACATTGACGAAGACAAGACAGGCCATCAGACTCAATGCAGACCGTAAGGCTTCAAGACGCTGGTGGCGTGAGTTCTGGCAACGCAGCTATATTCAAGGCGACAGTCCGCTGTTGCGCAACTATACCCTTTTCCGTTATATGTTGGGTTGTAACAGCCGAGGTCAGTGGCCTACCAAGTTCAATGGTGGTCTCTTCACTTTCGATCCCGAATATGTGAATCCCGCTGAGGAGTATCGCCTTTCGCCCGATTTCCGCAACTGGGGTGGAGGTGTGCATACGGCTCAGAATCAGCGACTAGTCTATTGGCCAATGCTGAAGAATGGCGACTTCGACCTGCTCATTCCTCAGCTGGAGTTCTACCTGAATATCTATAAGAATGCTGAGGAGCGCAGCCGTCTCTACTGGGGTCATGAGGGCGCTTGCCTGACAGAACAGATTGAGAACTATGGACTGCCCTGCTATCCTGAATATGGCACTAAGCGTCCTGCAGGCTTTGATCCCGGTATGGAGCGTAATGCCTGGTTGGAGTATGAGTGGGACACCTGCCTGGAGTTCTG
>Ga0326514_10001973_pt1 | contig 13111 bp, 12 predicted proteins | sample 3_2548_0518_D_FD_203653 | JGI IMG/M metagenome (GOLD analysis project Ga0326514, IMG submission 203653) | Bovine rumen microbial communities from UC Davis, California, United States - 3_2548_0518 | ecosystem: Host-associated > Mammals > Digestive system > Stomach > Rumen | place: USA...
ACAAGAAAGATCAGCCTCTGATGTGGGAAGAATATGCAAGGTGTCTTGAAGATGAAAAGAGCGAACAAGCAGCTCTGGCCCAAGGTGACAAGGAAGCTGCCGTTGAGAAAGCGAAGAATGAGGTCAGGCAGAAATATGATACGGCAATGGCCGAACTGAAAGCGAACTATGAACAAAAACTTCAGAGAGCACGTCTGGCATATGACCGGGACGGCAATCCCATCATGAAGGATTTTGGTTTGGGGAACCGCCAGCAGATTACTAAGGTTGAGCGAATCGAAATGCTTGAAAAAGAACTGTCTGATACCAAGAAAGCTAACAGTGACCTGTTGGATAGGCTAAAAGTCCTGCGCGATCTTATCTTTGCATTCTGCTCATTGAACTTCAAGAAGGTGGTCAAAATCATATATGACCAGTGGAAGAAAGGCTTAAAGGAGTTCACCAAGGACCTGAAAGACATCATTCAGGAAGCTCTGAGTGGAGAGAAAACGGTGAAAGGGCGACAGAGCTACGTTATTGATGCCTTCCAATATGCCAAGATGATGGCCAAGACAGACCTTGACTATAATCTTGATTTTGAAGACCTGAAGCCCCTTCATGAGGATGCCATGCGTATCGCTGATGGAACCTGGGACTCATACCATGAGAAAATTGAGAAGCGTGAAGAGCTCTTTGATGCAGCTGTCAAGGCTGTGATTGAGATGGGTAATTGTTCATTCCAGCGACATCTGAACCAAGAACAGGCCAATACTATCGAAGCCTTCCTTGCCTTCGATGGTGGCGACAGGGATCAGTTATGTGTGGACATCTGGAACAAAGCCAAGCCTCAGGTTGAGTATTATTGGCAGGACGGTACCCTTAGTGCGCTTGATGAACTGCGAACAAAGGAACTATATGGCCAAAACTATAGCCAAGGGCGTGGACGAGGTGTGTAATATGCGAATTGGGGCAATCTCGTTGCCCCAATTCCTTGACATATCTTACTATTCCTGCGTATTATCCTCGAACTTTTCTGGCCAGTAGTCCTCTGGCTGTGGATAATCCAAAGGTATATAGCGGTGATTAAATGGTAAATCCATGGCATCTAACTCGTATGAGTGCTTATCCATCAGACCGTTTTCAATACTGTAGAGATAGATGTTTTTAAGATAGTGAACCAATATATAAATCGGTGGCCACCTCTTCTTGACAGTAAAGTACCACTCAAACAAATCCATCTTTCCCTTTGAGGAATTGCACTCCTTGCAAACCATTATGATATTATCCATATCGTTACCACCTCCCTTGCTTCGTGGGAACACATGGTCTTTTGTGAGTTTGCTTGGCTCCATTTCTTTGCCACAATACCAACAGAAGTTGTTATTCCTGATCTTCTCGACATTTGACTCAAAAAGGTCGTGAATATTCCAACGTCCTTCCTTATATGCCTTGAAGGCCTTTGCACGAATCATAAAGCAAAGTCTATCGTATCTCGGCTTACTCTCCTTTAATGCCACAAATAGCATTTGAAGGTTGGCATAGGCATAGTACAAATACTCGCCAAAGTTATGAAATTCAGGGTACTTCTTAGGCATATACTCAGACCGGTTTTACACAATCGCTGGATATCAGTTCAGACTTGTCTTTTATTTTTTCTGGCAATCCAGGTCCCTGCACTTTTTCACCCTTTTGTTCTTTCTCATAGACCTTTTCATTTAGATCTAAAAGGAACCGAGGTATATCTGCATCATGACGCATACCATAAGCATCGCGAACCGCTTTATCAAGTAATACCTGTATTTCTGAAACAGGATTATCCTTCGAATCATCGATAATACGATAAAGTTGTCTAAGAGTATAATGGTGAGCCTCCATCAATTCCTTGCGTTTGTTCCGTAGGGCTTTTGAATGCTTGGCAACTTCTTCAATTTGTTTCTTTGTAGGGTTTTGTGGCCAGGGGAATGAGTCAAACACAGTATCTGATGTATAACGCCAATCACCTTTCAGCGTGGAACATCTTGCCACGAACCATTCCCAATGAATTGATGACTGCAAGATGCCAAATGAATAATCGTCATCGAGTGGAAAGGACTGAACCACATCACTTGGATTGATTTCATTACTAACAAATTCAAATATTGGCCTCTTTGTTACTCGTGAACAAACAATGTAGCGATCAAGTGACTCCAGAAGATTCATAAGTTCATTGCGTGGATAGCTAAGAGACCACCAACGCTTGAAGAAATTCTCATGATGATGGTTAAGTCTAGCATTAGGATTCTGCTTTCGAACTTCCTCATTACGTTTTATTTCCTCGTCTGCCTTCTTTTTGAAAATTGGATATACCTTTTCATGTAATAAGTTATACAGTTCTTTGTATGTTGCTACCTCAAACACATCATTTGCTTTACGGAAATCTATCACGTAACGCTGGGGTTGTGACTGATATTGGCCCAAAAGCTCTTCACCTATTAAATAAGGGCGTAACACGTTGCGATTTCTATCGTCCTTCAAGTATTCCTTTGCTTGCTCCTTTGTCAACAAGAAATACTTATTACCATGAGTTTGTCCCTGATAACAAGCTGACGACTGTCGATTACATTGCAAAACCTTAGCTTTTGTAACATCAGAAAGACTCAAGGCAGAGTTAATTTCATCAAGCTCATAGTCCTCAAAGGGCGAATCTTTAGTATCACCAATTTGGAAGGTTAGAGTTTTCTTCCTTTTCTCCTCACCTTTCTTCCATGTAGCTATTGAGACATAAACAGCAGCATCTCCTGACCACACTTCTGTTGAGACCGAGTCCAAAATTGTACCGCCTTTTTCCACAATATAATCTAATCCACCCATACGAGAATAGTTTTGACGAATCGTGTTCGTGCCAACAAGTCCTGCATACTGTCCTTCCTTCATAAGATCGTGAGCCTTACGGAACCAATATACACAGAAGTCTGCTCGTCCTGGCACATCCGGGAATGTCTGTCGAATCCTATCAACATAGGTAGCACCTAATTCCTGTGCCATTTTATTCTTAGATTGATAAGGAGGATTACCTATCACAACATCAAACTCAGGCCACTTTGAAAACAAAGCGTCTTGTAGCAAGATATTCTTATCCATATTCTCTAATGGCAAAGATTCGTCAAAGTCAAGAGAACTTCCATAAGCTGAAATACGCTTTAAGTAAGTTCTATTGCACAATTCCTTGGCAATCATCATTGTCATCTTTGCAACTTCAACGGCTATAGGTTGTACATCTATGCCAAAAAACTGGTTTGTTTTAATGACTGATGGAAAATTGAAATTAAAATTCCTACGCTGATGGCTTGGAAATTCAAAGAGCTTGTCAATGACCTGGCACTCCAGCTCCTTCATCTCTCGATAGGCTACAAAAAGGAAGTTACCACAACCACAGGCAGGATCTAAGACTCTGTATTCTCCCATCTGACGTCTCACTTCGTTCAATTTCTCAATGGTGTCAGCCTTTGCTATCTTTTCTTTCCATGGTCGAATGATGGTAGGCGTGATAACTCTCAGCATATCCACCTCGCTAGTAAAGTGCGCACCAAACTTATGGCGTTCTTTAGACCGCATAGTTCCTTCAAACAATGCTCCGAAGATAGACGGATTTACTTTCGTCCAGTCTTTATCAGCCACCTCTTTCAATACTTCCAGACAGTGTTGGTCAAGTATAACTGGATCTATCTCTTTGAACAATCCCCCATTAAAATAGCGTATGTCCTTTAATTTTCCTGCACGCGCTGGAACGGGATTCGCCATCTGACGGAACAGATTTCCGATTTCATCGTATGCGTCACACTTGCCATCCAAGCAGTCCTGAATAATTTGGGTGAAGAAACCTTTTGGCAACAATTCAACATCTTCGGAAAACAAAGCCAAAACACATTGAAGTATGAAATGCTGTGTTCGCTCCTTGTCTTCTTGTTTGTCAATAGTGAGATATTGATATAATTCGCCTATCAGTCGAGCTGCATCTTTTGATATGTCCTCTGTGTTGTTTTTGAACAAAGGGGCTTTACCCTCCAAGAATGACAAGCAAGTATAGCGTTCTGGAAGTTCATCAAGAGTTACTTCGTCAACCTTGTTGAATTCGTCATAGATGATAAACTTGTCAAAATTGCAAAGGACAATATAGCGTGGTTTCCTGCATCCAGGGCCTATATCCCTTGATGGAACTAAGTTCATCCAATAATCGCGAGCCTGTGGAAAATGAGACTCCAAGTTCTTGATGTCTTTTCTCTTCATTTCTATCAAGACTCCATCTTTTCCAGCAGGACTCCAAAGACAATCTATGAACTTGGTCTTTTCTGTTTCAGATTCCTTTACTCTAACTTCAAGATTCCCATCAGCCTCGAAGATTCCTTTATGACCAAAGGCACGAAATAGACGATCACAGAACAACTGAGCTTGTCCTTTCTCGTCACCTACTAAGTTGTCCTTAACATACGAAACGAACTCATCAACATCTTCCTTTCTCATTTGTTTTCCTCCTCGTCCTGAATAAAACCAATTTTACGTCTCGGCTTCTGCTCACGCTTGCCAGCCTGTAACTCAGCGAGAGCAAGTGTAATGTTGTCAAGCTGCATACGAGTGCTCTCGTTGATTTCATTTTGATCATGCAGAATATCCTCAATGTCGAGTTTCAGTTCTTCAAAGTCCTTACGCAATTGAGCTATATCGGCATTTGGATTTGCCACTGGTAGAGAAACTGCCAAATGGCGGAACTCCACAAATGCCCTCATAATCTCTCGATTAACGCTGATAGCAGTTTCTGATTTCAAAACGCTACTGAGCATAGCGACTCCCAGTTCAGTAAAGGCATAGGGAAGATACTTGATGTTAGAACCACGTCCTTTGTTCATGGTCACAATTTGTGACCTTGAAGACGTAGAATCTTCCAAGAGTCCCTTGTTTGCGGGACTTTCCAAGGTCACAATTTGCGACCTTGAACGTGCTAACTCCGCTTCGTCCTTTGTTAGACGAAACATGAAGTCATCACCTTCAAAACGCTTTGAGTTTCGTTTAACGGCCTGATTAAGGGCTTTAGTTTCCACACCATACATGGCAGCTAAGTCCTTATCAAGCATCACTCGCTGACCTCGTATCTCGTATATCTTGCTTTGAATAGTCTGTATCTCGCTCATTCTGATGAAATCCTTTTAGATTGCAAAGATACGAAGAATTTACGAATAATCAGAGATTCCTCGGTAAAAATACACATTATTTAAAAGAATGAGCATCCTATCTATCACCAGGACATCATCCGATATTTGATTTACAATAGCCACATAATCCCTTTTTATTGCTAAAATCTGCATGACCTTTCGCATCTTTCATTATACAATGAACACTATCTTTTGGGCAATGTGGATAGTCATAGAAAGTGTGTATAAACTCATGTGTTACCACTTTCCATAAATTACGTTTATTATGTCTTAGTCTAAAGTCAGAAGCGACACATGCTTTATATGCTGATATGCTTGATCCAAGCACGCCCCAGTCCACGACTCCATTCTTTAGTTTCTGACAGATATCACGATGAGTAAGTCCGATGTAGATATTGTGTTTATCTGCATTGCCTTTCAAATCGTCAATCAACTTATCAATTCGATATTTCTTCCTCGTTTCTCCCAAGAAAGAATCTGATAGCGGTTTGTTGGGTAGCACCTCTACAGTAAAAGCTCCATCCAAAATTACCGCTAAATGCTTATCGAGATCTGCTTTCAGTTTGTTAGCTTCTTTCTGGGTGAAATTATCATATGGTTGGAGATATATTTTTGCATGATAGCAGCAATCTCCTATTTCGCCATACGATTGCTGTTTGGGCAGTAATCCATAAAGGAAATAGACTATGGTGCAGAATATACTTACGAAAGTAAACAATATAATTATAACACGTATCTTCATCTTTCAAGCTCTTTAATCGGGTTAATATAGAAAACGATTTGCTTTGGCTCCCATCTCCAATCTCCTTGTGGAATGATGCTGGAGATGCTATAGTGTAAATGATGTGGTTTGCCTTTAGCATTACCAGTATTGCCAACTTTACCAATAACAGACTTTTGTGTAACGATAGATCCGATATGAGTGTTTATCTCACTTAAATGAGCATAATAATGGAATCTTAGCCCAGAACTGAATATTAAGACACAATTACCACCAGCCCCTAAGTTGTGAGCAGTTGCAACTACAATTCCACCAATAGCAGGATGAACAGGCGTCCCCTTTTTGGCGAATATATCTATTCCGGCATGTTTATGGTTACCCCAAGGATGCCAGAAAGACTTTGGATTATAACTCTCCTTCCCGCAACCTTCAACAGGATTCTGGATCTTGGTTGGTAGTAACATTATGAACGTAACCAATACAATTATAAGTCCAATTGTTACCTTGATTATTCTCTTGCCCATTTTGTTATTCTCATTATTGTATCTGATATGTGCAACCATTTAATCGATGTTGTAAAAGGACCACATTAGAAGCGGCATTCTCTCTCTGTTAACAAGCGACCACAGATAATTCATTCCCCTTGAAGAGACGGTAATACACCCCTTACAGCTGGCACGATGAAGAGGAATGTATTTCTTCCAGCACCATTTATCTACCCAATATGAACTATGAATCATGATTCCACGTGCATAGACTGTTTGGTTGTCTATATCCAATCCTTTTAGTCGGAAGCTACGCTTAAGGCTGTTACCGTGTTCTTTAGTGACTATGAATCGTCCCAAGGAAGAGCATTCGCTTCCAGGAGTATTACTGAACTTAGGACTCTCATCAGTACTCCCTCCTCCTGGGCCATGCATCACATAAGTACTGGCCACAATCCTTTTCTGGTGGAAATCCCAGACGAATAGGCGAGGTGAACCAGATGGTATGTTATAGTCAACGAATAGGGCATAGTGTTCATTCATATTATGCCTTTTGGCAAAAGCAAGTGCTTTTTCTGCCCGTTCTTCAATCGTCTTGTACTCCCTATGGTCAGGCCACTCGGGCAGTCCATAGTACTTCCATGCCCAATGTAGGCCGAATACCGCAGCTACTACAAATAGTAGTAGCATAGCAGTAAAACAGCCCCATTTCTTGCTTCGTTTCATAAATAATGGTATTCTCGTCAAACCAATTGTTCAATGATTAACTGTTATTTGCTTAATGTATATGTACTGAGGATAATGCCCCAAAACAGTGAGAGTGACCGGACAAATCCATATTTCCCGGGTGAATCCTTCAAGTCCATTCACCTTGTACGTAGCTCCAGCAAACAGGCCTGAATACTGCTTTACACATTCAAAATAGCCTGTCATGCTTGTTAGCTTCTTCTTTGAAGGACGAACAAGTACGCTTACGCGATTCTCTTTCTTTGTATCAAGAAAGGACAGGAGATGGTTAGATCCCGCTACCATTGCTAAATTGTAGCGATCACCTGGCCAAGGCATGTCGATGTACCAAAGTTTGTCCTCTGGCACATAGACAAATGTGAGGTCATACACTTTACGACGAAAGCCGCAGATTCCTTTTGCATAAGCCCATGCGAGCTTTGCATACTTGATAATTGAACTAAACATAAGAACAAGATTTTGTGAATCGCTTCTGAGAGTTTCCCAAATGCGGCTGCAAAGTTACAACTATTTTTCGAAATCTCCAAATCATATCAATCGCCTGACTATCAAACACTTGTCTGTTTGGCACAGTTTTTGCTGTTTTCGGACTTTGGCGTAAAAATCAGTTTACTTGGGCATTTTCTTCTTGTTCTCTGAGCTTGGCCATTTCGCTGCTAACCATGTGATGGGCGGTAAAAAAGTCGCCTAACTCATTCCTCAGATAACCTTCCAAATTTGGCATCTGAGGTATGAACGGGAAAATTGACTTGCAATGCACATCGACAGTATTTCCTTCTTCATTGATAGTATAAACAGTCATAGTCGCACAATTGAGATTGGCATGATTAACCGCCTTTCTTAATCTGGAGAACTCGTCAACGTTATACAACTCTACATGTCCCCAATAAGTATCCCAAATGCGCACATAAAAACCCTCATTTGTAGCACAGGCCACAAAGTTCTCACCTTGATATCCGAAGGAAATATATCCTTCGTCTGGATCAATCTCATACTGGCATCCCATCTTGGTAAGTGTTTCTAAAAATAGATCTTTGGTGCCTTTACTTTCTTCTTCAGGTTTATCCTCAATTAATTCCAAACTTGATTCGACCTCTTTTATTTTACTCTCAATATATTCTGATCTGGCACACTTCTCATAAAATTGATGAGCATTTAGGTAGTATTCATAGGCCTTGATATTATCATCTGTCAGGTAGTACATATATCCCATATTATTGTACGCCTCTGCAGTGTCAGGATGTTCCAAGCCAAATATTTTCTCTGTGACATTCAAACTCCGTTCACAATAATCGATGGCTCCTTGATGATCATCCATTTTATACTTCAACCATGCCAATGCCATATATGAGGCAGCGGTATTAACATGCTCAGAGCCTAGCATTCTCTCACTTATCTCCAACGACTTGGTAAAATAGTCTGATGCTTGCGAAAGGCCTCCAATATTATAGTGCACGAATCCAATACCCGTATATATGATTGCGGTTTCCGGATGATTCAGCCCCATCACATTCTCATAAATCCTAACTGCTTTAGAGCAATATTCTAAAGCATTAGAATTGTTGCCCATATAATAGTAAGACAATCCAACACCATGATATGCAATCGCTGTTTTACGATTGTCATCACCTAATGTGCTTTCATAGATCTTTAACGCCTCCAAATAGTTTTCTAAGGCATTAGAATAGTCTTCTTGTTTCGTCAAGAGCATTCCAATATTCGAATATGACTCTGCCATACTAGGATGGTTTGTACCAACGACCTCTTCGCAGATAGCTTTTGCCTTTTGGAACAGCTCTGATGCTTTGTCATAACGGCCTTGGAAAATGTAAACAAGCCCAGTATCATTGTAGGATTCAGCTGTATCGACATTTTTTTCGCCTAGGATTTTCTTACGAATTTCCAATGCCTTCATGTTATATTCTAATGCTTTAGGATAGTCACATAGGTTTCTGAGCGTTTCTCCGATTTCATGATAGGCCGAAGCTGTAGCAGGATGCTCCTGTCCGTATAAAGATTCACGCAGAGTTATCAAGTTTGAATATCTAGACAGTGCATCTTTATATAGGCCGTAATCTGAGAAAAACTTTGCAGAATCGGCTAATAAAGACTCGTAACTCCTATCCTCCATGCCACCTCCTGCAGCTATTTTTTCAGCTTGTCTATAAATATCAGCAGCTCTATGAATTCGTTCATCAACAGGAACTGCAGAATCACTCATTATGGTTTTAGCCTGAGACTGTAAAGCCCCAATTTGTTCAATGATACCTTTGTTACAACCCATAAAACTTATATTCCTGGCTTTAATGTCCCAATCCTAATTCATTCATCTTACGATCACAGAGATTCACGGGCTTTATCCACATGTAGTCGGGATATTGACCGAGCACGAAAAGAGTAACAGGACACAACCAGATAAAGCCTCCGAAGGAATTGGCAGCTATAAGGTCAACCTGATAGTGGGCACCTCCAGTAATACTGGAATCCTGTTTCTCAATGCGAAACCATCCTTTGGGCATCTTGTCAGAGACAATGTTTACGCAAACCTTGATTTTTGTATGAGTTCCGTCGTAAGAAAGAATCTCACATAGATCATCGGCACCTTCTACCATCATCAGGTTGTGATGGTCGAAAGGCCAATCTGGGTAGTCCACATACCAGCAACCATCATCCTCTTTTGTAAAAGAGATGGTGTACTCGTTTTGACGGCCAAAATACTTCTTCGACATCATCGAAGCTGCTTTCATTAAATCTGTAATTGAATAGTCCATTAAATAGTGTTTTAATAACTGAATTGATTGAACTGATATGATTTCTAGTGCGAAGGTAATCAAAAAGTATTGTAATAGCAGCAATAGCCCCACCATCTTGTATAAAATAGTGGGATTGTTGTATAAACTAATCTGCTATTTGCAATACATTATCGCTTTTCATTATGATTTATTACTTTTTTCTGTGATCATACTCCCATATTTCAAATGTTAATTCCATCTTACTTCAGTTTTGGTTCTTTTTCAAACGAGCGTAAACACCCAGTACAAACATTATAAGAAAAGTAGTACCAAAGGTGGCTGATGCGTCTTGCCACGTCTTATCCAAGCCAAACAAATAGAACAATAGTGAGACTATGGCAGCAACGATGGTACAAAGCAGGATTTCTATTAGATATTGTTTCATGAAATCTATTGATTATAGTTAGGACGATTAGAAATAAACGGTACCGTGCAGAGTTGTGTATGCTTTGTAGTTGAAGTTGTCACGGATTTCTTCGGAATCCCAAGCTCCAACCTCACTAGCTTTGTTGCCACAGTTGCTCCATCCATATTGAGTCTTAGTACTAAGCAATCTGACCTCTTCACCGATCACTCCTACTCTGATTGGCGTAGAATACCAGTCATTCCCTTTCTTGTAATAACCCCTTAATGTTACTTCCTGCATCTTTGGCTTTGCTTGTTGTTGCCTTTGCTGGTAAGGATTGCCATATACAGGCTCATAGATGGTGAAAGGTATACCATAACCTGGACTTGGAGTATAAGAGGTGTGAGGAACCTCCACCGGCTGATAAACTGTAAACTGTGCTGATGCTGTTAACGAAACAACAACCATACTGCAAATGAACAATAACTTTTTCATACTTCTCAATTTTTAAGTTCGACATGTTTTCTGGTGCAAAGATAATCAAGAAGTACTGTATAAACAGCAACGACCCCACCATCTTGTATAAAGTAGTGGGGTTGTTGTACGAAACGTTATTGTAAAATGCTTATTTCCATCCAGCAATACTATTGTATGGCGAGTGTTGATCAGAATCTTCTTTATAACATATTGGCCTGACAGCTCTACCGCTATATACATAGTTACGAGTGTTAACATTCTCGTTCCAGGTCTCTGCATCAAAATAGAAGTAGTATGCGCAAGTGCTATCGTCTTGAGCAAGTTCGCTCGTCCAGTAATAGCCAGAATAAGTGTTAGATACATTCTTGTCGAATCTGATACCTGTGAACGGAAGAAAAATAGTATTACCATTTGGCCCCCATACACGATAACCCTCTATATGACCTTGCTTAACTTTTTTCCATTGGCATTTCGTTATCAATTCTTCCCACTGTTTTCTGTTAGGCATTTTCCATTTTTTACCCCATTTCTGTGATGCTATATCATACATTGTTCCCGAAATGTCCTTTGGAGTAGAGAGATACAAGCCTCCTTTAAAATCCAAGTAATCGTTAACGTTCTGTGAAGTTTTAAGTCCAGAGGCATCGCCCCAGCCATACAATTCTCCTGTTGGAGCATCAGTTGTTCCACCAACATTGCAATCAGCCCATAATACGCTTAGTCCTAAATCCACTGCATGAACATTATTCTCGTCCATATTACTCATTTGGTTTTGTTGAAGACCTTGTGGCATACCTGCTAACAATGTCTCTTCTGACTCAAATGATGACTGAGTGGGCAAGACGGGTTCTTTGCTATTTGTCATAGCCATTGGGGGAACTTGCACATTAGTATTTGAGCCATTCACTTTTTCAAAAATGTCACCAACACTTTGTGGTCTTGCTTTCCTCTTAGGCTGCATCATCCACACAACCAATTTGCGCATTTCTTCAGAAATGCTGTTTGAAAAATCAAAAGCTTCTTCCTCTTCCTCCTCAATGTCGATTGCCATTGGCGGTTTTTTGTTTGTAAGGAGATTATAGACAGTTGCGCCCAGAGCATAGATGTCAGTCCAAGGGCCGAAACGGTCATACATCTGGCCTATCTGTTCATTGGGTGCATAGCCTGGTGTATAACATAACGCAGTAGATGTTGTCATGCTGCCATTGGCACGAATCTGCTTGCTTGCGCCAAAGTCTATGAGATAGGCATTTCCATCCTTGTCAATCATGATATTACCAGGTTTCAGGTCAAGATGCCATATTTCATTCTGATGGACCTCTTTTAGCGCTTCGAGTATTTGAATCAAAATGTTTCTTACTTCCGTTTCAGAGAAAGGCTGGGCAGTTCTTTTCATTCTCTCAGCCAACGACTCACCATCTATATAGTCCATGACATAGTAAGCCGTTCCGTTTTCCTCGAACAGATCGTGTACTTTCACAATATGCTCGTTCTTTAGTTTCCATAAACGACGAGCCTCCTTTTTGAATTTCTCTTTTTGTTCGTCAAACTGTTGAGTATTACTTTCTACCCCAATTGTAACAGAACCACTTACTTCATCACGGTCATTAATACCTTGCATGAAAAACTCCTTAATAGCTACAAGATCGTCAAAAACAGTATTTGTAGCCACATAAGTATTGCCGAAGCCTCCATGCCCCAGCACTCGATCTATTTTGTATTTCCCACCCTGTAAGGTAGTATTTGTTTGTAAGTGTTGCATAATTTAGAATTCTGTTATGTAAATATATGGGAAATCAGAATCTTCCATAAGTGGTACCATTATACCCCAATTTAAATTTATTTTGTAAGCGATACCACTAATGGATTTTCTTGTGATATATCTTGGTTCTTTTATCAATGATTTCTTTAGCTCTTCCTGAACTTGATCTGAAAAGAACTTATATTCCCCATTTCCATATGAAACTTTGCAATGTCCAAGATTCTGAATTACTTCAACCCATTCTGCTATAGAAGCTTCATGCCATTTCAGCTCCTTTCCATTGATGGACATTTTTTCATCAGGCTTAACAGCAGAAATAATTTGTCCATGGGCACCACCATAATATGAGAAAAGTGTGCCTATCACCTTCTTCTTGTCATTCTCGATAATGTCCGAATAGGTTCCATCTTCAAAGATAAAATCACCCACTTTGATTGCTCTCTGCGGTAAGATACTTGTATGATTAATATGGGGTTTGATCTCCTGATCCTTTTTCGCTACAACTAAAATGGTTTGACTCTCTTTTTCATTTTTGTCAAGTTTCTCTTTTTGCTCAGGAAAACTCGACTCACTAGCCAAGAGGGTCTCTTCACTTTCATATTCAGGCTCCAGTTCT
>Ga0326514_10001974_pt1 | contig 13108 bp, 13 predicted proteins | sample 3_2548_0518_D_FD_203653 | JGI IMG/M metagenome (GOLD analysis project Ga0326514, IMG submission 203653) | Bovine rumen microbial communities from UC Davis, California, United States - 3_2548_0518 | ecosystem: Host-associated > Mammals > Digestive system > Stomach > Rumen | place: USA...
GGTAATAAAATGAGCATGGCAATTCAGAAGGCGATTATTTACGCGACACTCAAACACGAAGGGCAGAAGCGAAAAGGCACAAACATACCTTATATCGTTCACCCTATGGAAGTTATGCAGATTCTTACTGAATTGCGATGTACTGAAAATGTAATTATTGCCGGAATCCTGCATGATACGCTTGAAGACACGGACGCAACGCCGGAAGAGATTAAGCAACTTTTCGGGGCTGATGTTTTATCAATCGTTCAGGGCGAAAGTGAAGACAAAAGTAAAACATGGAAGGAACGAAAAGCGGCGACTATTGAGCGACTTAAAGGCGACAATCCGGCAACTAAACTTGTTTGTTTCGCTGATAAACTCTCTAATATCCGCAGTATGTACCGCGATAAACTGGAAGTAGGCGCGGAACTTTGGAAGCGATTCAACGCCGATAAAGAATCTATTGAGTGGTATTATCGCGGAGTTGCAGCAGCTTTATTGAATCCGGGAACTGACGGAAAAATGAGCGGCGCGGCGTATTCAAAACTTTATAAGGAGTTCAAAAAGACTATTGACAAGGTATTTCAATAAACGGTCTTAAAACTTGACAAATAGAGCCATAGATTTTAGAATGTAGAAAATAAGAGTTTTTAACAAAAAACTTCTTGAATAAGATTCCATGTGATTTGCACTCTAAGAAGGCAGTCTCGGAAAAAGACGGTACGGCTTGTACTGAACTTTTGCGGACTGTCTTTTTTTATTTCTTTTCGGGGTGCATAATGACCGATACAGACAAGTTCAATGATGTTTATCTCAATTTGGAGATACGAAAATCCGCAGGAAAAACAGACGACTTTGGAAATTATATTTTTGAAGTAGAAGCGTCAAACGAAAATCTTGACTTACAAAATCAGATTGTATTGCAGCGCGCTTTAATGGAATCAAAAGACGAGTTCTTAAAGGGCGGCGTTATTTCTTTTGACCATTTACACAAGCGCAGAGACGAAAAGGGCAATATTATTTCAGACCCTTCAATGGTTATCGGTGAGCCGATAGATGTTTATTTTGACGAAAAAAACAAAAAGACAATCGTAAAAGGTAAACTCTACTCAAACAACGATAAAGCAAAAGACCTGATTAAAATGCTTAAAGCCGGTTCTACAAGAGTACGCGCCAGTGTCGGCGGTATTTTCCCACAGGTAGTAAAGAATCTTAAAACCGGCGTTGAGAAAATCACTCATGTACTTTGGAATGACCTTGCACTTACAACTAGCCCGGTAAATAACACGGTAGGAAGTGCAGTTTTTGCAAAAAGCATGACGGCGGCGGAGTTTGTAGATTATTTGCCGCTTGAATTAAAAAAATCACTTTGCGCCGGATATAACACAGATTCCGCTACAAAGACCGGCGGACAGGCACTTATCCCGGAAGATGTAAACACAAAGACTATTGATGTTTCAAACACTCACGCAATCAGTAAATCCGATGTAAACGAAGAAGAAATCATAGCGCAGCTTGTTGAACTTGCTAAGAATCGCAGAATCAACGGCAAAGACGACGCTATTGAGTTCTTAATTTTACACGGTATTTCAAAGGAAAAAGCCGGGGAGATTACCTCGGAAATTATAAATCAAGGGGGGCAAATGATGAAAAAATCATTTTCCAATGCGGTTTCTGACCTTCTGAAATCTCTCACAGGCGGCAATCCAAAGGACAATGACGAAGACATCAAGAAAGGCAACGAAGACGGCGCAAACGCTGACGACGAAAACCTCGATGATGAAAACGACGACATTGACCTTGACGATGAAGACGAAGACGAGGACGACGAAGACGAAGAAAACGAAGACGGCGGCGAAAATGATGATGAAGACATGGTAGACGGCGGCGAAGTGTTGAAAGCACTGGACGCTTCAATTACTACTTTGGCTAAATCACAGAAAGCCACAGAAAAACGCCTTAACGATTTAGGTGAGGCTATTGTCGGACTTGCAGAAATGGTTTCAGCAATCGGAAATCAGAAGATTCCACCTCGCACAGTGCTTAACAAGAGCATGAACGCAGACGGCGGAAACAACGCAGGTAAGCAGAATCTTTCGGCTAGACCTACAGAAGACGACCTGTACAATGTGCAGCTTGTTCTTAAAAAGGCAGTAGACGAAGGCGAAATCGACATGATTCAGTCGAGCATGATTTCATCGGACTTTCAGAAGTGCATGAACACCGGAAGACCTATGAATCCAAAATATTTTGAGTTCTTGCAGACAAGGCTCAACAAGGGGGCAAAATAATGGCAGGATTTTTTGACAATGTTTCTTCCGGCGAAATGAGCGCAGGTGAAGTAAACGAATTGCAGAAAGCACTTGCAGCCGGTTACGGAACAGATTCCTCACAGTTTACCGGTGGTCGCGCTCTGATTCCTGAAAATCTTGAATCAGAAGTAGTAAATGTTGTTGCACAGTTGAAAGAAGACTGTAAAGTTATGAACAGTGTTAAGAAGACACCTGTTCGCTCAACAGTGCATGAAGTTAACTTGCGTACTGGACACGGTGATTACCGCCACCTTTCTGTAGCAGAAGGCGGAGCGTCAATCGACACAGACCAGTCTCTTGAACGCAAGACTTTTGCAATGAAATATTTGCAGACACGCCGTTCTGTTACAAAACAGATGGAAGCTGCCGAAACATTTGAAGGCGCACTCGCAAGCGAAAAACTTGCCGGTGTTGAAACAATCATCAAGGGTGCTGAATATCAGTGTTTCCATGGTGATTCTGCTATCGTTCCTACAGAGTTCGACGGATTCCTTGCTTCTATCAAGAAAGCAAACGCAGCAGACCAAAACATCATCAACCTTAAAGGTTCCACTCTTGGTAACTATGGTGAGAAGATTTTTGACGAAATCGCCGCTATGGTTCGTGGTAAGGGTGGATTCCTTGACAAGGCACTTTTCCCTACAGTTCTTGCAAAAGACATCAAGGAAATTTTTGCTGACAAGCAGCGTTATCTGATGAACAATCCTATTCCTAACCTTTCTTTCAAGACAATTCCTGACTATGGAACTGCAATCGGTGCAAACATTGCATTGAGCGGTGAAGAAGCCGGTGATGATATGTTCTTTGAAGTAAAGGGCGAAGTAGTAGCAGAAGGCGACGCAACTCGTAGACCTGCTGCTCCTGCAAGTGTTACTGCAAGCGCAAGCGGTTCAGGTTCATCATTCACTGCAAACGACGCAGGTGATTATATGTACACTGTACACGCCGTAAACCAGTACGGTATTTCCGCAGGTACTTCAATCGCTGCTGCCGTAACAGTTGCCGCAGGAAACAAAGTAGCACTTACAATTACACCGGGTTCAGGTGTTGCCGCAACCGGCTTCATTATCTGCCGTTCTAAGAAGGACGACACAAAGGTAATGGAAATGGATAAGGTAGCAAATAGCGGAAACGCTACAACCGTTTACGAAGATACAAACGATGAACTTCCGGGAACTGCTTCTATGATTTTCCTTCCAAAGAAGCGTTTTCAGCCGGTATACACATTTGGACAGTTGCTCCCGGCTTGTACATTCCCTCTCGCGCCTACAAACACCGCAGAAACTCCGTTCCTCGTAATGCTTTACGGTGGTCTCGAAGTTCGTGCGCCTAAACATTGTGGACTTGTTAAGAACATTTCTTACAACGGAGGCTTGTACTAATGGCAAAAACAACAACATCAAAGACACAGAAAACTGATGTTGCCAAAAAGCCTACAGTAGCCGCTGCTAAACCGGCGGTTACTGAAAAGGTTGAGACAGTCGCAGAAGCAAAGACTGACGCAACAACAGTAGAAAAGGCAGAATCGCAGGAAGATTCTAAACCGGCGGTTACTGAAAAGCCCGAACAGAAGGACGAGAGCGGTTTGCCGTTCAAAGTTAATTCTGACGGAACTGTAAATGTGTGGTCGGTAAAAAGAGCCGGTCGCTCGGTTACAGGTTCTACCGGCGAAGTCATTACTTTTGACGATGAAGGCTTTGCCAAAGTCAAGTTAGAGGACGCGTTGCATTTTAAAGATGTACCGGGATTCTCTTTCACAAAATAAGAATCTTCAAAAAGGAGTGTGAAAATTGATTACTGCAAGTTCAATAAACAACAAGATTTTAGTGTCAATCAGCGATAATGCACATTCAAGTTATCGGCTTGAAAGACATTCATACAATGATGATACATATCTTGTTTGGACGGCTAACGGTTTTTGCACTCCTGATGAAGAGAATCCGGCAATCGCCGTAAACGGTGATATTGTCGATTCAAACGCACAATCAAATACACTTTACGCATACCGCTATGTAGATTTTGAAGCGGAAAATCCACAGGACACAGATTATATTTATTCAAACTGGGTAAGAAACGGCGGCGACGGTGCTATAGGTTACACTTTCGGCAATTATAAAGTACCTGCCGGACAGTGGGGAAACATCGTAACGCCTGATGATTTGAGATTTACTTACCTTTGGGGTACTGATTTTAAGGCTACAAACGGACAGAGTTATACTGACGAACAGATTCAGTATTTCATTGATTCAGCGGTCGCAGAATTGGAGCGGCAGCTTGATATTACGATTAAGAAAAAGAAAATCAGATACAATGCAGCAGAAAGAAATCTTGCTAAAGGTACTGATTACGATATAGACGAAGCGGTTTACGACTTCAAGTTTTCGCGTATTTCACGATATGGATATATCAAAACACGCCGCAAACCGATTATTAAACTTCACAAACTTTCATTGCTTACACGTTGGCAGGGTGTAAAAGACCTTACACAGACTACCATTATTGATAAAACAAAAGGTGTTCTTAAACTTATGGAACGCCCTATAAGACCTTCCGAAACTTCAAGCGGTATTCAGACCGCTATAGGCGTTTACGGAAATCAAACATTATCCGCACAGTTATTCTATGCGATTGATTATGACGCAGGTTATGAAACATCGGACGATGTACCACAGGATTTAAGAGAAGTTATTGCTAAACAGGCTGCAATAAGTCTTTTGAATATTGTCGGCGACGGCTTGATGTCGGGATTCTCTTCAAGTTCATTGAGCATGGACGGACTTTCAGAATCATTCAGTTCTACACAGTCGGCTACAAGTGCCTATTTTGGTGCGCGTATCGCCGTCTATAAAGACGACATCAAAGAGTACATAAAAGCAAACAAAAATAAGTTTGCAAATATGGCTATCGGAGCAATTTAACATTGTGAAAAATTACCTGAAAGGTAATTAAGGGGGAATATATGTTTCAGAAAATCAAAGATTTCTTTTCAAGCAAAGTTGTAAAAATCGTTGCTTGGGTAGTTCTCGCACTTGATGTAACCGCTTTAATCATTGGCGGTGCAACAACAGTTGAAATCACTGACGGTATCGCACTCATAGCCGGAGTTATCGCTGCCGTTTCATTGGTTATCGCTTTTATCGCAGAGCGTGTCAAAAAGTAATTCTTACCGTATCACGTTACTTTTTGGGGGTGTTGTCGGTGCTTTTTCTTCTCCTTTTCAAAGAAATTTTCACGCCGGCAACGCCCTTTTTTCTTTTTTAATAAATGTAAATGAGAGGGCAACAATGAAACCGTGGGAACTTTACAACTATCAGAAAGACATTGATTACAGGACAAACACTTTTGACTACGATTGGCGCGTAAAAGTTGATAACGACGAAAGAACAATCTATGTATTTTCGCAGTTTTCAACAAGCGTTATCGACTGGATTGTGAACTTCTTATTTTTCATGATTCCACAGGTTAGACAGTGGTATGTATATTTCGCTTGCTTGGGTTGGCAGACTACTTTTAATTCCTGCAAAGGCTTGTTTATGAATGAGGTTTTAATGGCTATGAATACCTTCCCGGACTATAAGGTAGTTGTTTGCGGTCATTCATACGGCGGCGCAGGTTCAGTATTGGCAGGAATTGAAATCTTTTTCCAGTCGGGAAGAAAGCCGGATTTAGTTACTTTCGGCGCGCCTAAACCGCTTGTATTTTTCATTACAAAACTTATTTCACGGCTTTTCTTTTGCAAGGTTACGCAGTACGCGCACTGGTGCGACATTGTTACTTATATGCCGCCTTTACCGGGATATTGGAATGTGAAAGTTATCCGGCTTGGTAAGTTCAGTTTTAAGGGCTTATTCAATCCGCAGAAATACCATTGTATTTATGGCGATGAATCGCTTTATGAAAATATAAAGGAGTGAAAAAACTATGAAACTGTATGTAGAGCGCATGATTAAGGAACGCGACGACCTGAAAGGAAAAATCAAGAAGGCTAAAGCTGCACTTGAAACAATGTTTGCGGCAGTTCTTGCAGCTAAAGACACAGACAACGGAAAAACTTTGCAGATTGATTCAAACGGCAAGGTTGCACTCGTTACTGTTTAATTCTCCTGATGTTCGGGCAGGAAACGGAAAACGCCCGGACAAATTAGGACAAGTTGCGGACACAAAAAGACGAGTTAGGACAAGTTATGAATAGAATTGATATAAAAAATCAAACTTTCGGACGGTTAAAAGTTATTGATTATGCTTTCTCAAAAGACGGTCGTTCTTATTGGCACTGTAAATGCAGTTGCGGTAAAGAATTGGACATTATGGGGAAAGATTTAAAAAATAATCACATACAAAGCTGCGGTTGTTTGCGACGAGAAGAGACATCTAAGCGCATGACAAAACACGGAAGTACAAATACGAGGTTGTATCATATTTGGTCTACAATGAAACGTCGGTGCGAAACTGTAAAATCGGGTAAAGCGTATAAAGATTACGTTTTAAGAAATATAAAAATATGCGAAGAGTGGCACGATTTTTCTGCATTTCAAAATTGGGCTTTTGAAAATGGATATACAGACGAACTTACTATAGACCGCATAGACAATAATGGAAATTATTGTCCTGAAAATTGTCGGTGGGTAGATTTAATTACACAAGAAAATAACAAGAGAAATAATACATGGCTTACCTATAACAATAAAACACAGACCATTGCACAATGGGCAAGAGAATTAGGTATGAAATATAACACTCTCAACGAACGATTAAGAAAAGGTTGGAGTGTAGATATGGCGTTATCAACGCCGGTGTGCAAGCGAGGATAAAATCATCGGACAGGGACTTTCTAAAAATTCTCCAGTTCAACTAGAACTTGGTAAAGAAAATTATGAGGCACTCATTCAAAGACACGGACAGTGGGTAAGGTGGCGCGTTGCTACAAAATGCCCTTGTGTCAAAGAAAACTCTATGCAGCCGGATATTCATTGTAAAAAATGCGGCGGACTTGGCGTTATTTATGGTTATCAGAAAAAAGCGGTAGTCTCTCAAACTGTAATGATTCGCGACAGTTCAGGAATGATTGAACTTGACGCGGAGTTTGTAGATTGTCCATTGACAAAATGTTATGACAATTCCGGCAGAGTATATGAAAACGCTACAAAGGCAGGTTCTTTTGTAATGCTTAACACGCCTTTATTGCCGGTGAAAGGCGTTTATGTTACCGCCGTTATGGAGCAGGATATTTTGCAGACCGTTGAAACTACAACGGCAGTAAGCGTTGGTAGCGGATATTACAGGGTAATGGGCTTGCGTAGTTCAAGAATGAAGACAGAAGGTTTATTCCATACTGCGCCGGGCGACATTGAAAGCGTTGAAGAAGTAAAAGACATTGACGGCAATACTTATGAAATCGGCGAAATAAGGCAGGATTGTATTTTTGTAAATCCGCGTGAAGTTGAAGACGAAGAGACCGGCGAAATAACAGAAATTGAGCCGCCGGAAACACTTTATATAAAGAATGTGCAGTACATACCGCCGTTTACTTTCGTTATCCTGAATCAGAATCTTAATAAATCTGACGCGCAGATAATGCAGGAAAACAACGGCGACGGTGTTCTTACATTCCCATACGCTTATGATGTTGCGCTTGATGATGTCATAACGGTATTGAGCGGAACTTATACACAAAAAAGCGTAGTAAGCAAAAAAGACGCGGACTATGATGTTATTCCGGCTTATTTTGTTGATGAAATTGTAAGCTGCATAGGCAAAGACCGGGAATATGTGCAGGGTACAGATTTTATTTTGTGCGGCGCGAACTATCTTAAATGGCTTTGTGATGATTGCCCGGAAGACGGCGAAGGTTATTCTTTGACTTATAAGGTATTCCCGACATACAAGGTAGTTAAGTCGATTCCACAGATTAGAACGAGTGAAAATCAGCGTATGCCGAAAAAAGCCGTTATAAAACTTTACGATACATACGGCGAAAAACGAGGTGTAAACAAGAAATGACAAGTTATGTAATGTGCAATAAAAAGAAACTTGGTATAAGAAAATCTGATATTGAATGTCTCAAAAAGTCGGTAGAAGACCGAAAACTTGAATACTTTAAAAGCGAACTTCTTAAAATACTGGATAAGAAGGAAAAAGAAGAGAGCGGCGAAGAAGTAAGCAAGGCTTTTATTGTACAGGAACTTTACAAGAGCATGACAGACCCTTTATATATGGCAAAAAGTAGAGAAAAACTTGTACCAAAACAGATTATTGCAACAAACACTAAAACAGGTAAAACCTATAAAACAACTGTATGGGTGAATCCTGATAAAGTTAATGGTTATAAAAAATATAACAAAGAATCACAGGGTGCAAAAATCGCTATCGGAAAACTTAAAAAGAAAATTGACGCTTGCACAAACTCGCAGGAATTACTCAATCTTGTTCTAATGCACAAGGATAGATTTTGTGATGAACTTGGAAGACCTCTTGCTATTGTGCAGGAACTTTCACAATATGTAAGCAAAGCAAATAAGAGGCTTGAAAAGCGAAAAACGGCAGATTATAAAAACTCTACAACTTTTGATAAAAAAACAATAAATACATGGGCAAATAAAACGGTCTTTAACGAGGCTTATTATCTTTCGGAAGAATCCGTAAAATTGAAAGACAAAGCAAGGGCGATGAAGGCTGCTGCAAAGACTAAGGCTGAAAAAAAAGCTGCAAATAAGATTTTAGAAGACGCAAAACTTATTTCAAAAGAAGCGATTTATAAGGAATATGATAATGAGCCAAAGAAAATAGGTACTATTGCGAATTATTTAATGGTTCTTTTTCCAAACGCTAAAGATAATGGGATTTATTGCGGAAAGGCTCATTTCGTAGACCATATTGTAAATCACCACCCGGAAATGCCTTTAGATGAATATCAAAATCTTAATTCTATAATAAGTTCTAAGAGCGATATTTATGAGGATTCAATGAACGGTAGTATTGCATTTGTAAAGACTGATAACGGCAGATTAACACTTGTCGCATTAAAAGAAGATAAGAATGGGAAGATTGTTTTTTGGAAAACGCAGTATAAAACAGGAACTAAACTAACAGGAAAGTTTAAAAAAATAAGCCTTGGAGATTATTCCAAGGCTAAACATCGGATTGAGACGGCTACCTCTCAAATCAGTCAACCTGAACAAAGTTCAGATTCCGCCATAAAGCCGGTAATTCATGGTCGTTCCGACAATTCAAATATAGCGCAGGATTACACTGTTGTCAATAAAAATGATAAAGAAAATCCGGCGGTTCAAAAGTCGTTTGCTTCAATCGTGAATGAGTTGAAGAAGTCATATTTTGATAACATAGGCGCGTAAATGATTAGAGTTAGCGTTGATTTGAATGATGATTTAATTTCTCAATTAAAAGAAAACCTTGCAGGGCTTTCAGGCGGAGCAGGTGCAAAGGTTATGCCGGGAACTTCACGCGCCTTTAATATGGCTGCAAAGTTGATTCAAAAATCATGGCAAAACTGGGCTATGGGCGGTAGTTTAATCGGCGCGGCGGATATTAAGAATCCTAATTCCCGGCTTGCTTCCAGTATTCATATCAGAAAAATAAATGATTTTGACATGAGTATTGAGACCGATTCGCGCTATATGGAGCGGATTCAAAACGGAAGTCCTGAATTTGACATGAAGACTAAATATCCATACGGAAATAAAAGCCGCGTTACACAGAGCGGCAAAAACAAGGGCGTACCTTATTTGATTATTCCTTTCCGTTGGGGTACACCGAACAAAGACGGCAGCGCAAGGGCGCATTTTGGTAATACAATTCCTTTGGAAGTGTACAAAATATTACAGTCTCGGAAGTTCAGGAAGTCTGAAACAACGGAAAACACACACCCGGAAGCGAACTTTAAGGGCGAAAACATAGAACGCGCAGAGTATGACTGGGGCGACAGAATCAAAGACGAGGACGCAGGAAACGCTAACGGTATGGTAAAAATGCGCAGCAATACCGGCAGCACTTATTTTACATTCCGCGTTATTTCGGCAAAGTCTCCTGAAAGCGCATGGGTAAGAAAAGAAGTTCCTGCAAACGATGTTGTAAGCGCAGTTGAGAAGACTACAAGGCAGAATGTTGAGGACATCTTAGAGGCAGGACTTGAACAGGACTTGGGTATATAGTTGTTACATTGACAACAGAGGGTTTTGCAAGTATTCTATAAGGGAATAATATTATTTTGAGATAATTATTTTGTCATATCGTTTGCACTTACGAAAGGCAGCGTAGACGCGGAAAGACCGTGTTTTGCGTTGTCTTTTTTTTATTTCATTCGAGGTGCGGACGAAAAATGTTGTGTTATTTAAACCGTGGAATAATCTTAGAACAGGCTTTAGTTGCGCTTGTGCGAGAATATTTTGACACGCTGCATTTGGATAATAAATATAAAAACTTCCACATATCAGTAACGACCGAACACCCATTTGCGGAGTTATATCTGCATGAAGGACAAAACGCGAGCGATTCATTTCCTTGTGTCGTAATCACTACGCAGGAAGACCGCAAACCGTATGAGTTTGACGAACTGGCTATTACACAGACCGACGGTATAGGAATTACTGAAAGCGACCTTGAAGCAATCACCAAAACGACAGAAACATACATCAATAAAAAAGGCGTTCAGAAAACAAGAGAGATTCCGGGGCTTTGTACGGTAGTTGATGATAACACACTGGACGCGATTAAGGCGACAATCAAAAAACAGAATTATTGTTACGGTTATTCAATGAGAATCCGCCGGAAAGATACTTTAGGCTTTGAGGTATGGGCGGAAAATGTGCAGCTTAAAAACGAGATATACGAGCAGTTACGTTTATTCATTACAGGCAATCTTTCACATCTTTTGGAAGAAAAATACAGTTTTTTTGATATTGCGATATTTGACAATACGATTGTAGGACACAGAAGCAACAACTACAACTTTGATTTTGATGTCGCATTGAGCGGCGCGCACATTTCGCTTGATGTGAATTATTGCGTCGAGCAAATTGTGCTAAACACAGAACTTACAGATGTAAGCAAAGAAATAATCACGGAGGCAATCAATTATGGCAAGTAAAAACACTTTGTCGGAATCCGTAGAAGAAGTTGCAGAGGAAGTTACTTCTGTATCTACATCTACGGCAACGGTAGCCGCTGCAACTCCTAAAAGAATGGGCGTTGTACGGTATTGTCAGGTTCGTGAACTTTCGCGCAGTTGGACGGCAGTAATGAAAAACCGTTACAAGAGCGAGGTTCACACTTTGGAAGAGTGGGACGAACTTTACGAATGGGTTCGTAACCGCAAAGTTGGGTCAATTTAAGGGGGTTGAAATATGGGCGTTTCAGCAGCAAAATTCAACAGTGCCGGACAGTCTTCAAGTCATTACATTCCGGGAACATACTCTCGTCGTAATACAGTAGGCGCAGGTACAGGCGTTTCCAGTGGAAACCTTTGTATCATCGGTACATCAATGGGCGGAAAACCTTTGACACTTCACGCCGTATCGGACAAGGCAGAGGCTAAAGACCTTCTTGTAAGCGGTACACTTCTTGAAGCAGTCGCACAGGCTTTCAATGGCTCAAATACCTATGTTCCGCAGCAGGTTTTCTGTATGCGTGTAAATGCAGGTACACAGTCTAGCCGTACTCTCAAAAACGGCAGTACATCAGTTCTTACTTTGAAAAGTGCCGATTATGGCGCACACATGAATCAGTTGAAAATGTGGCTTAAAGCAGGAACTACAGGAAAAAAGGTTCTTGTAAACTACAAGGGCAGTGAAGTTGAAATCGACAACATCACAAAAAAATCATTCTCAATTCTTTACTTGGGTGAAGGTGAAAGCGCAGTTTGTACAATCAATGCTACAGGCTTGACACTTACTACAGATGTTACCGCAGACAATCTTTCTATCACTTGGGAAGAGTGCGAAACTCTTGAAGAACTGGTAGCAAAAATCAATGATTCAGGCGTTTATAGCGCAACACTGATTGATACCACACCAAACACACCAACAAAGCAGCTTGACCATGTATCAAGCGTAAGTGTTCTTGACACCGCTGCAACTTTCAACAGTGATTTACAGGCACTTATCGAAGCACTGGAAAGCGTTCAGTACATCGGAGAGGGCAATGTTACTCTTACAGGTACTAGCCGCCTTATCCCGGACAACGACGAAGGATATGAGTATTTTTCCGGCGCAAACGCAGGTACGGCTACAACATCGGATTGGGAAACCGCAATCAATCTTCTTGAAAAAGAGGATATTCAGATTATCGCGACACCTGAAACCGATAGCGATATTTGCTCACTTATCGTAGACCATTGTGTAAGTATGTCTACTGTAAGCAAGAAAAAAGAGCGTACTTGTTGGATTGGTACTGCAAAAGGCACAAGCATTGATAACGCTATTACACAGGCAAAAACCTACAATAGCGAACTTGTATCACTTGTTTGTACAAGCGCAGTCGCAAACAATCCACTCACAGGTGCAAGTGAAGAAATCGCTCCTGCACTTTTGGCTTGTAAATGCGCAGGTATTGAAAGTGCAATCGGCGTTTCTAATCCGCTCACAAACAAGACAATCAAGGTTAGTTCTTTTGGTACAAAGTACAAAGAGAGCGAACTTAACAAAATGATTGCCGGCGGCGTTGTAACATTCGGTGAGAATGACGACGGCGAACTTGTTTGTATTCGTTGTATCACAACTTATCAGGGCGATTCTCTTATCCTGAACGAGCGTTCTATGATTCGTTCCGTTCTTTACATGGACAGAGACTTGCGCAAAGCA
>Ga0326514_10001975_pt1 | contig 13106 bp, 9 predicted proteins | sample 3_2548_0518_D_FD_203653 | JGI IMG/M metagenome (GOLD analysis project Ga0326514, IMG submission 203653) | Bovine rumen microbial communities from UC Davis, California, United States - 3_2548_0518 | ecosystem: Host-associated > Mammals > Digestive system > Stomach > Rumen | place: USA: California...
TAACGGTCTTCCCCCTCGGGGGATAAGAGGGGGGTCTTTATATGGATACTATTGGATTATCACTCGATACTGTATGGATGCTATTGGCAGCCATGTTGGTTTTCTGGATGCAGCCGGGCTTTGCGCTGTGTGAAGCTGGTTTTACGCGTAGCAAGAACACGGCGAACATCCTGATGAAGAACTTTGTCGACTTTATGTTCGGCTCACTGTTGTTCTTCTTCCTCGGCTTCGGCTTTATGTTCGGCAGCGATGCGCTGGGAGGTTTCATCGGTATGCCCAACTGGGGCGACCTGAGCTTCTACAAGAGCGACCTGCCCGTAGAGGGTTTCTTGATCTTCGAGACGGTGTTCTGTGCCACCTCTGCCACCATCGTCAGCGGTGCGATGGCTGAACGCACGAAGTTCTCGATGTACCTCATTTATAGTGCGGTCATTTCGCTGTTCATCTACCCCATAGAGGGACACTGGACATGGGGCGGCGGCTGGCTCTGCAACGATGCTGCCGACAGCTTTATGATGACCACGTTTGGCGAAGTATTCCACGACTTTGCGGGTTCAGCTATCGTGCATAGTGTTGGTGGCGTGTTGGCGCTGATTGGTGCGCTGGCTCTGGGTCCGCGTGTGGGCAAATACAGCAAGGAAGGCAAGAGCAACGCTATTCCAGGTCACAACCTCGCGATGGCTGCGCTGGGCGTGTTTATCCTCTGGCTCGGATGGTTTGGTTTCAACCCCGGCTCACAGTTAGCAGCCAGTGGTGAGGTGAACCGCATCGCCATCAGCCACGTCTTCCTGACCACGAACCTCGCAGCGGCTGCAGGTGGTGTAGCTACTATGTTCCTCACCTATATAAAATATGGCAAGCCGTCGCTCTCACTGACGCTGAACGGTGTGCTGGCAGGCTTGGTAGGTATCACGGCAGGTTGCGATCTCGTATCGCCTGTAGGAGCCATCATCATTGGTCTTGTCTGTGGTATCGTACTGGTGTATGCCATTGAGTTTATCGACCACAAACTGCATATCGACGACCCTGTTGGTGCCAGCTCAGTACATGGCGTATGTGGTATTCTGGGTACACTGATGACGGGTCTGCTGTCTACTTCGAATGGCGCGTTCTATGGTCACGGCTGGGGATTCTTCGGTGCTGAGCTGTTTGGCATCCTGGTCATCGATCTCTGGGCAGCTGCCTGTGGCTTCGCCTTGTTCTACGGTATCAAGAAACTGCACGGCCTGCGTGTTGATAAGCGAATTGAAGAGGAAGGACTCGACGTTTACGAGCATGGAGAGCTCTGTTATAACTAAGTGAAAAGTGAAGAGTGAAAAGTGAAAAATTTGCTACCGCTCAGTATTAAAAACAGATAAGTAAAAGGTTATGAAAAAGATTATTTTATTGGCAACGGGTTTGGTCATGAGTATGACCACCCTTGCTCAGGATGAAGTAGAGACAACGGTTGCTGCCGATGTAGTGAGTAGTTACATCTGGCGTGGTCAGGACTTGGGAAGTGCTGCTATTCAGCCGACGCTGGGTGTGGGGTATAAAGGTCTGTCGCTGACAGCATGGGGCAGCTACGGACTGGTGAACACTGCCGATACTAAGGAGTTCGACCTGACACTGGCTTACACCACAGGAGGTTTCAATATCGGCATCACGGACTATTGGTTCGATGCCGGTCTTGATCCAGACGTACGCTACTTCAAGTACGATGCCCACGGCACGAACCACGTCTTCGAGGCTAATATCGGCTACGACTTCGGCCCACTCAGCCTACAGTGGTTTACGAATTTCTCTGGCAACGACTATAAGGCGGACGGCAAGCGGGCCTACAGCAGTTACGTGGAAGTAGCTGTCCCATTCCGCCTTGCTACAGTCGACTGGACTGCTACGGCCGGCGCCGTCCCCTTTGAGTCTGCTCAGTATGGCACAAGCGGCTTTGCTGTGACCAACCTGGCACTAAAAGCCACGAAGGACATCAAAGTGACGGACACATTCTCGATTCCCGTCTTCGGACAGGTGGTCGGCAACCCGTGCTCACAGAAAGCCTACCTGGTCTTTGGTTTTACGCTGCAGCCATAACCTTTCCAGACGGCACAGTCGTCATGCTTACAGGACAAAAATCTTCAAAAATCTTACAAAAATAGCTGCGCGTGAGAAGATTTTTGTTAAATTTGTGAAGATTTTTGTCCTTATATCACCGCTTTTGGTGTTTTTCGTGGTATGATTGAGCAGTTACTCTCAGACCCCCGTTAGACTTAATATTATTAAAAGGTGGGTGGAAGTTGCATCATAATTCTGAAAGAATTCGTAACTTTGCAGCAACTTTTCGATACGCTTATTAGTTTTAGAATACATGCCACGAAGAAATTTTAGAAAAACCATTGTACTATTGTTCTGCGCTGTACTGACCGCTGCAGCCTGTGTGGGATGTGGTGGTGGCACCGGCAATGAGGAGTTGGCGGCACGGCTGGCAGACGAGATTGTTGATGAGGGGACAACCAATATTGAACGTGCCTTGGTTCGGGTGGACAGTGCAGAGCAGGCCCGGGTGTTCACGGCGGTACATGCCAACACCGTCAAGGCTATGATTTATGAGAATGCCGACCAGCGACGGATGGCAGTCTATTATGCAGAGAAAGCTATTGCGGCGGAGGACGATTCTGCCCCTTGGCTTAAGCCGCATCCCCGATTAACAGGGGAGCTCAAATGTATGGCTCGCTGGATTCTGGCTGACGGTGCATACGCCAATGGCGAGTACGGGAAATCGATTGCGCTGGCAAAAGAAATCCTTGCATTTGTGGGCGACGAAGCATCCCCTAAGGATGTAGCCATGAAGTGCAGGGCGTTGTCGCAGATGGCAGAATGTGAAAGCGAGCTGAACCACGTGGACGAGGCCGAGCGACTGTTCCTGCTATGCATCGACCTCATGATGGAGAGTACACAGCATACCAACCAGTGCGACGACATAGACCCACTTATTTACACGCTACTCGTACTCAACGACCTGTATATCGATAACAGGATGCCGGAGAGGGCACTGTCGCTCATGGCGAAGATGGACACAGCCATCAACCGTCTGGCAAGGTGTTCCAACGATACAGACTGGGCGGTGCAGACGCGTCGCAACAACGTGACCATCAGCAAGGCGATAGTCTATACGGCAAACAATCAACAAGAGCAGGCCGATGCCCTCTTTCGCAAACATCAGCAGTCTCCAGGCCTCGATGCCGCCGACAAGACCGTCGAAGGTGTCTATCTGACCATGAAGGGGCGATACGACGAGGCTATCCGCATGTTCGACGAGGCCGACTCCCTTATGCGTGCAAGCGGTGACCCCATCACCGACATCTACGTTAAAAATTTCTTGAAACACAGATACAATGCGTTGCAACAGTCGGGACGCACGGCAGAAGCTTTGGCAATGAGCAACTACATGCGGCAGTTGACAGACTCCATACGTCAACAAGAACGGAAGGCCGACGTGGAGCAGTTGCAGGAAATCAAACGGCAGGAAGAGGAAAATATCCGTAAACGCCAGTCGCTTACGACGTATCGCATCTTCCTCGTCGCCACCATCGTGCTGTTGCTGATGGCCATCTACATCATCTGGCGCGTCCGTCGTGACAACCGTTTGTTGACCGAGAAAAACCACAGCCTCTACGAGCAGATTCAGCAGCGTGCGCAGGCTGAGGCCGAAGAGCAACGCCAACTGCAGGAGATGCCTGAAGAAAGCCTCACATCCGAGCAGCAACTCTACCGCCGCCTCTGCACGCTGATGACCGACCAGCAGCCCTACACCGACGAAAACCTGAACCGCGACACACTTGCCCAGCTTCTTGGCACCAATGCCAAGTACGTGGTACAGGCCATCCGTGAGTGTTCGCATGGCGAGACCGTCATGGACTTCATTATCCGCTACCGTTTGGAACATGTGGCCCATCTGCTGAAGACCACAGACCAGCCCATTGCTATCGTCGGCGAATTGTCGGGTATCCCCAGCCGGGCCACGCTCGCCCGCCTTTTCCGTAATGCATACGGTATGTCATGTAGTGAATATCGGCAGGTATCGCAGCGGAAATAGCAGAATTCCCAGATTTGAGACATCTTTTCCCACCAGTGAGACATCCTTTTCGTTGGTGGATTGTACTTTTGCAGTTTGAAAACGCAAAAGAATTGAAACGTATGGATACAAATCTTATTATGAGAAAGAGTTTTATGATGCTCATAGCCGGACTTTTCTGTGCTATGACGACAATGTTGTTTACTGGATGTAGTAGTGACAACGATGACAATCCGACAACGGATCCGACGAAGGAGTCAGTTGACTACACTGTCATTTTCTACGGACAGGGTGGCGAAAACCTGGATATGCAAATTATGGATAATATCAGCCAGTTCTTCCTTGCCGATGCCTCGAGTTACAAGAAGGTCAATGTGGTAGGACAGTACAAGTGCTCAACAGCAGAGAACCTGATGGAAAATAGCTTATCTGAGGACTATGCATCGAAGTTCGGCAGCAAGACCTATCGTTTCGTGTGCAACTCAAAGGTGGAATACCAGGAAGCCTGGATGGATGATGTCAACATCTACGGTGCCGATAACTGCGACTGCACGAATCCCGACTCGCTGGCGAACTTCATTAACTGGGCTGCCCGTGTCTGTCCTGCCAAGAACTACGTACTCATCTTCTCTGACCACGGCGGTGGCTACATGCCGCATGACGACCTGCCTTACCAGCCAGCCACACGTGGCTTGATTTATGACGACGGTAACGACAAGAGCCATTTCACCGTCACGTCGCTCACCAGTGCCCTCCGTGCTGCCGGCATCCGTCCGCAGGTTATCTATATGGATGCATGTCTGATGAACACCGTTGAGTACCAGTTCGAGCTAAAAGACCTGTGCGACTACTACGTGGCCTCAACGTTCTGCGTGCCCGGCGTGGGCGGTGACTATACGACGCTCGTCAACAGCCTGGCTACCACCGATATTGAGAAGGCGCTGACAGCCCTCGTCAACAGCGACATTGCCCGATGGGGTGACGAGGAGTTCAACGGTAGCGACATCATGCGCATCTTCAACGACCAGACCGTCACCCGAACCGCCAAGCTCAATGACTTTGGCATCGCGCTGAAGGCGTTTTCCGACAAGCTCGTAGCGGCCTACCGGAGCGGCGACCAGACAGTGGTAAATGCCATCGACGAATGTACAAAAGTTGCCTTCAAGGTGGAGAGGGAGAGACCCACATACGACCTGATTGACTATGTGAACGCTATTTGCGATGCACTGCCCGCCGTGTTCCCCGCCACCCTGCGCTCACAGGTGAACGACGCCTTCCAGGCCTGTGTGGTCAAGGCTGGCTGTAGCGAGACACTGGCGAACAAAGAACTCTCCGTAGAGCTAAGCGTGCTGATAGGCTTCGACAACACCTACGTCTACAACGGACAGGCCCTCGGCGAACAGGGAGAGGTGACGGATGCCATCAAATACTTTTACGCCGACGGTCGCAGTCTCCTTCTGAAGCCTGCATATCCCGATTTCAAGGTAGAAAATACATGGGGTTCCACATTCGGCGCCACCTACAAGCAACTGGCCTTCGACAAGGCCGTGGGTTGGAGCCGCTGGATTGAGACAAACAAGCAGATGCCCTGCCAGAACTCACCCCTTGAGTGGAGCGTTGACTTCTTCTACGATGTAATGAACAACATTCAATAACTTCATCTGAAAAAGGTGTTACTTAAAATTCTGGAACGGCTTCCTGAGCGACATCACCTGCGGCATCTACACGCCCAGCACAACGTATAGCCTTTCCAAGTGCTTATCCTCCCCTTGTCGTGATGGCAAGGGGAGTTTTTTATCTCTGTGCCCGATAACAGATTGTAGAAGAATGACACTGTTTAAGCACAAAGTGTTAGCAAATAGGAACCAAAGCACACTACAAACCTTACAAATAGTAAGTTTATACTGTTTTTAACAAACAAAAAGTAAGCCAACTTAACGTTTTTGCGGCAAATTGTATTACCTTTGCATCATCAAACAAGCAAACAGACATTATTAATTAAAATAAGTATCATTATGGAAGCATTAAGATTTCAGGTTGTCGGTGAGGCGTTCAAGAAGAAGCCGCTCGACGTAAAAACGCCCAGTACAAGACCTTATGAGTATTTTGGCAAGAAGGTCTTCAATCGCGAGAAGATGTACAAGTATCTGCCGAAGCAGGTGTACGAGAAGATGATAGACGTGATGGACAACGGTGCCCGTCTGGATCGTGACATCGCTGACGCTGTGGCTGCCGGCATGAAACAGTGGGCCATCGAAAGCGGTGTGACGCATTATACACACTGGTTCCAGCCCCTGACAGAAGGTACTGCCGAGAAGCACGACTCGTTTATCGAGCACGATGGCAAGGGTGGTATGGTAGAAGAGTTTTCAGGAAAATTGCTCGTTCAGCAGGAGCCGGATGCCTCGTCGTTCCCCTCTGGTGGTATCCGCTCCACCTTCGAGGCTCGCGGTTATTCTGCTTGGGATCCCACATCGCCCGTCTTTATTATTGACGACACGCTGTGTATTCCCACCGTATTTATCAGTTATAGCGGCGAGGCGCTCGACTACAAGGCTCCGTTGCTGCGTGCTCTGCATGCCGTCAACGTGGCTGCTACGGAGGTGTGCCACTATTTCGACCCCACGGTAAAGAAGGTGACCTCGAACCTCGGCTGGGAGCAGGAGTATTTCCTCGTGGACGAAGGACTCTATGCCGCACGTCCTGACCTGCTGCTGACGGGTCGCACGCTCATGGGACACGACTCTGCCAAGAACCAGCAGATGGACGACCACTACTTTGGTGCCATCCCTGAGCGTGTCGCAGCCTTTATGCGCGACCTGGAAATTCAGGCACTGGAGTTGGGTGTACCCTGCAAAACACGTCACAACGAGGTGGCCCCCAACCAGTTTGAGTTGGCTCCTATCTTCGAGGAGACGAACCTGGCCGTTGACCACAACATGATGCTGATGTCGCTGATGAAGAAGGTGGCTCGCAAGCACGGTTTCCGTGTGCTGCTCCATGAAAAGCCTTTCGCAGGCATCAACGGAAGTGGTAAGCACAACAACTGGAGTCTCTCGACCGACAACGGCATCCTGCTGCATGCCCCTGGCAAGAATGCAGAACAGAACCTGCGCTTTGCCACGTTTATCGTTGAGACGCTGATGGGTGTCTATCGTCACAACGGACTGCTGAAGGCCAGCATCATGAGTGCCACCAATGCCCATCGTCTGGGTGCCAACGAGGCGCCTCCTGCCATCATCAGCTCATTCCTCGGCAAGCAGCTCAGCGAACTGCTCGACCATATCGAGAAGGCCGACAAGGACGATATCTTCTCGATGGACGGCAAGCAGGGCATGAAGATGGACATTCCTGAGATTCCTGAACTGCTGATTGACAATACCGACCGTAACCGTACGTCACCCTTCGCCTTCACCGGCAACCGCTTTGAGTTCCGTGCCGTAGGTTCTGAGGCCAACTGTGCATCGGCGATGATTGCCCTGAACAGCGCTGTTGCCGAAGCCCTCGTCGACTTCAAGAAACGTGTGGATGCCAAGATTCCTGAGTATGAGACGAAGCTTGCTGGCACAGAGCATAGCGCCAAGTACCACGCCATCATCGACGTGCTGCGTGAGGATATCAAGACTTGTAAGCCCATACGTTTCGATGGCAACGGCTACTCTGACGAGTGGGTTGTCGAGGCTGAGAAGCGTGGCTTGGATGTTGAGAAGAGCTGCCCGAAGATATTCGAGCGTTACCTCGACCCGGACAGCATTCAGATGTTCGAGAGCCTGGGCGTGATGACAAAGAAGGAACTTGAGGCCCGCAACGAGGTGAAGTGGGAGACCTACACGAAGAAGATTCAGATTGAGGCTCGCGTGCTGGGCGACCTCTCGATGAACCACATCATCCCCGTCGCCACCCGTTATCAGAGCGACCTGCTGAGCAATGTCAACCACATGTCAGTGGTCTTCCCTATCGACACCGCCGACAAACTGTCTGCCCGCAACAAGAAGATCATTCAGGAGATTGCCGAGCGCACTTCTGCCATCGAGAAGGGTGTAGAGGAACTCGTAGAAGCCCGCAAGAAGGCCAACAAGATTACCGACGAGCACGAGAAGGCCATCGCCTACCATGACAAGGTAGAGCCGAAACTCGACACCATCCGCTATGAGATCGACAAGCTGGAGCTCATCGTAGATGATGCTCTCTGGCCACTGCCGAAATACCGTGAGCTGCTATTCATAAGATAATCAAACTCAAAAGGTTTGAAGTTTGCAGAGCAAATACGAACGCAAGTTCAAGTTTGCATGGGGACTCGACGCTGTGATAGCCTCGGGTCCCTGTCTTTTTGGCCATTTTTTAGAGTTTTATTCTATTTGAGGGTCTTAAAAAAGCCTTGAATAGAAAGATTTTCTTTTAAATATTGAATATTAGGGATATTTTCCATATTTCGCAAATAATTTGGTGGATATTTCTAGAGTTCGTACCTTTGCACCCAGAAAAAGTAACAAACAGTATTAACAATTAAATAAGAAAGGATAAGATTATGAGTAAGAAGAATTACAAGTTTGAGACTTTGCAACTGCATGTAGGCCAGGAACAGGCTGACCCCGCAACCGACGCCCGCGCCGTGCCTATCTATCAGACCACATCGTATGTGTTCCACAATTCACAGCACGCTGCCGATCGCTTCGGACTGCGCGATGCAGGTAACATCTATGGTCGTCTTACCAACTCCACTCAGGGGGTGTTCGAAGATCGCGTCGCTGCCCTTGAGGGTGGTGTGGCAGGTCTGGCAGTCGCCTCTGGTGCTGCAGCTATCACCTACGCCCTGCAGAACATCGTGCAGAATGGTGACCACATCGTAGCTGCCGACAATCTCTATGGCGGTTCTTACAATCTGATTACGCACACGCTGGCTACGCAGGGCATCACGAATACTATTATTAATGTGAACGACCTCGAAGCCCTCGATGCAGCTATCCAACCCAATACTAAGGTCGTCTATGCCGAGACCTTCGGCAACCCTAACTCTGACGTGCTCGACTTGGAAGGCGTTGCCGCTGTGGCACACAAGCATGGTATTCCGTTCATCGTCGACAACACCTTCGGCACACCTTATCTGATTCGTCCTCTGGAGCATGGAGCTGACATCGTGGTACACTCGGCTACGAAGTTCCTCGGTGGTCACGGAAGTTCACTCGGCGGTGTCATCGTCGACGGTGGCAAGTTCGACTGGAAAGCCAATCCCGACAAGTTCCCAACACTGGCTAAGCCCGACCCAAGCTATCACGGCATTGTGTTTGCCGACGCTGTAGGTGCTGCTGCTTACGTCACACGCATTCGTGCCGTCATCCTACGTGATACAGGTGCTGCCATCTCGCCGTTCAACGCCTTCATCCTGCTGCAGGGCGTCGAGACCCTGAGTCTGCGCGTAGAGCGTCATGTGGAGAACGCTCTGAAGGTGGTCGATTTCCTCAGCAAGCATCCTAAGGTGGCTGCCGTACATCACCCTGCTCTCGAGAGTCATCCCGACCATAAGCTCTATCAGAAGTACTTCCCCAATGGCGGTGGCAGCATATTCACCTTCGAAGTCAAAGGCGGACAGGAAGAGGCCTGGAAATTTATCGACGCCCTGCAAATCTTCTCGCTGCTGGCTAATGTGGCCGACGTGAAGAGCCTGGTGATTCATCCCTACACCACCACCCACTCACAGCTCTCGCCCGAGGAACTGGCTGAGCAGCACATCACGCCATCTACCGTCCGTCTGAGTATTGGAACAGAACATATCGATGACATCATCGAAGACCTCACTCAGGCTCTGGACAAAATCTAAAGGTAAAAAAGTAAAAAGGTAAAAAGTAATCTGTCAAATCCTTCAAAAGATTTGGCAGATTGCTTCGAATATAGTAATTTCGCACCCAATAAACCGACGTAGAGATGAGAAATTATATTTTAGCCGATAATCAGGAGCTGACACGGTTCGCTCTGGAAAGCCTCCTTCAGAAAGACGAGGAAAACGTAGTGTATCGTGCTTTCGACAAAGCAGGACTCGTGGAGCAGCTCAAGGAACATGAAAGTGCCGTAGTGTTGCTCGACTACACCCTGTTCGACTTTGCCGACGAGGATCAGCTCTTGATTATCGCTGAGCGTTTCAACCTGTCAGAGTGGATTCTTATCAGCGACGAGCTGACACCCCAGTTCATACGCCGAGTGGTCTATTCTTCGCACCAGTTCAGTGTGGTGTTTAAGGATGGACCTCTGAGCGAGGTTCGCGAGGCTCTCAATGCTGTCAACCGCCATGCGCGCTACCTTAGCCAGCGTGCATTGGAGGCCATCATCACACAACAACAGGAAGAGGAAACGCCTAGTGTCCTGACAACAACAGAGATGGAAATCGTGAAGGCCATCGCACTGGGTAAAACGACTAAGGAGATTGCAGCCGAGCGGTTTTCGAGTATCCATACCGTGACCACTCACCGCAAGAACATCTTCCGCAAGTTGGGCATCAACACAGCGCACGAAGCGGTGAAGTACGCGCTCCGTGCGGGGTTGATAGATCCATCGGAATTTTATATTTAAGGAGATTAATGAAAGAAAAGATTGTTTTAGTAACAGGTGCCAACAAAGGCATCGGGTTCGGAATTGCCAAACATCTCGGAAAGAGTGGCTGGCAAGTCATTATCAGTGTACGTGACGGACAGCGGGCCGAGAAAGCCATCAATGAACTGAAGTCGGATGGCGTCAATGTATTGGGTTGGGTAAACCTTGAACTGCGCGACCTCAACAGCATCGAACAGGCTGCCAAGGAGATTCAGGAGAAATATGCCGGTCTCTCGCTGCTGGTAAACAATGCCGGCATCCCTGGTGATATGAGCGTTGACAGCGAGCATACAGAGCTGAGCGACATCAAAGAAACGCTCGACGTGAACTTCATCGGCACCTTCGCCCTCACCAAAGCCCTGCTGCCTCTGCTCACCAAGAACGAGGGGCGCATCGCCAACGTGACAGTTCCTTCTGAAATCAGCCCGTACTGGCATCCCTTGGCCTACGTCGCCAGCAAGGCGGCGCAGAACGCCATGATGGGCGTGATGGCTATCGAGTTTCAGCAGAGTAACACCCAGGTAGAGATTTTCTCCGTACACCCCGGTCCCACCACTACCGACCTGAACGGCAACATGGCGCTGCCTGGTTTTCATGATATCGAGACGGTGGGTGAGAAGTTTGCTGAACTGATTAACGACGGTCAGCATCATCAGGGCGAGTTCATCGAACTCTATCCCATTGTGAAAGAGGATTAGTAATCAAAAAAAGTCTCACTTCTCGGTGAGACTTTTTTTGATATCCTCCAGCAAATCCTCTGGGGCCTCAAGACCGATGCTTAATCGTACCGCTGTATCTGGCACGGACATCTCGGCGCATTGCTCAGGTGTGAAGAGACCAAAGATGGTCGAGGCGGGATGTATGGCCAGCGACTTGCGGTCGAAGAGGTTCGTGGCACGACGGATGACCTGCAACTTGTCGATGAACGCCCAAGCGGCTTCCTTCGATTCGAGGTCGATGGTGAAGACGGCTCCAGGCAACGGGCCAAATTGCCGCTCTGATAATTCATGGAAGGGATTATCCTCCAAGCCGGTATAATTCACGCGCTTGATTTCCGGCAGTTGCTGACATTGCTGGGCAAGCCATAAAGTAGTCTCAGCCTGACGACGATAGCGGATGTCGAGCGTATCGAGGCCGAGCGTTTCCATATAGGCGGCCTGCGGTGTCATCAGCGAACCGAGATTCGTCACCAGTTCCGTTTTCACACGCGCAGTAAAGGCCAACTTCTTACCAACACGCTTAGTCCGGGCCTGCAGGACGGGCGACGGGTGCTGCGACCAGTCATAGCGTCCGTAGTCGATGAGCAGACCGCCAAGACCTGTGCCGCCGCCAGAGATATACTTCGTGCTGCTGACCACCTCGATATCCACACCCAATTCATTGGCATGGAAGGTGGAGAACGGCACGATGGTCGTATCGGCTATCAGGGGTACGCCCTTCCGATGGGCAATCTCCGACAGCTTCTTGATATCGGCCACGAACAACTGCGGATTGGTGATAATCTCAAAGAACAAGGCTGCGGTCTTATCGTCAATCTGCGTCTCCACCTCCTCAGGCTTCGTGAAGTCCACAAAGCGCGGTTCTACGCCGAAACTGCCCAACGTGTCGCGAATCAGCGAGACGCTGTTGCCAAACAGATGCTTCGAGGCCACGATATTCAGGCCCGCCGCACTCACCGCCGTCAGGGCATAGTGGATAGCCGCCATACCCGTGTTCAGCGCCGTGACGCTCTGTGCGCCTGTTATCCCCCGCACGCGCTCCTCTAAATAAGTCACCGTGGGATTGGCGATGCGGGCATACGATGGCGCCATCGAACGTCCGCAGAAGGCGTCGCTCATCGCCTTGGCATCGGGGAACTCAAATGCCGCCGTGTAATACACCGGCATCGAGAGTGCCCCGTATGCGTCAGGTTTCTGATACTTTGTGGTTAATACTTTCGTTTCGTATTGCATCAATGTGATTTACGATTTACAAATTTACGATTTACTATTTCTGACGACTGCCCACAATCTTGCGGACGGCAATCACGAGTTTATCCACATCCTCGCGGGTGTTGTAGAGGGCGAAGGTGGGGCGGACGCTCATCTCGTAGCCGAGGGCACGGAGGGCGGGCTGAGCGCAGTGGTGACCGGCACGCACTGCGATGCCCTCCTTATCTAACAACGTACCTGTTTCTGGAACGGGGATGCCATCGAGGACAAAGCTCACCACACTGACGCGGTTCTTGGGATTGCCAATGAGCGTGAGACCAGGAATCTGGGCCAGTTGCTCGCGGGCATACTCCGTCAGTTTGTGTTCGTGTGCCTCGATGTTGCGGATGCCGAGATGACTCACGTAGTCGAGGGCGGCACCGAGTCCGATGGCGTCGGCCACGTTGGGCGTACCAGCCTCGAAACGGGCGGGCGGCACATTGTACTCCGTGCGCTCGATGGTCACGTCCTTGATCATGTTACCACCACCCTGCCAGGGC
>Ga0326514_10001977_pt1 | contig 13098 bp, 12 predicted proteins | sample 3_2548_0518_D_FD_203653 | JGI IMG/M metagenome (GOLD analysis project Ga0326514, IMG submission 203653) | Bovine rumen microbial communities from UC Davis, California, United States - 3_2548_0518 | ecosystem: Host-associated > Mammals > Digestive system > Stomach > Rumen | place: USA...
CCGTCAAATCCCCGGAGTACATTCCATTATCACCACCCTTTATGGGAAACAGGCAGGCGAGGTGTGGACCCGGGAAGAAATCCACACTCTGAGGACAGAGGTAGAAGCCGCCGGACTTTCGATAGCAGGCATCGAAAGCGTGAATGTTCACGAGGATATTAAACTAGGTGTTCCAACTCGTGATCAGCTGATTGACAACTACATCGAAACTCTCTCAAACCTAGGTAAAGAAAATATCCATATGGTCTGCTACAACTTTATGCCTGTCTTCGATTGGACAAGGACCGAGCTGGCAAGAAAGCTTCCTGACGGATCCACTGCCATGGCTTATACCCAAGCAGCTGTAGATGCTCTTGTGCCTGAGAAAATGTTCAATTATATCTCTGAAGGCACGAATGGTACAATCATGCCGGGCTGGGAGCCAGAAAGATTAGCACATGTAAGGGAACTCTTCGATAAATATGAAGATATAACGGAAGAAGATTTGTGGGCTAATCTGAAGTATTTTCTTGAACGCATCATGCCTGTATGCAACGAATATAATATCAAGATGGCGATTCATCCCGATGATCCGGCATGGTCTGTATTTGGCCTTCCCAGAATTATTACCTGCAGGGAAAATCTGATTCGCATGATGCATATGGTAGATGATGTTCATAATGGTGTAACCTTCTGTACAGGTTCTCTTGGAACTAATCTGCAAAATGATCTACCAGGCATCATCCGTTCACTCAAAGGAAGGATTCATTTTGCACATGTAAGGAACTTAAAATTCATCACTCCCACCAACTTCGAGGAATCTTCTCACCTGTCTTCTGATGGCTCTTTTGACATGTATGAGATTGTTAAAGCCCTCTATGATATTGGATTCGATGGTCCTATACGTCCGGATCACGGCCGCATGATATGGGGCGAAAAGGCTATGCCCGGCTATGGTCTCTACGATCGTGCTCTGGGCGCAACCTATATCAACGGTCTTTGGGAGGCAATCGAGAAAAGTACATTAAGAAATTAATTCCCAATCGAGTAGGAGGCGGTGATTAACCGCCTTCCTCTCACAGCACCGTACGTACGGTTCCGTATACGGCGCTTTCAATAGTTGACGTGCATAGACTGATAGGCTGTGGCTAAATCAAAGTAGCCCCAGTTTATCAGTCTTTCTTTCGTTAGAGCGGATTAACACCACCCGTGTGGACCGTGGCACAGTAGCCTCTCCTCGTATTAGCTGTCTGGTAGGCAAGCCAATCGGGAACTCCCAAACCTCTGAGTTTCCTGAGTTTTGTTCTGGGTTTCTTCCACTGTATCCAGATGCACATACGGATGCGGCTGTAAAGCCACCCGTTGAGAGCCTCGACGTTGTTCTTCATGCTGGCAATGCCGAAATAGTTAAGCCATCCACGCATAAATACTTTGATTTTCTCCATGGCAGAGACAATGCTGCCGCATTTGCTCCGGGAAGTGAGCATGCGAAGCTCGTCCTTGGCTTTCTTCCATGACTTGGCATGTACACGGATGTAAATGCATCTGCCGTTCTTCCCGAAGCAGAAGCCAAGGTACTTAAAATTTCGTATTGCAAAAACACTGACCGTGCGACTTTTCTCTCGGTTCACCTTCAGTTTCAAGGTTTCCTCGAGGTATTTCGTGCTGGACTCCAGCTGTCACGCGACAAATTTAAATTCCACCCGACGTCAAAAATACGACGAATTAATATCTGAAAACATAAATGTTATCTCTGAGAGTGTGCCGCATTTTACGGCACGCTTTTTTCTATGTCTCCTTGACGTTTATTGTTCTGTTCCGTATAGTTTTTGTGGCACAAAAAAACGGAGAAAGAACAGCCCCTACCACAGTTCGCTCTTTCTCCATTCACACAAACAGCACATGCACCAAGATCACCTCAAAGGGTATCGCATACGGTGTCCCGTGCTATTCATAACTATGATAAGAAAGAACGCTCTCACTTGCAAGCTAATTCTGATAAAAAGTTCTGCCACTTCACTATTTCACCGCTTTATCAACAGTTTTTTACCGGAACGTGAGAGCTGTCCTTACTGCGGAGCGGCTGGAACATGCAGCTCTTTTGGGTCTTATGACCGATATATCATCGATTTCGTCGCGGGACGGTCTACTGAGGTTTCTGTAAAAGTACCCCGTGTAAGGTGCTCCGGCTGTGGCTGCACTCATGCCATTCTTCCAGATGTCCTGGTACCATACCGGTCTTACAGTCTTTTCTTCATGCTCCACGTCATCGGTGAATACCTTGCTCATATCCGCACCGTAGAGCAGACCTGCCTGCGCTTCGGCATCACTGTATCGATGTTCTATCGATGGCTACGTGTTTTTAAAGCACACAAGGAGGAATGGCTCGGCGCGCTTAAGAGCTTTGAAACTGAGGATACCACACTGTTTTATGACCTGACTCACTGCGATCCGTTCTCTGCTTTCAGCAAAGAGTTCTATCACCGCACGCTCCTGTCTTTTCTCCAGTCACACCGAAATCCGGCGAATTGCAGATACCAGCCGGGGAAGCACCCATAACAACCATCGCCTTCAACACAACACGGGAGTGGTTTCCCCGGGTGGATAAGGCTACGATACTCCTATACAGAAAAGGAGGATCAGAAGCATGATAAATCCGAGTAACATCAACACAGAGATCGCCAGAGCCGCACAGATTGCGCAGTTCCGCTTCGCCCTGATCGCACCCGTCATACAGGATCTGTATGCAGATGCCAGCCGAACGGAATACTACAAGCGGGTAACTGAGAAACCACTCACCCTGCCGGATGGAACTGTGGTCGACTACAACTACAAGACCATAGAGAAGTGGGTGTCTCTCTATAAAAGAGGGGGCATCGATGCGCTCATGCCACGCACTCGCTCCGACAAGGGCACGACCCGGGTCCTGTCTGACGAAGCCATCTCCAGGATCTTTCAGCTTAAGCAGGATTTTCCACGGCTCAACGCTACGCAGATCCATCAGTAGCTGATCAAGGAAGCCTATATCCCGGCGACCGTGAATGTTTCAGCTGTACAGCGCTTCATTAAGAAGAATGATCTGAAGTCGGCCCGAAATCCCAACCTGAGAGACCGGAAGGCTTTTGAAGAAGATGCCTTTGGCCGTATGTGGCAGGCAGATACCTGTTATCTTCCTCACATCACGGAAGACGGAAAGTGCCAGCGTGTTTATGCGATCATGATCATCGACGACCATTCCCGCCTCCTGGTCGGCGGCGAGCTTTTTTATAACGATAACGCTGCCAACTTCCAGAAGGTGTTCAAAGATGCCATCGCTGCCTATGGAGTACCGTCAAAGCTTTACGTCGACAACGGCTGCTCCTATGCGAATGAGCAGCTCTCCCTCATCTGCGGCAGTCTCGGGACTGTACTGCTTCATACCCGTGTCCGTGACGGGGCCAGTAAAGCGAAGATCGAGCGGCAGTGGAGGACACTGAAGGAGACCTGGCTCTACGGCCTTGATATCGATCAGATCCATTCTCTCTCTCAGTTCAACGGCATGCTCAGGGACTACATCCTGAACTACAATCACGCAAACCATTCCGGGATCGGCTGTTCTCCGTACGAACGGTATCAGGCCACAAAGGATGCTGTTCATCTGCCTTCGTCGCAGAAATGGCTGGACGAATGCTTCCTGAACCGGATCATCCGCAAGGTCCGTAAAGACGCGACCGTGTCCATCGACTCCGTCAGCTATGACGTACCGATGCAGTTCATTTCGCAGAAAGTAGAGATCCGCTATCAGCCCAATGACATGGATACCGCGGCGATCCTTTACGAGAATGAGCACTTCCCAATCCGTAGAACAGACAAAGTGGCCAACTGCCACACGAAGCGGAATAACCCCGTAAATATCGACTATTCTCAGATCGGAGGTTAACTAATGGCGAAATTTCTTGATTACTATGGTCTATCCTTCAATCCGTTTGATAAACAATGGGTCAAAGAGAAAGATGCCTTCCAATCAAACGACTTCCGGCAGATGCATGACCGCATGAATTACCTCAAAGAGGTTCGCGGGATAGGTGTTTTCACTGCACGTCCGGGCATGGGTAAAAGCTATGCCCTGCGATGCTTCGCCAAAGACCTGAACCCAAACCAATACCACATGGAGTACATTTGTCTTTCTACCGTAAGTGTTGCTGAGTTCTATGGCCAGCTCTGTCAGGCACTGGGTGTCAGCATGAAAGGAGGAAAGCCGGGACGATTCCGTGCTATCCAGGAACAGATCGAATACCTTTACCGTGAGAAGCATCAGCCTCTAATGCTCGCCATAGATGAAGCACAATACCTGAACACCGCGATCCTGAACGACATCAAGATGCTGATGAACTATGGATATGACTCACTGAACTGCTGTACTCTGATCCTGTGTGGAGAGCCACACCTGAACAACATCCTGCGCAAACCGGTCCACGAAGCCCTCCGCCAGCGTATCACTGTCCATTATGACTTTGCCGGTCTTACAGAGGATGAAGTTCCTGAGTATGTCCGGCATAAACTCAGTTCTGCCGGTGGAGCACCATCGATCATGAATGATGCAGCCATGTCTTCCGTGAACAGTCTGTCCCAGGGAAACCCGCGCATCATTGATAACATCCTCACTGATGCGCTGGCGATCGGTTCTCAGATGGGAAAGCAGGTGATCGATGCGGATGTGATCCTCTCGGCGGTCAACAACCAGCAGCTTTAGCATTCCGGCCATGAGTAGATCTCATGGCCTTTGCTGATCCCAGCCATACGGTGCTGGTCTCAGCAAAAGCGATGAGAGTATGCTGTTTTTCTGATGAGAGTGTGCATCCTCCGATGCGACTGCGCAGTCAGAGCGGCGAAGTCTGCGAAAATAAAGTGCAGTTTCTTCCGCTAGCAATTCGCCGCCTGACATCCAGCAATCATTCGGATGCCCGTTCACTTTTAGCAAGCAGAACGATGTCATCCACATAGCAGATGCATGGCACCCCTCTTTTGCTGAACTCCTGGTCAAATTCGTTAAGATATATGTTGGCAAGCAGGGGAGAAAGATTTCCACCCTGCGGTGAGCCTTCATCTGTCTTGACAATAACACCGTTTTCCATGACCCCACTCTTCAGGTATCTCTTGATCATCTGTATGACTCTCTCGTCCTTGATTGTCCGCCGCAGAAGATTGAGCAGTATCACATGATTAAGAGTGTCGAAGTACTTGGACAGGTCGAGAACCACCGCTCTTGTATATCCTGCTTCCGCATACTCCTTAATCTTCAGAATCGCATCTTTAGCACTTCTTCCCGGTCGATAGCCGAAACTACCTTCCGAAAACAGTGGTTCATACATAGGCATAAGTTGTTGAGCCATTGCCTGCTGTATGATACGGTCTGTAACAGTAGGAATACCAAGCTTGCGTATTCCACCGTCCGGCTTCGGGATTTCCACTCTTCTGACAGGTGAAGGTGTATAGTGCCCCTTTTTGATTCTGTCTGTCAGTTCGTTTCCATGCTCCTTTAGCCACGGAAGTGCCTGCTCGATGGTCATGCCATCAACACCCGGCGCTCCCTTGTTTGCCTTCACTCTTTTATAAGCTCTGTTGAGGTTGTCCTTATCCAGTATCTTACTCAAGATGTCCGGCTCTGCACTGTCTCTTTCTTCCCATATCCGGTTGAACGAGCGGTGTGCTCTTACATACCCTTTACGTTCCGCGCTATCTCTTTGTAAGCAGCTTTCATTGTTTTCTACACCCACTATTTGTTCCTCCTATCCGGGTCATACTTGGGACTCCTATTGATTCGGTCCTTCACCTCTCGGCTACTATGACCTCTCCTGACTCCTGTACGCTCAGCATCACCTTATGGTGATGGTTACACCTTTCAGTGCATATCGCACAGGTCTCCCTGGGTACCACACGTTTCTTTCCCTTCATCTACCTGCCAACTTTACCGCAACTGATTCCGTGTAATTATTGGACTTTATCTTGTATGGCAGACTTATCCTCAGTCACAGCCTTATAGATGATTTCTGTTCGTCAGGCCAAAGGTTTGCCCTCGGGTTAGTAGGTTCCCCGAATCCAGCTTCCTTCAGATTCCACCTCACGATGGACACCCTTGCTTTCGGCTATATCCTTCCCATTACCGGGCGGATTCTGGACTTTCACCAGTTAGAAACGTGCGCCGCCAGGCGCACTAACGCAACAAACGCCCGCACATAATCAGTGCGGGCGTTTGTTGCAATTATTCGTTTGTTATCAGGCGTTTTTTGCAGCTCTTTTAGCAGCTTCTTTAGCTTCTCTCTTCTTACGCAGCATTTCATTGTGCTCGGCAAGAACTTCATCACGTCTAGGATCCTTAAGCATTATATGTGTCTGCTTACAATCGATTCTATACTCCTTCGCGCTGTCTCTGTTAACCAGTTCTTTTATCGCAGCTTTCACACACTGCACAGATTTTGTATAATTTGCTGTAACTTGCCTTGCTAATGCATAAGCCTCATCTAGCGCTTTCTCTCTGGGTACAATAGAATAGATCTGACCATATTCGGCAATCTTCTGCACGCCGATCTTCTTACCGGTCAATGCCATATAGCGCATCATTTTCTCGGGAACAAGCTGACGAAGCGCTCCAGTTCCACCACAAACGCAAATTGTAACTTCCGGCTGTCCGAAATAGGCATCATCGGCTGCGACAATCATATCTGAAGCCGCTGCCAGACATGTGCCAAGTCCCATTACATACCCTTGTATCTGGCAAATAACCGGTACCTTACAATTTTCAATAGCTAGTACTGTTCGAATATCTGCATCTTCATAAACCTTAAGGCCTTCATCATCAAATGCTCCAAAATCTCCCGTGTCACTGCCTGACATGAATCCCTTACCCTCTCCACGGAAGATCACACAATAGATATCATCACGTTCATTTATGCTCTCGAATGTCTCAGACAATTCAATATTTGCCTCATGGCTAACCGCATTTATCGGTGCACGCTGAAACGTAACTAATGCAATATGTTCATCATTAACTTCCATTTTCACAAATTTCATAGCCAAATCCCCAATCGTATAATTATTAAGAATGTGCATTATTAGTTTTCATTCTTCACCTATCAAACTGATTTGATCACATCTCCTACTGACCTTTTCTAGCCGCTTCCTTGGCTTTCTTTTTTCTTGCTAACATTTCATAATGCTCTGCCAAAATCTGTGGTCTCATCGGGTCCTTCAGCAATTGATGTGTGTATTCACAGTCTACATAAAAGTCTCTTTCTTTATCATGATTAGTAAGTTCATTTAGCGCTGCTTTCACGCACTGCACAGACTTTGTGTAATTCGCTGTAATTTCTTTTGCCACTTCCATCGCTGCACTAAAGGCTTCTTCTCTGGGTACAACCTTGAGAATATTGCCATATTTTGCAATTTCATTTACACTGATTTTCTTTCCGGTGTAAGCCATATATCGCAGGTATTTCTCAGGGACTAACTGTCGAATGGCATCCGTCCCTCCAACGACGCAGATAGTAACTTCCGGTAAACTAAAGTACGCATCATCAGCTGCAACGATAATATCGGCAGCAGCGGCCAATGTAGTGCCGTGTCCCATCACATATCCCTGAACCTGACAAATTACAGGAATGCGACAATTATATACAGCCAAAATGCCATGAACATCAGCCGCCTCATAAGCCGCAAGGGCATCATCATCGAATGAACCAAAATCGTCGACATCACTGCCTGACATAAACCCTTTACCTTCCGCACGTAAAATTACGCACCACACGTCATCCATTGTATTGATATCTTCAAATATTCTGGTTAATTCCTCATTGGCCTGTGAATTTACGGCGTTAATCGGAGGTCTGGAGAAAGTGACTACTCCAACATGATCCTTTATCTCAAACTTAACAAAATCCATATCGTCTACTGTGCCATTTATCAAAGACAATTTGGCACTTCCTTTCCATCATATTGCACTCGCATCAAACCGTATCAGATTGCTCCTTCTTTCTGATATTGTTCAATCTCTTCATCTGTCTTATGAAGCACGTTCTTCAACACATCCATATTATGCTCACCAATTTTCGGAGCTCGCTGGTAAGTAACCTCAGTATCGGACATTTTTATAGGGCTTCCCTGAAAAACACACTCACCGGCTCCTGGTACATCTAATGTTATCAGATCGCCTCTTGCACGGATTTGTTCAGACTTGAAGATGCCTGCCATATCGTTAACCGGTGCAGAAATAATGCCTGCGTCACGAAGTTCTTTTTCAGCTTCTTCTGCCGTTTTTGTTTTAAACCAAGCACGCACGTAGTTTTCTACTTCTTCACGGCACTCCACTCTTCCCGCATGAGTATCAAAACGATGATCATCCATTGCCGGATTGCCAATCAATTTTTTCAGAACAACCCATGATTTGTCTTCACCAGCATGCATTACAACATATCCGCCATCGTTCGTTTTATAGCAATCAGCGGGAACAGAAAGAGGATCTGTATTTCCATGCCGCTCCGGAATTATTCCATTTGCAGAATAGTTAGCTACGTATGTATGCATCATGGATATCATGCAGTCTACCATAGCGATATCGATATACTGCCCCCTACCGGTTTTCTCTCTTTCGATAACCGCTGCAAGAATTGCATAAGCAGTGTAGAGTCCCGTCGTAAGATCAGATATTATCGTTCCTGCAGCCAAAGGACCAGACTCACTTGTTCCGGTAATTGCGTACAGTCCACCGACAGCTTGTGCTACAGGATCGAACGCAGGACGAAGTGCATCGGGTCCAGTCTGCCCAAAACCAGAAATCGATGCAAGAATGATTCTAGGGTTGATCTTTTTTAAATCCTCGTAACCGATTCCCATCTTGTTGATCGTACCCGGGCGATAGTTTTCAATTACAACATCGGCATTTTTTATCAATTCCTTCAGGAGTGCCATGCCTTCAGGAGATCTTGTTTGAATAGTCATCCCCTTCTTGTTTCGATTAAATGTCGGAACATAAAGAGACTGCCCTTTCATGAACGGACCAAGACTTCTTGCATCTTCACCCACTCCCGGCTTTTCAACTTTTATAACCTCCGCGCCCATATCCGCGAGCAGCATGCCGCAAAACGGAGCAGACACAAACCTCCCCAGATCGACAACGCGAATCCCTTCCAATGGTTTCATATAGTAATTCCTCCCATTTAGCCTCAACTACTGCAACAGTTCCAGCGCACAGAAGACTAGTTTCTGTGCGCTGACTGTAGCATAAATTCTTTAACGACTTACGAAGCCGACACATCATTTCTTATGCATCAAAATCAATAAGTACCTTTAATGCAGTCTTGTCCGCACGCGCGCGTGTAAATGCCTCGATTGCATTTTCCTTTGTGTAGATTTCGGATATCATTCCCTTAAGGAAATCATTCAAAATACCCATATTTACGATCTTAACTGCTCCGGCCATGCTTAAAGATCTGGAATTTCGAACTCCCAGAAAATCAATTTCTTTAAAAATGATTTTGTTGATGTCAAATTCATGGAACTTTTTACCGGGCATGCCAACCTGTACCATGGTTGCCCCTGCACGAAGCACATTAAGGCAAGTATTGAAGCCCGGCTCTACACCTGTTACTTCAAACACTTTGTTAAATAATTTGCCATTTGTAAACGCCATTACCTGGTCCATGAAATCGTTACTCTTCGCGTCAATAACTGTTAAACCATTCTTACGACCTACGGCAATTCTGGCATCATCTGCTTCAGAGACGAGTACGTGGCCTCCCTGCAATTCCGCCACCTTTGCGATCAGTGTGCCGATTGTACCGCAGCCACACACAAACACATCATCGCCTAACTTAACCTGTGCTCGTCTCACATCATGGACGGCAATGGTCAACGGTTCTACAAGTGCTGCCGCCTTCATGTCTACATCATCTTTGAATTTCAGAAGCCTGTCTGCACGAACTTTTACGTATTCCTGGAAAAATCCATCAATCTCCGATCCCATGATATGAACATTTTCGCATAGATTCTCATGGCCATTTCTGCAGTTATCACATACACCACATCCGTTAACTGCGTGAATAGTAACCTTATCACCTACCTTGATATCATGAATTCTGGAGGAATTAATTGCATAAACTGTTCCGCAAGACTCATGTCCCATGATAAGCGGAGGCTGCGCCTTCGGATTTTCTCCCGCAATAATATGCATATCGGACCCACAGATTCCGGCATATTTTACACGTACAACAGCTTCTTCCGGGCCGCACTCCGGGATTTCCTTTTCGATCAGCTCCAATTTTTCATATTCAGGCATTAATAATGCTTTCATTTTTTACCTTCTCTCATGTAATGAATGCTCCTGTCAATCTGTTACATAGTGATGAACCGTGCTTCGAACCGCCCCCGGCCCCTGCATCATGGATTCCCACATTGCTACAATCTTATCCTCCAACCCGGCTGCACTCAGATCCGCTCCGGTAACTGTAATATCTCTCAGAATTGTACGTACAGCATTTCTGTCCTCATCGGTTACAACCCCCAGCTTGAGTCCGGATAGAATTTGCTGCATTTCCTCCAATCTCGGATCATAGCTGCATTTAAATTCTTTCCCGTCGTCATCTACACCGATCAAATATCTTAACCACCCAGCATATACGAGCGGCATATAAATCAGCGAGCTAGCCTTCTCCGTTCCTTCGCTCATATATCTTGTGATATTCACGCCAAACCGGAACGGCAGTTTCTGGGATGTATCGGAGGCAATTCGCTGTGGTGTATCACGAATATATAGATTGGGCAGGCGTAAATCAAATACCTCTTTCTCAAACGCTTCCGGACTGAGTACCTTCGGGTCCACTACTACCGGCATCCCTTCCTGATAGCACATATTTTCAATCATCAGACGAATATCCGAATCTTCAAATTCTTTTGCAATAGAAGTATAACCAAGTAGGCAACCATAAATTGCCATCGCGGTCTGCGGAGGATTCAAACATGTACATACTTTCATCAACTCGCAATTATTGACATTCTCTCTATTCGTATAAATAATATTAAGTTCATCAAGCGGCGGTTTACCATTTGGGAAATCATCCTCGATTACCAGATAGTTGGGGGCTTCCGTAATTACATAAGGAGCAATGTATGTGCCCTTATCTGTAATAAAAGGCTTCATGTCCTCCATGCCATCCGATTCAAGCTGATCAGCGATATCCGGCGCCGGTCTTGGTGTGATACGGTCGATCATTGTCCAGGGATACTTCACCTTGTTGGCTACAAAATCATATTCATCTTCTGCAATTTTTCCATTCTTAAGCCATTCGTTTGCTATAGTAGTTATCGCATCCCGCAGTTTTTCACCATTATGAGCACAATTGTCCATTGACACCATTGCAAGCGGTACGCCGCATGTTCTCATTCGATAAATCAGAAGATATGTCAGGATGCTCAAGAATGATTCTGCCTTCTCAGGTGCATTCACAATGTCCTTTGAGATATTAGGAAGGAAATTCTCCTTCTTATCTTTGATCAGATACCCCTTTTCTGTGATTGTAAATGAAATCATCTGCAATGTAGGGCTTGCGTATATCTCTTTTACACGTTCCATATCCTGATAGAGGCAGAGGCTCTGCGCAATACTTCCGATTACATTTTTCTCTACTGTTCCATCTGTATTTAATATTACCTGAACACATAGATCATCAACTTTGCGGAAACATTTTTCCACTATACCTTCATCATAGCTTTCGCATGTGATTACACCGGAGACCATTTTCCCACTTTCAATTAGCTTCTGTACAGCAGGTGCCTGAAAAGCCCGAAACAAATTTCCTCCGCCATAATGCAGCCATACCGGATTATCGATCGTACTTTTTCGAATAGTCGGCACATCATAACTAGGTACATGATAGCCCGGTAATTTTGCAATTTCGGAAAGATTCGAAATAGAAAGTTTCATATTATACCTCATATTATTTCTCAGATTCTTTGATAAGATTCCTAATAAATGGGCAAGCAGCCTTCGCCCCCTGCCCATCGGCTTTAAGTTTATCCGGTTCTCCTTAATGTATATTGTCTATAGAATTTCTCATCAATTAGATAAGAGGTTCGGCAGGAATGTGACAATACCTGGGCAGAACGTAAAGGCAAGCAGGCAGACAATCATCAACGCCATGTACGGAATACATGCTTTTGCATATTCCGCAATCGTTGTGCCTGTGATCGATGTTGACACAAACATCATTGCACCAAAGGGCGGTGACATTCCGGCAATCGTCAAATTGATAGACAAAACCAATCCAAAATGAACAAGATCAATGCCCAACTCCCTTGCGGCAGGAACTAACAGCGGTGCTAAAAGGATCATCGCCGCACCTCCGTCGAAGAACATTCCGATCATAAGAAGCAGGATATTTACTAATAAGAGGAAGACATAAGGCGAATGGATGCCTGTCAGGATTGCTTCCGAAATCATGTTCGGAACACGTTCCCATGTAAGGTAGATGGAAAGTGTGTTTGCTCCTGCCAGAATAAACATGATGCCGGCAGTTCCAACCACTGATTCATAAACAATCTTTGGAATGTCCTTGATTTTAATTTCGCGATAAACGAAAAAGCCAATAATAAGCGCATATACTACACAAACTGCGCCGCCTTCCGTGGGCGTAAACAGACCAATGCGAAGTCCAAGAACCAGTCCAAATGGAACAAATAAAGCAGGAAGTCCACTAAAGAAAGCCTTTCCGAACTCTCCCGGTGTAGCTATTCTGTCTCTGGACGGTTTATAGTGCCTCTTCTTGGAAATAAAATAGGTCATAACCATCATTGCTACGGTGATGATCAGTCCGGGAATATATCCGGCATAGAACATCTTTGCAACTGAAGTGTCTGATGCAGACGCATACAGAATCAAAATAATTCCCGGAGGAATAATCGGTGTAATACAAGATGATGCAACCGTAACGACCGTTGAAAAATCTTTCGCATATCCCAGTTTTTCCATCTCCGGTACCAGCATTTTACTTTCAAGCGCCGCATCAGCATTTGCGGATCCGGAAAGTCCTCCCATCATACATGAAAGAAGAATATTAACCTGAGCCATGCCGCCCTGAATATGTCCGACAA
>Ga0326514_10001978_pt1 | contig 13094 bp, 19 predicted proteins | sample 3_2548_0518_D_FD_203653 | JGI IMG/M metagenome (GOLD analysis project Ga0326514, IMG submission 203653) | Bovine rumen microbial communities from UC Davis, California, United States - 3_2548_0518 | ecosystem: Host-associated > Mammals > Digestive system > Stomach > Rumen | place: USA...
GAATGGACTCATTGCGGTGAATTTCTTAAGGAACGATACAATGGTGGAGGTCATAAAGGTGCTGCAGGATGTACTCTTACAGAAGCTCAATTTATTAAGATTCTTAAATCTAAGACTATCTAAACACACTTACAAATAAATATGGGATATGAGTTGATCTGATGGTCAACTCATTTCTATTTTAAATAAAAGATAGAAAATTTAACATTTATTTTACGAATATAATTAGATTTATGTCATATAATATTCGAGAAATTATTTGTTAACATTAATATTTTTATATACTACCCTAAAATCAGGAGGGTAGAATTTGACAAAAATATTGATAATATGCATGAATGTAATTAAAAGAGATGGAACTCCCCAGGAATATTCATTTTTAAAGATTATTGATGCGGTGCATAAGGCGTTTGCCTCCGTTGATCAAGATGTTCCTGAGAAGTTTTTGGAACAAGTTAAAGACTCAGTTGAAAAGTTAATTATTAAGAACAATGGTAATGGTACTCCAATCGAAGAAATTCAAGACTGTATACAAAATGAACTTATTAAGCGTAATAAGTATGAAGTAGTTGAGTCTTTCATTAATTATCGTAGAAAACGTGAAGAAATACGTGAAAAGAAATCTGACTTAATGAAGCAGATTACTGAAAAACTCAATGCAACAAATGTACAAAACCAAAATGCTAATCTTGATGAAGCTTCATTTGGTGGTCGTTTAGGAGAAACATCAGGAGCTGTAGCTAAGAATATTGCACTTAAATCAATGTCTAAGATGGCTCGTAAGAATCATGAAGACAATATGATTTATATTCATGATTTAGACCATTGGATGGTTGGTGATCATAACTGTTTATCATTCCCAATGGATAGTAAACTTAAAGAAGGTGTAATTACAAGACAAACTGATGTACGTCCTGCAGGTTCCGTTAATACTGCAATGCAATTAGTTGCTGTTAACTTCCAATTACAATCATTACAACAATTTGGTGGAGTAGCCGCTACTCACATTGACTGGACAATGGTTCCTTATGTTCGTAAATCATATCGTAAGCATTATATTTCTCAATGGATTGAACAACAACCTGAATTTCTTAATCTTGATGTTTTAGGACTTACTTATAATGAATTTAAGCATTGGGTCGAAAACATGGTTACAGAGTTCTATTTGGAAACTAAATTAGAAGATGAAGATTTTTATTTTGCAAATGACAAACTTGATAAAGTAATTAGACAAAAAGCTTTATTTGATACAAAGAAAGAGACATATCAAGCGGTTGAAGGAATGTATCATAATTTAAATACTCTTCAATCTCGTTCAGGTAATCAACTTCCATTCTCTTCTATTAATTATGGAACTTGTACAGAATTAGAAGGTCGTATGGTAACTAAGGCTCTTCTTGAAGTATCTATGGAAGGACTTGGTAAAAACGGTGTTACATCAATTTTCCCATGTGGTATTTTCCAAATTAAGAAGGGTGTTAATTTCAAACCAGGTGATCCTAACTATGATTTAAAGCGTTTGGCTCTTAAATCAACAACAATGCGTATTTATCCAAATTATGCTAACTGTGACTGGTCAAATCAAGTTAATTGGTTCAAACAGGATAGAAAACAAAAACAAGAATATATTGATTCACTTGATAAAGAATCTTACAGAAAACTTTGGTATATGATTCAACAAAATCAAGATGAATGTATGGAAAAAGTTGGATTATACACTGAACCAATATTTAATGAAGGATCTATTAAAGTAGATATGAATGAAAGACCTATTGAATATTTCTCAACAATGGGATGTCGTACAGTAAATGGTCTTGATGTTAATGCATTTGATAACTTTAAGAGAAATGTACAATGTATTATAGATGGTAGATATGATGATATTGATGATGTATTCTCAGGTGTAATTAAGGATGGTCGTGGAAATATTTGTCCAACAACAATTATTCTTCCTACACTTGCAGCATTAACTCGTAAAAAGATTGAAAAGAAATATGAAGGCATTACTGTAGACTTTGGTAAAGTTCAAGAAGAGATATTTAATGAATTTATGAAACTTCTTGATAAGAAGATTCATGAGGCTAAAGATATGTTACTTGAACGTTTCAATCATATTTGTTCACAATCTGCTAAATCAGCACGTTATATGTATGAAAATCATACAATGGCTGGTTATCATGAAGATGAAGGAATTATTTCAGCTCTTAAACATGGTACATTAGTTATTGGTCAAATTGGTATGTCAGAAACATTGAAACTTATTTTTGGATTTGACCATACAACCGAAAAGGGAATGGAATATGCTAAGAAGATTGAACAACTTTGGCTTGATAGAACAGCAGAGTTTAAAAAGGAATATAAACTTAACTTTGGTGTGTATTATACTCCAGCTGAAAATCTTTGTTATACATCATTTAATAAATTTAGAAAAGCATTTCCAGAATATGATTTAGAAGGAGTTACATATTTCATGAAAGATGGTAAAAAGAAATATAAAAAATATTTTACAAATTCTATTCATGTTCCTGTATATTATGAATGTGATCCATTCCAAAAGATTGATATTGAAAGCCAATTAACAGGATATTCTAATGCAGGTTGTATTACTTATGTAGAACTTCCAAGTATATCATTTAATAATATTGATGGTGTTGAAAAAATTGTTGACTATGCAATGGAACATGACATTCCATATTTCGCATTGAATTTCCCACTTAATAGATGTGCTAATTGTGGTGAACCTATTTATGATTCAGAATTACAGAAATGTCCACATTGTGGAGGAGATAAAATAATTCGTCTTGGACGAATAACAGGTTATCTTTCAACAACAGTTGAACATTTCAACAAAGGTAAGCAGGATGAATTTTATGATAGAGTTAAACATATGAAATAAAGTAAAGGTAGGAACCAAAATTCCTACCCTTTTTTATTTTTAATAAATAAAGTTATGTTATTTCTAAAATGTTATCTACAATTCCGGTTTTTATTGCTGCCAGAGGCAATTCAGAATTAAAATTTAAGAAAAATAAAGAAGCGTTAAAATACTCATTTGTATTTATACGCAGTATGGGGTTAATCAATCAAACTTATATCATTTCAGATAATGCTGAAATGTTGACATATGCTAAAAATTTAGGATTTAAAAATACAATATATCAAGAATGTAAAGATGAAAAAGACATTCGATATATTGAATATAACGCAATATATGAATTTCACTTAAAGTATAATGCTAATCCTGATTGGTTTATACTTTTATCTATTGATGAATTATTTATTAGTAAAGAATCATTCTTAGATTGTATTAGAAATATAGATGATAAATATGATGTTATAACTTCATATAGTGAAACTACTGATAGAAGTATTTTCTATCTTGATGATGATTTGACATTACAACATCATATTCATAGAATTACTAATGAAAAGACAAGACGCAACATGGTAGATTCACGTATTTATGCTATCAAAACTAAATTTGCAATAAAATGTATGCAAGATGGAGATCCTGCAGAAGTATTCTGGCATGGCAAATTTAAATTCTTCCCAAATAAAGATTTATATACGGATATAAATTCAGTAGAAGACATTTCTAAATTTTCATATTTAGGTAATATTTTAAATCAAGTTCAACAATTATAATAAAAAAGAGAGTTACTTCTGAAGTAACTCTCTTTTCTATACAAGATGTTATAAATAATAAAATATCGCAAACGCTTTATTCTGTATATTTATAACGCAAATTTATAATGGATGTTAATTGTGCTGTTTCTACTCCTAATTGGTTAATATCTTCTTCAGTAAATGTGTGTTCTTTCTGATATTCAAGACACATCATACCAATTAAAACATTATTCTTATCATACATCGCTGCATAAACAACTGCAGTAGTTTTTGTAGTATCATTTGCTAATGCTGACCACATTGATATATTTTCATCAGCAAATTTTTCCATATCTGTATAAATCATTATTTGGTTTTTAGAATTTAATACATCTGTAGTTACTTTAGCCATTTGGCTAAATGGTAAACTATCACATTTACCAATTAATGAATATACACCTTTGTCATGCCATTCATATGTACATGAGTATTTTGCAAATGGTACACCAGAAAGATTACTACTTGTATTATGAAATTCAATAATAAATGCTCTTTGTGCATTATGGAACAACATAATTTCTTTAAGTGCTTGGTTTATTTCATCAGCAATCTTAATTTTGTCAAATAACATTTCATTATGTTTTTGTGCATCAACAACACGTTTATTCAAAATACTATCTAGTAATTTATCTTGTTGACCAACAATAACATTTAATAATTGGTCATTTTGTTTTGACATTTGGTCAGTTAGTTTTTCACCAACTTTTTCTAGACCAGTTGACATATCATCTGACAACTTATTGCTGAGCCATTTTCCACCGAAGAAAATGGCTCCAGCTAGAGCCATCATCAATATACCTCCCCATCCATATTTATCTAAAAATTCAATTACAACATCCATCTATAAACTTTTCTGTATTTTTAATCTTTAAATAATAATAAACTATGGTACAAGTCTATATTATAATATATGAGTAGAACAATAAGAAGTAGACACAACAAATATGGTTGTAATATGAAGTTATGGGGAGGTGATTCTGATAAACGTGATAAAACATCATCTAATAAAAAGTTTCGTAGAAAAAATAAAATGGATGCCAAATTGTCAGCTATAACTTTAGAAGATATGTTTAGACACCATCATATTAGAGATGTTTCAGATACTTGGAATTTTCGTTCAGATGGATTAGCAGGATATATGTCTTTTCTTAATAAAAAGTATCATGGAGAAGAATATACAAAAGAAGAAATAGCAAAATATAAAAGTAAGTAATATGCTCAGAATTTTAGATATCACAGCCCCAGATATCAATAATGGAAATGGTTTAAGAGTTACATTATGGGTAGCTGGGTGTAATCATCAATGCAAAGGATGTCATAATGCATGGACTTGGAAATATGAACAAGGTAAAATATTTTCTGTTGATAGAAGAGAAATTTTTCAAGAACTTGCTAAATGGTTAGATAAAGATTATATTAATGGTCTAACTTTATCGGGAGGTGATCCATTAGCACAAGATAATGATGGTTTGTGCGAAGTTTATGAAATTATTAAATGGTTTAGAGGTCGTTATCCAGAAAAAAATATTTGGCTTTACACTGGTTATACTAAAGAAGAGATTGACAATTCTAATAATTATATGATGAAAGAGATTGTTAATTCAATTGATGTATTAGTTGATGGGCCATATATTGAAGAACAACGAGATATTGCACATACACCATTTAGAGGTAGTACAAATCAACGGTTGATTGAAATCAAACACTAAATTTAACGTTCATATATTACTTATTTTTACTAAAGAAAATATATTAAAGTAATATATGAACGTTAGAAAGTTTAATAATAATGTTGACTTTTTTATTTTCACAACAAATAAAAATTATGCAACACAACTTAAAGAATTTTGTACAACTACAAAGTCTAGAGATTACTGGCAAAAAGTAATTAGTTTATTGCAAACAAATCATATTGCAAGTAATTTTAATGTTGATAATAATGAAAGTAGTTGTGCAATAGATATTTTAAATGAGTTCAAATTAGCAGATGATGAATTAGCATATTATATTGACTCAAACGATAAAATCATTGAAAATTTCTTACCATTTGATAATGCCCGTCTTAATGCATTGATTAAGAATAATATGGCTCCATATCACGCAGCATTGATAGGTATATTTAAAATGACAGGAAATACTCCAGCATCTAAACCATCAGGTTATATTTTACTTAATTCACTTAAAAAGGAATTTGATACAAGATTATATCGTGTCGGTTTAATGTCAGACATTCACTATGAAGATATAGATATGAGTGATCAACATGGAGTTATTAATCCTGATAGTCATACTGGTGCTGATAATCAACCTGTTGCTGATATACAACAAGTTTTGAATTTTTATCAAAATAAAGAAACTGTAAAATTTGTTTGTTGTTCCGGTGATGTTACAACTGACTCAGTTAAACATTTACTTAATTTCAAAGCAATGACAATTAAGCATATGCCAACAACACCATTTTATTCATGTTTTGGTAATCATGATTTTAAGACAACAGCATATGAACCAACAATAACTGAACAACAATATTTAGATTATCAAAGTCTTGGTATGAACATAGCAAATAAAAATAGATTACAGCTTTGGAACTCTATTCTTATACCAGAACAACCACAATATACAATACACTATCAAGACTCATCTAATGAATATGGTAAAACTTCATATTGGTTTGAAGTTCCTACAGTAAATGGAAAATCTGATATTTATGCATTTTTATCTGTGAACTATATGTATGAATCTCATAGAGATGATTCACCTGTATATCATCAAATTTCAAAAAATGATATAACAATCGACACAGAAAAATCAGGTTATAATTCACAACAAAAAATTTTATCATCAACATCAGAATATAACGTTGTATTAAAATTTAGTGCTCCTTCACAAAGATTTAAGTATGATTATCATAATGTGATAAATTATCATTCTAATCATTATATACGTATAAATAAATTAAAAGTTGTTGATGCTAATGGTAATGATGTTACATCACAATTAAGTAGTACTAATCCTGATATAGGTATTTATGGTAAAGATAAGCAATATCATATAAGTGGTGAATTTGAACCAATGACAACTAATGCAGGTGATAGAATAGAATTTCCATTAAGTAGTAAATTTAGTAATTCTGGGCACAACCCTAATATTGCATTACCTGTTACATTATATGCAAATGTTGATATAAGATTAAAAGATAATTCTGAATTGAGAGGTAGTAATGCACTTCTTAAATTGACTACTGATATGCCATATATGCAAGAAGTAATGGATTATGTTGGCACAAATAGCTTAAATGACAAAAGTGATTATGATGTTAAAATTTATGATAATGCTTCATTATTGTGGTTAAAGAATTTAATTGAAACACATCCAAATAAAAGAATATTTATATTTACACACCAATTCTTCCCACAAAAAGCAGGAGGTAACTTTGGTTATGGATATTCATATTGTAATGATAACTGGAGAATAACAGCGACAAAATGTTACTGTTTGTCAGGTATTCAATTTGAATTTTTAAATAAACTTAATAATACATATAAAAACACTATTTGGTTTACTGGACATAGTCATTATGATTATGATTCACAAATTACAGATAGATATGTAATGATATGTAATAAAGATTTTGCTATATACAAACCAGGCGAAACTGGATTTACTGCAGCTAATCGTTATATGAAACGAAATGTAGAATTTAATGCAAAATTTTATGCATCAGGTTTATCAGAATACTATGAAGCATCAACAACAAATCACGTAGATGCAGATGTATTATATTATGATTGTCCAATACCAAATGGTACATATAATATAACATTATGGGCAGCAAGTGTATATACACCTACAAGAGGTTTTGATTCAGTATTATTTACTAATGATGCTAATAACTATGGAACAACAGCTACTTCAACTGCAACTTTAAGTATTTCTGGTCAATCTGGTTCAACAGTTTCACATGATTTAATATCAATTAAAGAAGAATCATTAAGTAGTATAAGTGAAAGTACTCTAATGCATACATTTAATAATGTTCGAGTTATTAATAACAGAATACGTATTGCTATTCATAAACATGCAGCAGGTACAAACTGGTTTACTTGTGGTATTAAGTCAATTATAAATACTTCAACAAATCAAAATGTTACTTACAAATATGATGATATTTATACTTCAGCATTTGGATTCATAGGTGCTGGTGGATCACATTTAGTAGCAGGTCAAAAATATACACCATCATATATGAGTGAATTATATAATCCACCTGTAAGTGATATTGAAGCTATTTATAAAGATAAACAAACTACAGCAATTGTTACTAATGCATCTACTGGTTATAATGTTCATATACCAAGTACTACAAGACCATTAGCTTCAAACTATGGTAAAAATCACATTTTATCACAACCTACTAGTTGGGAAAGTGCTAAAAGGGATGCAGATTCTGCAGGTATGATTATGGATATTTATGAAGATTATGTTGATATTAGAGGTATATCATTTAAATTAAATGATTGGTACCCAGGAGAATATATAAATAAATATCATCCACTTGGACAATATAGAATACCAATTCCTTCAAACTAATTTAATATAATTTGAATTTAACAATGTCTAGTTCTATTTTCGTAATAGAATTAGACATTTTATTTATGAGAAACGTAGAAGTACTTATTATTCCAGATGTACATGGCCGTACATTTTGGAAAGATGCTATTGCAAAATTTCCTAAAGAGGAATTTCCTAATTTGCAAATAATTTTCTTGGGTGATTATCTTGACCCATATACTGGCTATGAGCCTATTACTAAAGAACAAGCATTTGATAATTTTCAAGAAATTATCGATTTAAAATATGAGGATCCTCGAGTAACATTATTGATAGGTAATCATGACTGGCATTATTTTGTTAATCTTGACACTTGTCGAATGGACCATGCTAGAGAAAGAGATATTGAGTTTATGTTTACTCATAATATGCCAATATTTAGACTACATAAAATTATTGAATTAGATGGATGTAAATATCTTTTTACTCATGCTGGTATATCTCAAAATTGGCTAAATAACATTGCTTCAATGGCAAAGGATGAATTTAATAAATGGGATCCAGGAACATTAAGTCCAACAAATATTGTAGATGACCAAACTGTTCGAGATTATAAGTGGATTGAAGCAATGAGTCACATAAATGAGACATTTGATTTTGAACTTTTAGAACAGGCACTTCATCAATTTGATAATAGTTTTTATACGTGTTCAATATCAATGATTAGTCGTGACCGTGGTGGTTGGTTTCCTTATGGTTCACTTATTTGGGCTGATGTACATGAGCATCTATATAATGAAGACTTAAAGGGATTCTATCAAATATTTGGTCACACAATGACATACCCAAGCGGACAAAAAGATTATGCAATTTCTCCAAGAGGTCATTGTTGGGCAATGCTAGATGCTAGTCAAGCATTTGTACTTGACACTGAAGGAAATATTGAACCATTAGAAAAAAGTGAATAAATTTTTATATATTATTTGAAAAATAATAGTGGAAGTTCTATATTATATATGTAAATCAAAACAAAACAAATATGATTAAGAACTTCCACTATCGTTTTCTTTTAGTCGTAACATTCATCACTGGTTGTTTATTCATTTGCTCAGTACCTGAAGCATCAGATAAGACAGCTTGGATGATCCTTGGTGGTACATTTGGACTTCTCTATTGGATGTCATATCGAGCATTCAAAAACCTCTCTCAGGAGCGCATTAACGAAATTCTTTTCGTAGATACTTTCAAGAAGTTTGGTATTGACATTAACGAGGACTAAGAATATGAAGTACAATCCTAATAAAGTTTATATCGTATTTGATGGCACATCACATTATGGAGTTTGGGGATGTGATGTAGAAATGGAAATTTTATCTAATGACGTTGAAGTTGTCAAAGGTCCTTATTCTGATTGGAATGACTCTGTAGAAGATGAAATTACTAAGCTCAACGATGAGGCTTACGGAACTAAAATGTATCGATAATATGAAGAAATGTGTAATCATAAATAGTGCAGAAGGGCGCAATAAAATTTACAAGGAGTTAACTGATGAACAGTTTAATTTTCTTAATAGTCTTTTTGATGAGATCAACAATTCTCCTTATGGTGAATGCTATGCACCTTGGATAAGTATTTGTGAAGCAGAAGATAATGAACTTAAAATGTTTGAGAACAATGACAATTAAGCAAGCAATTTTGAATGAAAAGGAGTATAATAACATTACTCCTCGCATACTTCCAAGTGTAGAATTTCGTGCACCGGTCAGAAATTATAAAGAGTTTTATACAGAAGATCAGATTGCATATCTTTGGTATCATGGAATGCTTGAAGAGTATCAAAAATGTGGTGCCACCTGGGAACGTGATTGGGAAGAGTATTGGCAGTTTACTAATAAGGGACGTTTTTGGAGAACTTGGTATACAACTCCTTTGTGGTTGCTTATTAAGATTTACGTTCTTCGAGTATATTGGTTCAAGTATAAGTGGCAGAAACTTCGCATAAAGTTTGGTCATCACTATGATTGGCAAGACTATGCCGGATTAGATATTTCTGAGATTTGAATTTTCTAAATAATATTTCTATTTTATATCAAATTAAAATACAAACAATATGATTTTTACAGGTCCTAACAAAGAGAATTTAGCAAAGTATGGTAAGAACTTTCCATATAAGGCATGGCTTCCTGAGCATGTAGTTGGTGGTTCAAATAGTGGTGTAGGTGTTGAACCTCAATATGTTTGTGAAGGTAATCCAAAGACTGTTTTTAGTGGTCGTTTCTGTGCAGTATCAGGTTTTGTATATGCAATTGTAAATGGTAAATATTCTATTCTTGCAAATCTTCGTGGTTCTGGTACTCCTGATTATCAAGGTTGTTGGAATGCAGTTTGTGGATTCCTTGAGCGATATGAAAATTCAAAAGAAGGAATTGCTCGCGAAATGTTGGAGGAATGTGGATTTCAGATTGACACTGATGATTTGAAAATTGTACACGTTGAAACTGACCCTGCGGAATGCAATAATGGTAATGTAACAATTCGTCATACTGCATTCCTCGGTAAGATTATTCCTCATTACGTTGCTAAAGAAGGTGGAGAGGAAAATGAAGTTGATTCGGTTAAGTGGATTCCAGTAGATGAGTTTGATAATTATAAGTGGGCATTTAATCATGCCAAGACAACTAAGTTGTATGCACCTAAGAAGTGGAAGCGTTGGCTCATTGAGTTCTGGTATAATAACTTTAAGGAATATAACGAAAAGTATACAAATATTATCTAATTATGAATAGTACAAAAGGAGTTATTCGAATCATAAAATTGGCAAGCAATCCAAATGAATATGATTCATATTACTATTTGTTAGATGTGTCAACAGATATTGATTCTCATCTAATGGCGCGAATAACAGGTAATATTTGGGATGCGATGAAGTTTATTTACAATTCGCCAAATGAGGATGAAGTTAAAAGAATTAACTCACTCATTGAATTTGTGAAGGTTTGTTGTACTCCCAGAAAACATTATAAGATTGAATTTATTCCCATAAAACTCGATTATTAATGAAATATTTTTTTGATGTAATTATTGGCATGCTACTTGGAGCTGCTCTGACAATATCATTTCTTGATCATGATACAATTATTCAATATCAATGGATAGGCATTGCAATAGGTATTGGATTAGCTTTCACTATTGGTAAATGGAATAAAGATAAGATTGATGAACTTGAAAAAGAAATAGAAGAATTAAAGAAAAATGGCAACAGGGAAGAGATTGCTTGAGGAATCAATGCCTCATAACTATAAACAAGGTTCAGTTTATCCAACTCATTATAACATAGACGAAGATAAACCTTACGGAGGATCTCGTAAGAAAAACGCAGGTCATGTTCGTAAAATGGGACAAAACAAAGTTCGTAAACAACTTAAAAAAGAACTAACTGAAGAATTAAATGAGTCGTACATATAATACAAAACATGATTTTGATAAAATGGGGAATAAATTTGAATTTCCTCATGGATATCATGCATCACATATCGACATTCAAGAAGGTGGAGATTATTATCATGATGTGAGTTATACGACATTTAATGATAATCAAGATAGATGGCGTAAATGTTCAAGACACCCAAACAAACATAAGAAACGTGGTTCTCTTGGTCGTGAGTTCACTTCACTTGGAATGAGTGGAACTCGATATTGGAGAAATCGTTTTGGTGAAGTATATGATAAATCGTCACGAAATCATCTTATTAAAAGAGAAATGAATCAGACAAGACGTCATCGTTTGAAAAATGATACACAAAATGAAATAAATAGAGAATTAAATGAATATTAAAGATGTAGCTAAATTGATGAACGCTCTTGCCGAGGTTTATCCTGATTGTGAAGTCACATTCGCAAACAATAAAGTACCAGTTAATGTACTTAATTATGATGCAAAAAGTAACTCAATTAATTTAAGATAATATGACATTTATAGATTTATTTTATTTGAATGAACGATTGGCAAAAGAAAATCGTTTTACAGAAGAACAATGGGCAGATATTGTCGATGAAGGATTTACACATGGTAATGAATGGCATTTCGATGAGGCTGTCGAAAATTTTTATATCGGTTGGCTTGAATTTGATTATGAAGATTGTGAAGACCTCGTAACAGATATTCAAAATGGTGATGGCGATGCCTTCGAAAGATTTGTACAGGATATTATTTATTATTTTGATCAGCAATGAGTAAAAGAGCAATTTTTCTTGGTAGCTTCAATCCTCCTCATAAAGGACATTATGAAGTCGTAAAAAGTGTCATTAATAGTGGATTGATGGAAAAACTTGATATCGATAAGATTCATGTAATTCCATGTTGGCAAAATCCAAATAAGAAAAAATTCACTACAACATTCATTCAAAGATACCAAATGTGTATGTTTATGTTTGGTGATTTGATTAGAGAGGGATTAGTTTGTCCTGATGATGTTGAAGAAGAATTGTGCCCAGAATACACTTATGAGTTAATTAGACACTTTAACACTGGACGTGATTTATATGTCAACAAAAATAAAGAAGGTTTTTGGTGGATTATTACAACTGAAACCTTAAACGAGATTATTGAAGGTAAATGGAAGAACTCTGAGGAATTGCTTTTTGACAATAATTTCATTGTAGTTTATCGTAAAGGTGAATTACTTGATAAGTATAATCACATGCTTCGGGATGGTAAATTATGTGCATTCTTTGTTGAATTAGAACATGAATATAATTTTCATTCTACTGAACTACGAGAAAAGGCAAAGAGAGGTGAATCTATAGCAGAAGAAACATGTGATAGATTAGACTATTTTTACATACAAGAAAATAACGTTTATAAATAATGAGTACA
>Ga0326514_10001979_pt1 | contig 13090 bp, 17 predicted proteins | sample 3_2548_0518_D_FD_203653 | JGI IMG/M metagenome (GOLD analysis project Ga0326514, IMG submission 203653) | Bovine rumen microbial communities from UC Davis, California, United States - 3_2548_0518 | ecosystem: Host-associated > Mammals > Digestive system > Stomach > Rumen | place: USA...
ACGGAGTATTATTCCCCACTAGGCGGAGCAGCAGAAAGCCAGAGCCCTATGGCCCTGGCTGTTCTGTTTAGGTTGTGTGCTCCGTTAAGCATTATGAGATATATGTGCTCTTCGCATACATGATCACAACACTAGCCGTGAATGTAGCGGCGCTGTTGCCTACGTTGCGAACAATACCGAAGCTAGAGCCGCCGGAAGCGCGTACGTCAAAATTCTTAAATACTATATCGTTGTTGTTTGTGTAGATGGACATAATACCCAGAGGCGTATAACCGGCGGGGTGTGTAATATTCATGTTAGTAGCCGTAACATTCAGAGCGCTGTTAGCTCCTACCGTGAGGGTAGTGCTTGTAAAGTTTTCAACTTTAAACAGCGTGGTGAGATCGAGCTTTATGGACTCTACAAAGTCCCAAACAGTTCTCGTATCGCCGGGCACATAGGGAATATTATTACCCGCGAGACCGCCTACAAGGTCTTCTACAGTAAGCCTTGCCCAGTTAGCGGAGCCTGTCCACGGTCCCGGTGTGGTAACTGCTACAATGCACTTATAGAAAAGTGAGTTATACATAATCATAGCTCCTACATCATAGACAGTAGTAGGGTCAAATGTATCTGCTATGGAAGCGCAAGCGCCCGCGCCCTTAGCGTCTGCGGTAGCTGCTGCGGTTGCTGCGTTGCTCGCGTCTGTAAGCGCCTGTGTAGCGTCGCCCTGTGCAGCGTCGGCTGTGTCCTTTGCAGTATCAATAGCTGTATCAATATCTGCAAAGGCTCCATTAATGTCTGTAAGCCATGCGGGCTTATCGGTGGGAAGAAACTGCGGGAGTCCGTAGTTAGTTGTGCTGTTGGTGTGTGCCATTTTAGTCTCCTTTCATTAAGGCAGTAATGTTTTACCGCTAAAGTCATAATCATAAGCAGTAAGGTCTTTAGTATCGTAATAGGTTGCGGTAAGGTCAAGTGTATCATATTCCGAAGCAGTAAGAGAGTCCTGTGTATGGAAATATGTAACAATATCATCAACAACGAGCCTTACGTCTTCATATTCGCCAGTGATCGGGTTAACCATCATAGTATAGGTTAAAACCTGTGCGTCAGTGTAGTCTTTCGCTTTAGAGAGCGCGTTAGCTGCGTAATTCTCAGCGAGCCCATTATAATAAGAGTCCTGGTTGTCAATATAAACAGTTAAGGCGTTAATGCGTGCTGTAACATAGCCTTTGTATTCTGTTGTGATCTGCTCTTTAAGGTCTGCCAATTCCTGAGCCCATGTGAGGTTATTATCAGCTATAGCCGCGTCTATCATAGCTTGTATCTGCTCTTCAGTCAAAACTACGATTTTAGCAAACTCTTCTTCGAGGTATTCTGTAGTTTTAGCTACCTCAGAGAGCTTTTTAATAATATAACCCAAATCGCCCTCATAAGTGCGAGTGTGCGGGAATTCAAAATAAGCCATAATTAATTACTCCTTTCTTTAGATTTTATCATTAGTAAACAAAAAGTGTTAAAGAATTCTCGAAGAGCCCGGCTAAAAACTCATACGGATTATATTTGGAGAGCATGTCATACTCTTCCTGCTGCATGCTCATAGCGCTTACAATACCAATATTGCCTCTAATATGGTTAGCCTGTGTAGTGCGCTCGCCCTCTTCAATGTCTTTATCAGTGTTAAGGTTGTTAACAGTTGTTTTCGTCGAGGTGCCTTTATCGTTAATGGTCTCGCCGTGTAATAATGACGAGGTTGTTTTGTCTACAGGCTGATATGTAGTTGCGTCGTAAGCACTGGTCTGCTGTTCATCCGTAGTGGTGTCTGTGCCGGTGTGCTTAGCTGTTTTGTCTGTTGATATGCTATCTGTCTTAGTACCCGTGTGGGCTGTGTTATCCGTAGCGGTGCGGTTTCTGTTAGTCTCCATATCTTCATATCGGTCATAGTTTTCAATAGGAGAATATGAAGCCAGGTATATTTTAGCGACATGATCAAAAGTGTATTGATTTTGAGCACTCCACAGAGTAATAGCGGACTGCATTACATAGGGGTCTGCAAAATTAGGAATATTAAGCCCACATTTGAGCATTATAGAATTAATCAAAGTGTCTCTGTCAAGCGGTGAGCCGTCGGGGAGTCTAAGGCCCTCAAAGAGGTCTATGCCCTCAGTATCGGCCAATTTAGATAACTGAGTTAATGTCAACATTGTCAAAGGCTCCTTCCGTGTTAAAAGTATTTTTAAGAGAGATAGAAAGATTAAGATTATAAAGTCTGTTAGCTACCTCAAAGCCCTCTTTGATATTGTCGAGCCAGTAGCCGGCATTTAGCTGAATTTCTGAGTCATTAGCTTCAACTTCATTATCGGTTAATCTTTCGCGTTTTTCTGTATTAGCATTATTAACGCCTATTTCAGTTAAGAATTCGGACATGATCTTACGCTTTAAGAGCTGAATGTCAGAGGCTATAAAGTTTTCTTTAACGTGATTATATAATATAGTGTCCTGGTTAATCTGAGTGCCCTTAACAAAGACAGCGGGCTCGCCCTTAGAAATCATATCATACATAGCTTTCATTGAGTTAGCCTGCTGCTTAGACTCTACAAGGCCAATAAAAGCAACTTTTGAATTCATCAAGTTAACTGAAATAGAGCAGTCGCACTCTGCTAGCATGTAAGCATATCTATAAATAATATCTAAAATGCCTCTGTAGTCATAGCTGATTTTTACGAGGGCGCAGTCTTCGTCGATAGTTCTTTCAAAGTTACCTAACACAGGGTTAGCGACTATTACTGTAGTAGGATGATTAAAGACATTATAACCACTAACGCCGCAACGGAGCGGTAAAACACCCATCTGTGTATCTGTAATAGTTATAAATCCGTTAGCCAGTAAAACCGAAATCATATAATCAAGGTCCCAATAGTCGGGAATTCCCTCAAACTTATAGATAGACATGGCCTTACGGAATAGAGTTCTACAATAATAAGCAAACGCCGCTGAATTGGGGTCTACCTTTTTAGGCTCCATAGAAAAGTAATTTCTGAGCGTGTCATCTTTCATTATTGCGTCTACTGAGATGAAATTATTAGACATTTTAATTTCTCCTATTCGAGATAAACGCCGGAATTAAGGGCGCTGTTTACCATCTGTATTTCTGTCTGTGTTGGTGTGGGCTCGCCTGTCTGATCTGAGCAATTCATTTGTGCGTTCATAGTTTGACAATAGCCGGAGCCGTTGAGCTGTTTAAGCTGATTTGTGGGCGTGCCTATCGTTCCTATTAAAGCGCTAGGCTCCTGTGATGTATTATGCACGCGGCAAATGCAGACAATATCATTATTGAGGCCGGTACCCGCTCCGCCGCCTATTCCGCCTACAGACGTAGCCATAGGCGTAAGAGACTGAGCTGCGCCGGCTACCATTCCCAGAGGGTTAGTAGCAGCCGCCGCTGTGATAGTGTTGGCTATTGCTCCTACATTAATATTTGAGTCGCCTATTAAAATAGGCATAGCGACGTTAGCGCCGTACGTTCCCAGGTTAGCGGAGTCGCAACGGACTTCGCACGCCATAGAGCCGGAATAAAGATTAAGCGCAATTCTAACTTGTATAGTGCTATTACCTTTAACAACTTCTGACGGAATGTTTATACAGCCGATAAGCGGGACATATAACATGACTTCTGTGCATGAGGCGTTGCGCCAATCTGAAAACTGCCAAGGTATAGTTACGCTAACCCAAGCAGAAGTAATTACAGGATCATCAACACGGCGAAGGCCTGTAATGTAATCTTTATAAGAGCCGAGTGCTAACGGCTTAGAAGTACCGACGGAAGCAGAGGCGGGAATGACAAACGGGAGCCAATAAGAGGCGCGAATATTAGAAAGCGCAGAGCCGCCGCCGAGTAATTGAGAGGCGAGAATTCTAATACAGTCATGGAAGCAGAGAAAACCATTCTTAAATGCGGTTCCTGCTGCTTCGAGCCATGCGCCTATTGCTTCTAAAGTCTGAGTAGTAATATCATACTGAGCGGCCCTAGAAAAAGCGGCTACAGTGTCATTTCTGCCTGTATTAAAAGAGTTATAGAGCGCCGTAACAATATCTGAGCCATCATAACCGAGATTGTCTATTTCGGACTTAGGAATAATATATACGCCGGTGCCCTCGTATACATTTGTCTGTGTAGTGCCGGTATAATAATCGAAATTATCTTTTGTGCCTGTTGTGCATACGAAATAAGTACCGGCGCCGCCGTCAAAGTCCCACGGCATATCTACGCTAGCAGTGTAAGCATTACAGTCTGTTTTGATAGCTAATCTATTGTCGGGGATTTGAGTATTAGCGGTGGAGTCATAAAGGACAAAGGCGGAAGTGTTCTGAATATGAAGACGGAAAGAGCCCAGTGCGTCTACAGCTCCGTGTATCTCCCAAAGCTCGTTATTAAGAGAGATAATATCAGTTACCCAATAATAGCGGTTAGCTATATTGAAATAGTTAAAAGCGGGGCGGCCCGCAAAGTGTAGAATTAACACAGGGTTAATTAATGACGTAGGATTTTTAAATTTACAGTCGCCATAAAAAGCCACTTGCGGAGCTGCCGCAGTAGAATTATATCTCTTCTGGTTGTAATAAAAATTTACGTTCATTGTTATTCCTTTTTTCTAAAAACCCCGGGCGGAGGTCTAACGCCCGGGGCCTATCAGTATGAGGATGCAAGAGTCCTTCAAATAAGGATAGCTTAGTTAAGAGTGAAGTACACGAGTACTTCGTCTGTGTCGACGTAGCGGGCCTGTTTCTCGTGCCAATACTGGTTATAATATGCGCCCGCTGCGTTAACGGGGCTCGTAAGCACTGTCTCGTCGATCTGATAAATACCGAAAGCGTCTCTATCATGCACGACAGCAATAACATTAGCTACCTGGAATGCGGAGCCGTCAGAGGGCTTCTTAATGTCGATAGAAGACGGTGTCTGCTCAGCCTGCCAATAGTTAATAGTAGAATACTGACCATCTACGGAAGTAAACTGCTCATGGAAAGCGGCATACTCTACAACAGTCTCTAAGCGGCGCTGGAAAGCGGAAAGAATACGGACTTTCATATTTTCCTTATTAGTAAATGTAGGAAGAGAGCCGCCGCAATAAAGTACGCTCATGTCCTGTATCATATCAATAATATTATTGATACGATAAATAGCATATCTAAGGAAGTCAGCGTTATACAGAGCAGTAGCAGCCGTAAGAGTTGAGCCTGTCTCTGTGTTGTAGTCCGTAACAAGGTTAATAACCTGTGTAGCCTTTGACGCTTCAGAGATAGCAGCGGAAAGTGTAAGACGGCCGAGAGACTCAAGTGCAAGCTCTATAGCGTTTCTAACTTCGCCGAAAACAAGGGCAATAAATGAGCCCATAGCTTCAGCAGAAAGAAAAGCCTCTTTAAGCGTATCACGCTGAATAGTAATCTTAAACTGATAAGGCGTGCGCGTTACAAAGAGCTTCTGATGTGCCTTAGGCTTAGCCACTACATAATGGTCAATGCTCTGTCCGTCGGTCAGTGTATACATCTGATCAGCTTCAGCAACAGGCATTTCAACACGGATTTTCTGCAAAATAGTGCCAAACTCGAAGTCATTAAGTACCATGTCTTTAAACTTATTGTCATAAGCTCTAAAGCGGTAAATAGTGCGGCCGATACGCTGTGCGAGAGTGTTAAGAAATGCCTCAGTGTTGGTGGAAGAGTCCAATACTACGTTACCGAGAGACACAAGGGACTGTGTATCAATAGCGACAATACCGCTATCTCCTATAGCCTGGTCTACAGCAGAGTTAACAATAGTATAAATCTGATTTGTGTTCATCTTTGTTTTACTCCTTTAATGAAATTATATAGCGCTGTTTCGTCGTCTACGGGGTCAGTCTTAACTTTACGCGCTAAAGTAAAATTAAGTTCCTTTGTAGCCTTTAATTCGGTCGCAGTTTTGTCTACGGACTCTTTGAGAGAGTCATTCTCTTTTTTGAATGAGTCCCGCTCTGCTGTTAAATCTTCGATCTGCTTAGCGGTGCTATCCATTGTAGACAGAAAAGCTGCTTTCTGTTCTTCGCTCAGTGCGTTAAACTCGTTAATATTCATAATCAGACCTCACTATTATTTTATTAGTGGCCGGCTTCGGTGCTGGCTAGGCCGCGCCGCCTTTCCAGGCTTAGCCGTGGCGCGTATCCTCTGCCGGCTTAGTTTAGATTTAACATACCTTTTTGCAAATTGCAAGTAATTTGCAAAAAGTTTTCGGCATTTGTCGGTAATCAAATTGTAATTTGACATGTATTGACGATAGTCTATAATACTAAGTAACAGAGCGTTGCTCTGAAATCTATTTATTTGGAGGTCATTATTTATGGCACAGGCAAACAATTCTTTTATCATTTCCGGTAATCTCGTTAGAGACCCCGAAATCAGACTCACAACGAAGCAGACAAAGTATACTTTTGTCTCTATCGCTGTCCGCGGTATGTCGAAAGACAAAGTTGACTTTTTGACAGTCTGTTTCTGGGAAAAGCTCGCGGACAATATTAAGCAGTATTGCCACAAGGGCGACACGCTTACAGTTTGCGGCCACATTACTACATTCAAAAAGGATGAAAAGACACAGTTGCAGCTCGTAGCCGACGGCTTTACTATCCTGGCAAGCAAGAGACCCGCACAGCCCGACGAAGAGCCCGCCGGATATTCTACCGCGGAAATTCCTACAACAACCAAAGCACCCGCTCAGACTGCGCCCGCCACTCCTAACTATGGAGACGTGTTCTCCGATCTGTCTGAGCCGTTTACTCCGTTCTCTTAATAGAAAGTTGAGGTCTACTTATGAATAAAGACGAGTTTAGAAGCATTACCGCGGAAGTAATAGAAGACATTATTAACGATATGTCAAATGAGGGCATGCCCTCAAGTGCTGCCGTTGCTGTAACATTAACTATGACCATGTTAGCGTCTAGGTTAACAGAAAGACTCTATGGAGAGTCTGACTCTTTAGAGATAGAAAGGGAGCGCTAATTATGGATGATAATTCTACTCCTGTATTAATGTCTGAGTGTAATGTTAGCTATGATAACTCCGACATGATCTACACAGTAACATTTCAGAGCAAGGACCACAAAACAGCAGTGATTAAAATGGATAGTAGCTGTGTGCATGATTTTCTCGCTGCCGTTACAATGGGCTTTTAATATGAAGTGGTACCATATACCAACAGGCGAAAAGCTGCGGCCGTTCAATTTTATAATTGGCGGCCGTGGCGTTGGTAAGTCTTACAGTGCAATAGACACTTGTATTAACGAATATCCGGGGCACTTCTTATATCTTAGAAATACACAAGTGCAGCTTAGAGAGTCATGCTCCGCTTTCGGTAACCCGTTCAAAAAGTGGAGTGCGAAAAATGCTAGAGACATTCGCTTAAAAGCTGAAGGTGATCACGCAGTAGTTTATGAATACGACGGCGACGGCGCTAAGACTTTAATGGGCTATGGGGCCGCGTTGTCCGTTTTCTCTAATCTCCGCTCCGTCGATCTGTCCGACGTGAAATTTATTTTATTTGATGAATTTATAGAAAAGCGTTCTCTGACGTTTGACCAGTACACTACATTTAAAGACATGTATGAGACTGTTAACCGAAATAGAGAGCTAGAGGGGGAGCCGCCTGTATACGCTGTTATGTTATCAAATGCGCAGCGCTTAGGTAATCCGTTATTAAGAGGTTATAATTTAATTCCTACTATTGAAGCCATGCAGCGCACAGGTCAAAGAGTCGCCACTGTAGGTAATAAGCGCATAGAGTTACCTTTTTCTGAAGTCTCAGAGGCTAAGAAGCACACTGCTCTATATGAGGGAGAGACAGACGACTACACGGACCAGGCATTAAATAATAATTTTACTAATGACTCATTTACAGGCGTTAAGCAAGTTAATCTGATGGAATACAGCCCCGTGTGCTCTATTGATAACATTTATATTTACAGGCATAAGTCTAACTCTACATTCTACGCGTGCTCTGTGCCCGCTAAGGGCGTGCATAAGTATAGGAGTAAAGATAACTTGATCGTGTTCATGCGGCTTTATGGTCTTAAGCTTAAACTGCTATATGGAACAGATCAGTTATTCTTTTCGGACTATTCAACGAAAGTTGACTTAATGCAGATATTAAACATGTTATATTGAGAGGTCAAATTATGGTTAATCTTTGTAAGAAGTGTTCTAATAATATAGGTAATCAATGCTTTGCACACGGCGAAGCGGAACCCCTTCCATTAGGATCCTGCTTCTCATGTCAGTGCTTTAAGTATGAAGTCCCGAAGGTCGGAAGATGGGAACCTGATGGATATCATGTAAAATGTTCGCTTTGCGGCTGCATTCTCATAAAAGCTAACCATCAATATCCTTATTGTCCCGACTGCGGTTCTGAAATGTTATTCGAGGTGTTTTAAGATGGAATTAATAAATACTTTTGATGATTCGATGGTATTCTTATTCGGTTTAAGCTGCATTATCATCGGCATGATCCTGATGGTAATAATCCAAAAAATAGTAAAGGCGGTGTTAAAATGAGATTAATAGACGCTGACAGGCTAAAGGCAATAGGCCGTGAGAATTGCAAGACATGCAAGATAAACGGATCCGAACAATGTAAGAATTGGTGCATAGTAAATGATGTTTGCGATCTGTTAGATTCGGCACCAACCGCCACCGGCATTATTAACGCTCAGGACTTCAGAAGGCGCATTAATAACCATGAATATGTTTATCTTCAAGCGTGCGCCGATGATGTTTTAAACGCAATTGATTGCGAAGTAACCTATTTTAAGGAGAAGCAAAACAATGGCAAGAAGTAAATACCCCGGCATTCAGATTCTTTACGAAGTAGGCACACGCCAAGAGTTAGCGCAGTCGTATGGTGTGTCTGAGCGTACTATGTATAGATGGCTTAATAAAGCCAAAGCAGAGACACATGAGCGCCAACAGTACCCGGGAGCTAAGCGCGTAGCTAACTTTAAGGGCACCCGTAAAGAGCTCGCTGCTAAGTATAACATCTCAGAGCGCACCGCTTACAGATGGCTTAATAAAGCCCGCTCAGAGGGCGCTGACGTGCCGTCAAGGCAAGCCCGCTCTAAATACCCGGGCGCTGTTATTCTCGAAGAGAGAGGGACTAATAAATCAATTGGAGACCGTTACGGCGTTTCAGAGTCTACTATACGAAGATGGAAGAGACAGGCAGCCGCCGAGACATGGACCGACGAGACAGGCCCGGAGCAGCCCGACTCTACATTTGAAGAGCCCGAGTCTACATTTGAACAGCCGGAAGCTGAGTTTGAAGAGCCGGAAGAAGACTTTGACGAAGAGCAACAGAGAGAAGAAGACGACAGGAAACTTCTTAATGATCTGCTCAGACAAAAAGAGCAGTTTGTAGAAAATTCCATATTCTTTACTTATGAGCCCCAAAAGCAGTTACAGCTCCTACAGTCTTATGTAGACTATCAATACGAGCTTAACCCGTTCAATTTCTATAACAAGGAAAAGCACCAGTTCGATTTTTCGCCGGACTTTGTATCATCCATAAACATATGGGGAGACGAGTTCGAGACGTACTTAAACAGACTCGAAGACTTAACTGACTTTGAAACTGACTGGATGGATGATCTATAACCATTCGATAAAATGAAATAACTTTCAAAATGTTTTCGAGGTTTTGAAAATTTATCAACACAAAATCTGTTGATAAATTGTAAAAACAAGCAAAATATTACAAATAACAACAATTTTAAACAGATTTTCTGTTGATAACTTTGAAAGGCGGTAACAAATGCAAATAGATAGTGATGAACTAATCAAGTATTTTGAAAGCGGTTGTGATATTTGCAAGGAAAAGAACACAAATTGGTGTGAGTGGTGTTGTTTTGTTACTAATGCCGTTGATATCATTGAAAGTTTTGTTGATACAAAACAATAAATTTACCAAAATATGAATTATACCAAAGTGAGGTCAAAAGCATGTTTTTATATGAATACTTCGAGGGACCCCGCCACAAACTTGAGCGGAGATTTTCACTCCTACAGGCGGAGCCGTTATTTTATATTGAAATGCCTACCGGCGAAGCTGCGCCGGTTTTCAATTATAAGACTTTTCCTTTCGAGATATTTTTGGAAGCTCCGACAATTCAAAAGAAAGGCAAAAGCCGGGACCGCGTACACTATTATAACATTGTTGCAGCGTTCGACATTGAGACCACTACAATATTAAGCGACAACCCCTACTCCTTTATGTATCAATGGCAATATTGCATAGAGGACTATGTATTTATGGGAAAGACCTGGGAAGAATACCAGGAATTTCAACGGATATTAGCTGACAAATTAGGGCTCTATATCAGAGAAGACAGCGAGGGCCATGTCTTTGGAAAGTCTCTAGTCTGCTATGTGCATAATCTTCAGTATGAATTTGAGTTTAGTCGCCGCTTTATAGGCGATCTAATACACCCGCTCATAACAGACAAATATGCGCCATTGCTTATTCCTACTAAACAGGGCTTTACATATCGCTGTTCTTACAGGCTGACAAATAAGAGCCTTGAAAAATTTACAAAAGGCTGTGAGCACGCAAAACTAGCGGGAGACCTTGACTATAATATTAAGCGAGTGCCGCACGCGGAAGACCCTAAAAACGGACTCACAGACACAGAGCTAGCTTACTGCTATAATGATGTTAAAGGACTCTGTGAAGCATTACGCGACAGGCTAGAGAAAGACAAATATAATATTGCGTCTATTCCCCTGACTTCGACCGGCTACGTGAGAAAAGACTGTCAAAAGAGTCTTAACAGCAACCCTAACAACAGGGCTTTATTCTTACGTTCTCAGCTATCGCCAAATCTTTATAGACTCTGTAGAGCAGCATTCCGCGGCGGTAATACGCACGCCAACGCAGCTTACACAGGTAAACTTATCGGAGAGCCCTGCGGATATTATATTGACAAGCACTCCTTATATCCTACAGGCGGAAAAATTAAACACTACGACATAGGCTCTAGTTATCCTTCATCCATTCTCATTAATAGCAATTATCCTATTGGACCTTTTAAGCCTATTGATACAAAGACCACAGACGTAATAAAACAACTTAATGATCTATCCGCGCACTATTGTCTGTTAGTCCGTGTGCGTTTGGTCAACTTTAAATATAGAGGCACTTGCGGAGTGCCTTATATAGCCAGGTCTAAAGCCTTATTTACTCTGAGAGATATTCCCGAAATTATAGAAGACAATGGCCGCATATATTCCGCTCCGCTCTGTGAGTTAGTTTTAACCGAAATTGATTTGAAATTCATTTTACGCGATTACGACATAGAACAGATTTATGTAGTAGAGGCGTATAAAGCAGCCCGCGGAAAATTGCCGGAAGAGCTGCGCTCTGTAGTATTAGACTACTATAAGCGGAAGACCCTACTCAAGCACGCCACAGACAGCGACTCGAAATATGAGTACAATAAGGCAAAAGAGTACCTTAATGCATGCTACGGGATGATGGTTATGCGTATAGACAGGCTTTCTTTTGAGTATGAAGACGACTATGTATTTATTCCTCGCACGCTCGAAGAACAGATTAATAGCTTTTATGAGTCTAAGTCTAACTGTCTGCCGTACCAGTGGGGATTGTGGGTAACAGCTAACAGCCGTGCCCGACTCCAGGCCGGATTAGATATATGCGGAGCTGATCTGCTCTATACCGATACAGACAGCGTATTCTATATAGGAGACCATGAGGCAGAGTTTGAAGAGCTTAACCGCAAGTTAAGAAAACAAGCTATTTTAGCCGGAGCCGTAGCAGAAAATCTTAAGGGAGAGTCATTCCCCATAGGTTTATGGGATAGAGAGCCCGACATTAAATTATTTATGACTCTGGGCGCAAAGAAGTATATAACATCTGAAGACGGCATACACTTAGAAACAACTATAGCGGGCGTGTCTAAGAAGTTAGGAGCTGAATTCTTTACTGAGCGCGGGTTTGAAGCCTTTACTAATAACACTGTTATACATAACTCCGGGCGTATCTCAGCTAAGTATAACAATGATATGCCCCACTACATAACAGTAGACGGAGTGAAGATACTCACAGGGTCAAATATTGCCTTAGTGCCATCTGAATATACTATACATATTACAGAAAAGTATGGTATGTTTATAGAAATAATAAGGAAATCGCTAACGCAATAACAAAGGAGTATAGACAAATGGACCCGTCAACTGTAACATCTATTATAAGCACTTTAGGTTTTCCGATCGCTGCATGTATTGCCCTCTTTATCGGGTGCAAATATATGTTAGATAATCAGCAGAAGAACACTGACCGCATGTTTGAAATGTATGACAAGGCTAACACGGAAAATCGCGAAGCAATAAAAGCATGCACAGAGGCGATTAACAAACTCTGTGATAACTTAGAGAGGTTAGACAAATGAAAAATAATTTACAGCTAATAGAGCACTGCATAAAGCTCTACAACGCAGGTGCCCGGTATTGGTGGGGCACGTTTTGTCAACGCGCTAGCTATAATCTGCTCACAGTTAAGAGGCAGCAATACCCCGCACAGTTCCCCCACTCCAGAGATAAGCAGCTCAAAAAGGATATTGAAGAGGGCCGCATAGTTACAGACTGCTGTGGTCTGATCAAGGGCTTTATGATGACCCGAGACAATGGCCAGATAGTCTATACGCCCTCGCTCGACCTGGGTGCTAATGGTTATTATAACAACGCCAAAGAGAAAGGCTCTATTAAGACTATGCCCGATATTCCCGGGCTCGCCGTTTGGAAAGAGGGCCATATAGGCGTATACATAGGCAACGGCGAAATAATTGAAGCACGCGGCTTCAATTATGGAGTGCAAAAATATAAGCTCTCTGATCGCCCATATACAAAATGGCTTAAAGTTCCGGGACTGGAGTATAATTCTCTTCCCGTTCCATCACCTCAGCCGGTCCCGGAACCTAAGCCCGAACCTACATCAGAGCCGAAGACCTACAAGGTTAAGAAAGGCGATACGCTTACTAAGATAGCAAAGGCCCACAAGGTTACATTAAAGAAGCTA
>Ga0326514_10001980_pt1 | contig 13089 bp, 23 predicted proteins | sample 3_2548_0518_D_FD_203653 | JGI IMG/M metagenome (GOLD analysis project Ga0326514, IMG submission 203653) | Bovine rumen microbial communities from UC Davis, California, United States - 3_2548_0518 | ecosystem: Host-associated > Mammals > Digestive system > Stomach > Rumen | place: USA...
CCTCGACTTACCTACGAGTAGGCATGGATAGAATACCATGCCTCCTACGCATCTGTAAAGGAGGTATTTTTTATGCGTGATTGTAGAAATGAATTTATCCAAAATCTTCGATGCAGTATTAAATCTTATTTAGGGCAGACCAACATCGACAAGGTCATGGCTCATGTCATTGAGTTGTTGAGCAGCTATGAGTTATCAGATCGGATAACCGATGTCGCTGTCCTTGACGATGCAAATACCCGGCTTGTGAAAACGTACATGAGTGGTCTTATATTGGACGGAAAATCAGAGAAGATAGCATATGTCTACCTACGTCATCTGAAACGATTCTGTGACTTCCTGGGTGACAAGAATCTGATATCTGTAACCACGTTCGATGTGCGGAATTACCTTGCAAACTTAAAGGTGCGAGGTCTGTCGAACGTATCCCTGGAAAATACCCGTACCACACTGTCAGCTTTCTTTCAGTGGCTTTCCAATGAGGAATATATCGACAAGAATCCGTGTTCAGCAGTAAAGCCTATCAAATGTACCAAAGAGATCAAACAGCCTTTCTCCGTTGTGGAGCAGGATGCAATCAAGAAGCACTGTCTTAATCTGAAAGAACGTGCCATAGTGGAGCTGCTCCTTTCTTCCGGTGTCCGTGTTTCGGAACTGGTTGACCTGGATGTATCAGACGTAGATTTTAATAACAAGGCACTCCGAATCAGACACGGCAAGGGTGACAAGGAAAAAGTGACATACATCAATGAATTGACTTTGAACTACCTTGTAAAGTATTTGACAGATGCCAAAGTTGAAACCGGGGCATTGTTCCAAACAAACCGACACAAAAAGTATACTACGTCCGGGATTCGGAGGATGTTGAGCCGATTGGCAGAAAGAGCACGGGTAGAAAATGTACACCCACATCGTTTTAGAAGAACTTTTGCCACCACACTGGCATCTAGGGGCATGGACATACAAGATATCAAGACCCTCATGGGTCACACAGATATCAACACAACGATGTTATACGTGACATCTAATAATATCAAAGTTAATAATTCTTACAGAAAATTCACATTATGAGGGATACGGAAGTATCCCTTTTCTATTGTCCAATAAATCGGACAGAATTTTTCAAAACATGTTGTAGTTAGTACCTTTGTTGTGATATTATATGATATATTTTAATATCACGAAAGGAAGGTATAGACCCATGAAAATAAAAGACGTAGGCATGAGAGCACTCAAGACTTTTTTCCAGGCTTTCGGAGGTGTTCTCATCCCGGAAATCTGTGTCATCTTATCCAAAGTAACAGACTATGACTGGAAACAGTGGTATGTTTGGGCAGTTCCGATTGTTTGTGGTGCTTTAGCTGCAGGCATTTCAGCAGCCTGGAACGGCATCATCAATGCTACGAGCAAAAAGGAAGTGAAGTGACATGACATGGAAAGAAGTTATCCCTTGGTTATTTTCTTTGGGCATGTTTGTGATTGCACTTGTCACGCTTGCAAGAAACGGGAGAAAAGATTTGAAAGCCGAATACTCCGAAGAATCAAGTAAGATCCATGAGATAGAACAATCACTCACTGCCATTTCCACAAAACTGGACAACCTACAGAATACCATGCAGGAAACGAGGACGGATGTTAAGTCAATGAACAGTGGAATCAATGCCCTTGATAAGAGAGTGACCACACTGGAAACCTCAATGGAATCTGCATGGGTGCGTATTGACGAACTGAAAGAAAAGGTGGGGCATTACCATGACGGGCATTGATCTTTGTTATCATCAAGGAGACATTAACTGGCGAGAAGCACATGCAGACGGCATAGAATTTATATTTCCCCGTGATGGATGGGGTACGGATTCTATCGACAAGAAATTCCTGCAAAACGTCCGTGAAGCACAAGAAGTAGGAATCAAAGTGCCGGGCGTCTATCATTTTATCTATGCCATCAGCTTGCAGGAAGCAATTCAAAATGCCGTTAAAGCTGTCGAGAACGTCAAGAAAGCAAAGTTACCTACTTCTACAATCATATGGTGTGACTTGGAATATGACACGGTGGAAAATGCGAAAGACCGGGGTGTAACTCTTACCCCACAGATGCAGAGACAGTTTGCAGAGGCTTTCTGCAATTACTGTTTAGCACAAGGTTATTGTACTGGGATTTACCTCAATGCAGACTACCTTATCAACGTCTACGGAAAAGACATCCTGGATGAGTATGACGTTTGGTTGGCAGACCTCGATTCTGAAAATGACTACCCTTGTGTCTATCAACAGTACGGGTGGCATGGACAGTACAAAGGCTGCCCGTTGCCCGTTGATGAAGACAGATACATCGGACAGTACACAGCAGGAACGGCAAGACCGAGAGATGGAGGACAAGACATGTCACATATAGTATGTACAGAGAAACAACTGGTAGATAATCTTCGGACACTGGCATCCGGGAGAAGCAGCTATAGTAACGAACCCCCATACAACTTGTTATACTGGGATGGGAACCGTTTTTGGGCAGACTGCGTAAATCTCTACAAAAGTCTTTTCTGCGGAAGAAATATAGTTAATCCTGCTGTCGGCAGTTTTCAATCCGACTTGAGCAACACCGGGGACTGCACAGGCAGAGGCTTAATGGATCAGTGTACAGACCGTTCTACCGACTTTAGAAAATTAGGAAATCAATTTCGGTGTTTGTATTTGCAAAGCGGAGCTGATTGGCACTTTGGTGGTTACATGGGATATGAGTGGAACGAACCCGGACAGGGCATTGTCAATGTAGTTGAGGCTACTCCCAGATGGGAAGATGGCATTCAGTTTTCCTATGTAGATCAGAATGGTGGCAGAAGTTGGGCGAAGGGTAAACCGATTGATGGTGGTTACTGGACAGAACACGGATTAGCTACCAAGTGGATTGACTATAGCGGATCTAAACCCCAACCCACCCCAACACCTACACCTACCCCGGCAAAGAATCCGTCCTTGACACTGGCACAGTTTATACCGTATCTTGGCTATGTAGCAAGAGGGTCTGAAGGAACTATCGTGGAGATGCTTCAGAGAATCCTTAAAGACCTTGGTTACTACACAGGATACCTTGACGGTGAGTGCGGTGACTATACTGTCAAGGCAATTAAAGCAATACAAACAGACTGGCATGCTAATGACAGCAGTGTATTGATTGACGGGTCTTTTGGTAAGCAGTGTTGGACAAAATTGATAAAATAATTGTGAAACCTTCACAAAAATGTCCGATAGTTTTTGAAACCCTTGGCACAGTTTTGGCACACTAAATGCCAACAAACCCCGTAAATTCAACATCCACTGCTTGACTTTTAATCAAGTTGTCCGGGGTTCGAGTCCCCGGTGGCTCATGAAAATGAAAATCCCCACAAACCCAGTAAAATCAAGGGTTGAGGGGATTTTTCTATTGTCCAATTTATTGGACTTTGGGCAAATTTCTTGGACTTAATGTATTATAATATAGTAGAATCTCGGCACACTTTGGCACACTTGGAACACTTTTGGCACACTTTTTATTGTACCATTTATTGGACAATAGAGGAAAAAGCCTATAAATTAAGGGATTTCAGCGAGTCAAGCGACTCTTGTTCGTCATCTAAATGTGCATAGACTTTCATAATCATCTGCAAAGAACTATGCCCCATCAAATACTGGCACTTCTTCAGTGTAATCCCGGAATAATAACAGACCGTGCAGAAGTTATGACGGAACAGATACGGACGTAGGTCTGACTTATATTTCAGTTTGGCATCAATCTTTCCCTTGATATCTAACCAAAAGTCGGACTTGACGGTCTTGGACATCAGCTGCCCCTGTCGGTTATGGATCAGATAGGAATCCGTGTGGTAGTCCTGGAGCAGTTCCTGCAAGGCATAGGGAAGAGGCAGGACACGGACGTTTCCGGTCTTGGTTGTCTTGATATACGGGTTATTGCCGTCATACCCCACGGCACGTTGTATGGTAACGGTGTCCTCTGTAAAATCTCCCGGCAGCAGTGCAAAAGCCTCCTGCGGACGAAGACCCAGGTAGTAGAGAAGTGATACGTACATCCGCTCCATCGGTTCCAGTTTTGCTTCCTTGATTGCTTTCTTTTCATCTGCCGTTAATGCTCGACCCTGTTTAACGCACGTAGACGGGGTTTCTAGCCTCTTGGTGATATCGGTGGGGATTATCCCGTCCGAGACAGCAGATGCCCAAATTTGGCTAAATGTGAGCTTAATTTTGGCACATGAAGCAGGATGGTCTTTGTTGTCCGCAATTATCTCCTGCAAATCCGTTGCCGTGATATACTTCAGAGGGGTATAGTCGATGCTCTCCGTCTTATTCAGAACCACCCGGTACATCTCCTGTGTCGCAGCTTCACGCATGCTCTTATATGTACGCAACCACTTCTGTGCATACTCATGGAATGTTATGTCAGATGGATGCGGTGCTTTTTCATGCTCACTCAACACGGCATGGATCTTTCTGTCCATCTCCCCTGGACTGCTTGCATACACCCTCTTACGGATTCTAGTACCATCTGCCTTATATCCCACATCTATTTGCCTGGATAACTTCTTTTTTGTTTTTGTTGCCATGAAAATCTCTCCCTTCACATGGATTTATGTTGCATGACATGGGAAAATGTTATATAATGATATTGTTCATAGTGAAAAGTATCACCACCATACCTTTCCAGTAAGTAATCCAACTCTATCTACTACATGAACACACCCTCCAGTGAGATCCCTGTCGCTTCTGCGACCGGGGTTTCTCTGTTTATGGGGTGTTCCAGGTAATCTAGAACCATCTGCTGTTCTTCTTCCGTTAATTCCTGGAATAACTCTATCAATCTCTCTTTCATCATCAGCACCCCCTTCCAAACATTTGTTCGTATTATAAGGTAAGTGCTGTCCGATATATGGTACAGTTACTTTCGTTTGGATATGATGAACTTCATGTAGTTCTCCAGTTCTTCCTGTTCGGATTCAGTCATGTTGCTGATGGCATCCGTGAACCTCTTTATTCTGTCTTCTTCTTTTTTTTCTTCATCTTCCTCGTAATCCCTCATGCCAAGTATGACAAGAGGTGACACCTGGAGAACCTGTGACAGGGCATAAATCTTATCCCTTCTCATGTTGTCTATATGTCCGCTTTCCCAACGTGAAACGGTTGCTTCACTGACACCCACGGCATCAGCCACATCCTGCATCATAAGACCCAGTTCAAGTCTTCTTTTCCTTATAAAATCATTGACTTCCATTACACACACCTCCGAGTGTATTTTATTACTTTATTAACATTTTCACAAGAGAGAAATACGAAAACGTAAAAATAACTTACGAAAACGTATTGACTTACGTAAACGCATATGATATCCTTTTCAGCGAGGAAAGATAACTAATTGAGTTGTGTAAAAATTAAGAAGGGAGGTGTGCCAATGTTCAACGAAAGATTGCTTCGATCCTACATTGTACTGCGAGGTCTTACTTTTGCACAAATGGCAGAAAAACTAGGGATTCACGAAGCAACACTTGGTCATAAGATTAAACGTGGTGGCACGTTTACGAGAGCAGAAATATACAAAATCAAGACTGTCCTAGAACTTTCGGACGAAGAAATGATTAGTATTTTTTTTGCCAACGAACTTACGTAAACGTAAGTGAGGGGGTGACAAGATGCAATATCCCAAACAGTTAATGAGTATCACGGAACTGACGAAACTGGGTTTTCCCCGTGACTTACTGTACAAGGCATCACATGCACAGGGAAGTGAGAAGTACATAATCCGTACCCCGGGTGGTGGGAAGATACTCTTTGACACGGAGAGGTTTGAGAAGGTGAGGAGGAAGTGGAAATGAAGCAGGAAATCACTGGCAAGAGAAAGTTAGAGTTGTTTCTATTCTTTGTAGGCTTGGTCTGCTTCGCAGCTATCATGTTGCTCATAGCTGCACACAACATGAGGGAAGAACACAGCGACTTGATGAACAGGGCAGATTATCTGATAGCACGGTCAGAAGCAAGCCTGGAGAGGTGGTCACATGGAAGAAGATAAACGCTACAGACTGAAAATCCGGGGTCACGGCATGGTTAAGTACTACTGCACGGATGGCAAGTTTTGGAATATACGGACAAACGTCCATGCGAAACCATGTCACTTCAAAGGCAAAGTGGATGCCCAAAATACCTATGTGAAGTGGGCAAGACGGTATCCGTCAACGGCAAGAGACTGGATACCGGAGATAGAAGAGGTCTAGTAGACAAGGTCTAATAGAGGGGAGGCTGATATGAACGGCAATCCAGTATCACAGGAAGAGATAGAACAGATCCGTAACATGAAACATCATGGCATGACGAATCAAGAAATCGCAAAAGAATTGAATCGGTCTGTTCGGACGGTACACAGGGTGTCATATCACTTTCTGTATCCGAGGGCAAAAGTGGAGCCGGGAGTGTACTACTGGTTAAAGAAGTGGTGGCACTGGGAAGTACCGGAAAAGTCAGAACCACAAGAACATTCGTGGTTTATCACACCATATAATTACCCACGCATGTGGAAAGAACAAAAACAAGAATAGGAGGGCATATGACAAGTTTATACGAATTAAAAGGTCAGTACCTGGAACTGCTGTCCATGATGGAAGAGGGAGCAGATGAGGAAACCATCAAGGACACACTGGAGGGCATCGAGGGAGAGATTGAAGTCAAAGCTGACAACTACGCACGTATCATCAGACAGCTTGAATCCGATGCCAACGGTCTGAAGACAGAGATTGAGCGGATGACAGACCGGAAAAGAGCATTAGAAAACCACGTTTCTTATCTGAAGAACAATTTGCAGGATGCGATGATTCTCACAGGGAAAGAAAAATTCAAGACGGAACTGTTCAGCTTTGGAATTCAGAACAACCCGGCATCCGTGGTCATCGATGATCCCACAAGTATCCCGGCAGAATTTCTTATCCCCCAGGAACCGAAAGTGGATAAGAAGAGTATCAAAGAATTCTTGAAAGACAATGATGCTAACTGGTGTCATTTGGAACAAAGTCGTTCCATTCGTATTCGGTAAGGGGGTCGAACATTGAGTGCATTAAGGAGTTTAAGACGTAGGGTGGCAAGACGAACCATGAAGAATAATGGTTTGAGCAAGGTGTGCAAGAGTGAATTTTTTAGCAGAAATTGGAGGTACTGGTGATATGGCACTAACGATTATTATGGGCAAGTCCGGTAGTGGCAAAAGTAAGGCGATCATGAATCTGCCGTCAGACAAGACTCTCGTGGTCAACATCCTGGGCAAGGATTTCCCGTTCAAGAATAAGTTCAAGTATGTCATCAACGGCAGTGATATCAATATGATTATCGATCAAATCCGCAAGGCAGTTGCCAACGGTATCAAGATTATCGTCCTGGATGACGTTGGATATATCCTTACCATCATGTTCATGAACAGACACAGGAACATGAAAGGGAACCAGTCATTTGAGTTGTACAACGATATCGCAGATACCATGTGGAATCTCATCAACTTTCTCAAAACACTGCCGAAAGATGTAAACGTCTACATGAATTTCCACGAAGATACGAATGACTACGGGTCTACCAAGATTAAGACCATCGGCAAGCTGCTCGATGACAAGGTCTGCATCGAGGGCATGGTCACCATCGTGCTTCGTTGCATGTCAGATGATGGACGGCATTTCTTCAAGACCGTGACAGATGGGAATGACATTGTGAAAGCACCTATCGACATGTTCCCGGAAGAAGAGATGGACAATGACCTTTTGACTATTGATAACTGCATCAGAGAGTTCTACGGAACTGAAATCAAAGAAGAAACCAAAACAAAAATCAAGGAGGAAACCAAATAATGTTGAAACCGTCACAGTATGATACCACCCCGGTAGGGTGGACAGCAGTTAAGCCTGGAGCACATACATGCATCATAAAAGAAGTGCGTGAAACAACGTCAAGAAATGGCAATCAGATGTTAGCTGTGTACTTTGACTTTGATGAGAATGATACACAGATGTCTTATTTCACTGAAATCTATAAACAGCATAAGAAACAGTTTGGTGACGATGCCAAATGGAGAGGGTGCTACTACATCACCTTGTGTGGTGAGTATGCAACAGCCAATATCAAAAGGTTCACAACAGCAGTTGAGAGGTCGAACAAAGGGTTTGTGACCCAGTGGGATTTAGTTCCGGGAGATGGCACGTTCTGTAACTGCTTTAAAGGTAAACGTGTTGGCATGGTGTTCAGACAGGAAGAATACCGTAAGCAGGATGGATCTATCGGCAAGAGCACAAAGCCTTTTAGGGTCTGCGAATATGGAAAGGTCAAGGAAACCAAAGTGCCGGACGTAAAGAGACTGCCGGAAGAACCTACCCCGGTGTTAAGCAATGACCCCGTGATGGCAGCAGAGGGATTCTACGAAGTACCGGAAGGTTTTGAGTCAGATATGCCGTTTAACTAAATAACAGATTATGGAAAGGATGGTGGAGAACATGAAGGAACTGAAGGTGAAATTAACATTTATTGAGCCGATTCTTGGCAGTGCCAATAGTAACAAGGATATTCATTCGGAGTTTATCGCAAGTAAAGCACCGGATGCTCCAAGTAGAGAAGAGGAGGTAGAAGCACTTGGTGCTGATGAAGTGGAAAAGAAAGAGATGACCGTTTTTCCACGGACGGAAGACGGTACACCGTGCTTTTGGAACTATCAGATTCGTGGATTTTTCAAGCATGCTTGTGGAATGCTCCGGTTAATCAAGGACACGAAGTCGTCCAAAATCAAAGCCTACAAGAAATATATTGATGGTCTTGTGATGGTCAATGAACGGCAGATCCCTATCACCTTTGATGGCGAAATGGGAAATCTGCAAAGACCATTAAGAGGTCAGACCGCCCAGGGTGAGCGGATTGCACTTGCCAATTCCGAGATGATTCCGAAGGGTGCAACAGTCGAATTTACAGTAAGAGTGCTGATGGATGATTTGCTCGATGCCGTGAGGGAGTGGCTTGACTATGGTCAGTATAACGGACTGGGTCAGTGGAGAAATGCATCCTATGGGTCATACAAGTGGCAGGAACTCGATGAAAACGGAAATGTAATAGGAGGAAATTTTGACGATTGAGTAATGGCATTGCGAATTATTGTGTCGCTTGGCAATGGAAGTGCATTGCATAGTGCCGTTCGATGTGGTTACGGCATAGTACAGTATTGTACGGCAAAGTTACGTGGTGTAATGGCTTGGTATTGCTTGGTTTGGCATTGTTTGGCAAAGGCAAGGTGAGGTTTTGTGGAGCAATGTAGTGGTATGGTCATGTTCCGTAACGTAAGGTCGAGCAGTGGTGAAGTAAGGATAGGTCTTGCATTGGCAGTGTGGGGTAGGGTTGGGTTTGGCAGTGGTTAGGTGAAGATTTGTGGAGTTATGTGACGGCAATGTATTGTAAGGTCAAGCAAAGGCAATGTGGGGCAGGATAAGGTCATGTGCAGTATGGTCAAGGTGAGGTGCAGTTTAGTTTCGATTCGTTAAGTAATGGAAAAGTATGGTTACGTAAAGTCATGTATTGGCAAGGCGAAGTGGGGTTCAGTTCGGTTGTGGCAAAGTCTAGTTTCGTAACGTTTTGTCATGGTTAGGAGGAGTACAGATGGTTTATATCGGCATAGATCCCGGAGCAAAGGGTGGCATCGGTATCATCAATGAAGAGACATTCACGGAGTTTGCGTTTCCGTATAGCAATGAAGCACTCATAGATGTCTGTCAGTTATATCAAGACAGAGCCTCTGTAGTGGTCGAGAACGTCCATGCAATGCCGGGGCAAGGTGTTACCTCAATGTTCACGTTTGGACGCAATTTTGGGTACATTTTGGGCGTTTTAGAGGCATATAAGATGCCATACACCCTTGTAGATCCACGAACATGGAAACACCACTTCGGAATCAGTGCCGATAAACAATCATCTATAGACAAGTGCAAGGAATTGTACCCCGGTATAAATCTTCTGCCCACAAAGCGGAGCAGAAAAGAATCAGACGGAATGGCAGAAAGTTTGCTCCTCTCGCATTACTGTAAATTGTTGGAGGAAAGAGTATGAAAGTCAAGATACCGAACTGCAGCTGCGGAGGACAGGCAGTACTTTATGACAAGGGAGATATCGCAGTCATAAAGTGCAGTGAGTGCTCCCAGTTTGTAACCGAGGGAAGTAAAGAGATGGCATTGCAGGAATGGAAGGTGAGGATAAGTGAGCAAAAGAAAAGAATTAAGTGATATCGCAATCTGTCCACTGTGCGGTGAGTTTGATTCCATATGGGTTACAGACAAAGACAATTACGATCACAACTACAAACAGAACAATGGTGCTTGTGTTGGAATCAATTGTGTCAGATGTGGATTGGAAATATATGCGTATTCCGTTGAACACGAACGAAACTCTTACGAATATATTCGGTCACAGGCATCCCATAAGTGGAACAGACTGTCAGACAAGATATGGAAGGTAGATGACATAAGGGGAACAAGATGAATTCGACAAAACGAAAAAGCATTTTTGATAAAACCAACGGTCTTTGCTTTTACTGTGGATGCAAACTTGATTTTGATAATTTCCATATGGATCATTTTGAAGCTAAAAGCAACGGTGGAAAAGTAAAGGAAAATCTCGTTCCATCATGTCCAGAATGCAATCTTTGTAAAAGTAATCTTTCTATCGAGGAGTTTCGTCACAAGATTGAATGTTTATCTAAAGACACGTTCGTTGGAAAACTCATGAAGAAATACTATCAAATCGAAGACAGACCGATAGAGTTTTATTTTGAGGGTAAAGAAGATGGCACTTTATAGAACAATATCATTAACATTTTGGACAGACAGTAAGGTGGTTGATGATTTCACATCGGAAGATAAATATTTCTATCTTTATTTGTTGACAAATCCTCACACAAATCTCTGTGGTTGTTATGAAATATCTTTAACACAGATGGCAAATGAAACAGGATACAACAAGAACAGCATTGAAAATCTGTTAAGTAGATTTTCACATCTTCACGATGTAATCAGATATTCATATGAAACCAAGGAAATTCTTTTGCTTCATTGGCACAAATATAACTGGACTTCATCAGAAAAATTCCGGGTAGCATTAATTAAAGAAATAGGGTTTGTCAAAAACAATGAGTTCAAACTTTATTTGGAAAATATTGCAGAAGGTGGGAGTGGATACCCTATCGATACAAATTGTATCGATACATCTGTTACTAATACTGTTACTAATACTGTTGCTGTTAGTTCTTCTAATAAGATGCATAAAAAGATACCTAATAGATTTATTCCACCCACCTATGACGAAGTATCTGCCTATGCAATAGAGATTGGATCATCTGTCAATGTCGATAACTTCCTGGACTACTATGAATCAAATGGGTGGATGGTTGGAAAGAACAAAATGAAAGACTGGAAAGCAACATTCAGACGTTGGAGCAGAGAAAACAAGAAGACAACGTCCAGTCAGTTAGATGCGATTATGAACGCATGAGGTGGTTATGAGTAGAGAAGATATAAAAAGATTACTGGGAATGATAACGATTACATATCCAAATTTTAAGCTTAACGATCCTACGTTGGCAGTGGATGTGTGGCATCGCATCCTGGAACCGGACGATGCACAGAACATCTTCGATGCATTCAGTGTGTATGCGAGGACGGATACATCCGGGTTTGCACCGTCACCGGGTAAGCTGCACATGATGATAGCAGACAGACTGTCCGATGAGATTGATGAGGGAGAGATAATGACCATCCTCACAATGGCAAGCAGGAATGCAAACTACGGATTCCAGGCTGAATTTGACAAGATGCCAAGGGCATTACAGAAAGCAGTCGGCAGTCCTGCCAACATCAGAAACTGGGGGCAGATGGAACAAGACCAGTTGAACTACACCTTTAACAACATCATCAAAGCATATAAGAGAACGGTGCATGATGAAAAGGTAAGGTTGGCAGCAGTTGGTACGAACCTGGAGAAGATAGAAACGTCTGACAGGTTGAAAGCACTGACTGACAGCATAGTACAGAGGGTAAAAAGAGATTCGTTGCCGTTCGAGATGGAGGAAGACTATGAATAGAAAGCCAACAATGGGGAATTTCTTCTCCGGCAGTGGTACATGGGAACTGGCAGCTGAAATGTGTGGGATCGAAGTTGTCTTTGAATCCGAGATAGAACCATTCCCGGTCGCACTAGAAGCAAAGAGATTTCCGAATGCTATACAACTGGGAGATGTGGCAAAAGTAGACGGCACAAAGATACCGAAGGTAGACATCCTCACGAATTCAAGTCCTTGCCAGGATTTGTCAGTAGCTGCAGGAAAGAGAGCAGGACTGGACGGTGAGCGGAGCGGACTGTTCCGAGAAGTCATAAGGATAACAAGGGAGATGCGATATGAAGCAGATGACATGGGCAGATATCAGCCAAGATTTTGGTGTTGGGAAAATGTTCCGGGAGCACTCAACAGTCACGGAGGAGAAGACTTCCGAACCGTCCTCGAATCAGTGGCGAGGTTGGTCGAGAAAGATGCCGTTATACCTATGCCTCCGAAAGGATGGAGTTACGCAGGAGTGGTCGATGGTGACGGATGGCAGATTGCCTGGAGAACAATGGATGCCCAATTTTACGGAGTACCCCAAAGACGTAGAAGAGTCTTCCTTGTCGCAGATTTTGATGGACGATGTGCCGGAGAAGTACTATTTGAGCGAGAAAGCCAGTCTTGGGATTTTAAGGAGATCGCGGATGCGTGGAAAACCACTTCCGTCAGTCTTGCAGACCGCATTGATATCGCAAGCAGGATTATCCGAGGAGAGATACCGGGAGCTGCTGACCGAGTGGAGTGCCTAGCAAAAAACTGATACCCCCTCTCTTGTTCGATAACCACCCTAATGATTCACGTGTTACACAAGCCGGGAATATTTGCGGAACACTGAATCAGCGGATGGGAACAGGGGGGGGCAATACACCGATAGTTTTATCACCGAGGGAGAAGAGATATGGATGTGTACACCCTAAAGATTAGGGGGGGTCTGATACCTACATAAA
>Ga0326514_10001981_pt1 | contig 13087 bp, 18 predicted proteins | sample 3_2548_0518_D_FD_203653 | JGI IMG/M metagenome (GOLD analysis project Ga0326514, IMG submission 203653) | Bovine rumen microbial communities from UC Davis, California, United States - 3_2548_0518 | ecosystem: Host-associated > Mammals > Digestive system > Stomach > Rumen | place: USA...
TTGGTATCCCCCGTTTTAGTACGCTAAAGTGCACTTTCCCCAAAAATAGGCCCTGCACAAGCTCAATTTTTGTGCATGTTGCCGAAACCGAACTTTTTCGAGATTTCACTTTAATACGCTAAAGTGTGAAAGTAACTTTTTCGGGCACTTAACAAAATAGACCCCAGGAGCCGCCGAACTTTCACGGCACAAAATACGGCCGAAACCTGCATTACGACTCAAACTCTAAACTTTTAGAGGGCAAATAATCGAGTCCAAAATTTTGTACAAGAACATTTTTGAATAAGTACAAAAATTTGGACAGAACTTTTTAGGGCCACTTCTCGCAGGTTGAACGAAAAATTTTTCCGGGTATAAATACACGTCTGGGAAAGAAATTCAATGACGGCCCCTTTCCGGCCCTTATACGCGAAATTTCCGTTGACAAGAAAAATAGACCCTCTTGACATGGCATGATACAATAATATAAAGGGGGTGAACCTATGGCGGCATTTAATATGCGGTGTCCGGTATGCGGTAAACTGTTTTTTGTAAGGGATCGGGCACAGTACGTCTATAAACATGTTATGTATTCCTACAAAAACAAGAAATTCACGGGGTATCATAGTACAGCGTATTTTTGCAGTTGGTCTTGCTTTCGGCGGGCAGAGAAACAAAATTTTGTTTATGAGGTGAAATAAAATGGCACGTTACAAATTAACCATAAGCGGTGTGTTTGATATTGACAATGTGTCTAATACAAGTGATGAACTTATTTTCCATTTAGTAAGAAATTGTTGTCCGGGGTCCTTTGGGTTTAATGTGGGGGAATCGTGCAATATGACAAATTGTTTTAAGTGCTGGGAAAATGCTATGAAAGAGGGGGTCAGGGCAGATGCCGTCGAAAATGTACACGTCGAACGGTTGGGTTAATACCCAAGAGCTGATCCACAATCCCGCGCCATTTGTGTTGGGGATCGGCGGGCGCGGTATAGGCAAGTCATACGGTTGTCTGAATGATCTGTACAGCGAAAAGATACCTTTTATCTATATGAGACGCACGCAAAGCCAGCTTGACGCCGTTACCATCCCCGCGCTAAATCCATATAATCAGCTATGCAAAGATAAGGGTTATAATATTGTATCGGTCAAAATGGGCAAGTACACAGTAGGATTTTACGACGCGATATTAGGCGAGGACGGCACGAACCGCGCAACCGGGGAACCTTTTGCCATCGGCATTGCTCTTAATACTTTTGCAAGTATTCGCGGCCTATCTGCTGAAAAGTATAATGTATTATTGTTTGATGAAATCATACCAGAGCGGCACGAACGCCCCATAAAAGAAGAAGAACTTGCTTTTGCAAACGCGCTGGAAAGTCTGAACCGAAACCGCGAATTAAATGGGTGTCCACCGTTAAAAGTTATCATGTTATCTAATAGTAATACCCTAAACAGTAGAATTATATCCGCTTTGGGCATTACTGACGAATTGGAGAAGATGACAAGACGGGGCATTGAATACCGCCTGATAAATAACGATATAGCCATATATCGGTATATTGACAGTCCTATTTCAGAGCGGAAAAAAGATACTGCGCTATATAGAGTTATTAAAAACGATGATTTCTCTAACATGGCGTTGTCTAATGATTTCGCGGCGGCAGACTTTGAACATGTACAGATAAAGCCTCTAAACGAATACAATATACTTGTCACGGTTGGAGAATGTACCATTTGCAAACACAAGAGCAATGGCACGTATTACGTTATATCCGGACAGAAATCGCAAAACAGATACAGTCTGTTACCCATTGATAAAAAGGCTTTTCAACGCAACTATTATTATATTTATGGGGCGCTATTGAAACAGAAAGTATATTTCCAATCCGCAACCGTAAAAATCGAATTTGAAAGGGCGTGGGCATAATGGCGGCGGTATTTACAACAATTAGGGAGAGCAGTTATACAGAATTAGGGGAACTTTTAACATCCGGGGCTGTGTCTGAAGCGGCATTACGCAATTATTATCGGCAAGAGGTAAAAAAGGCCCGCAACCGTATAAGCAAGCTAAAATCTGCGGCTATAACCAAAGAGTATGGAAAACAAGATATACCGCGCTTTATGGCCCTGAAAAACCTCACAAACACCGGGGCGCTTTTGCACGAGATAGCAGATTTGAACCGGTTTTTAAACCGTAAAACAAGCCTTGAAAGTGGATTGAAGCAATCCAAAGTCGCGCGCCTAAAACATCTTAGAGAATGGGGCCTGAATATATCACCGGAAAATTTTGGCAAGTGGGTGGAGTTTGTACGTTGGTTTAATCTGTCTGAATACTCAAAGAAATTTGAATATGAAGCGGATGAAGTAAAAGAAGTCTTTGAAGAATCGTTGGAAAACGAAAAAGCAACCCCGGACGAATGGGAGCGGCTATTCAATGAGTACATCAAAAAGCAAGATAGTGCAAGCGGCGTCACTCAATACCGCTAATTTTCCGCCTCTGCGGATGCTTTACAGCTCTAATGCAAAGCGCAGTAAAAAGCTGTATAACCGTAATATATGCGCATTTGACATTGAAACAACTACCATCCCCGCAATACAACAAAGCATCATGTATATATGGCAGTTTGCCATCGATGATATTGTGTATTACGGACGCACTTGGGACGAATTTAGAAAGTTTGTGTCTTTACTCAAGATAGCCAGCGGCGGGAGAAGTACTGTTATCTTTGTGCATAATTTGAGCTATGAAATACAGTTCTTATCAGGTATCTTTCATTTTGACAATAAAGACATATTTCCAACAGAACCCCGTCATGTACTCCGCGCGAATATAGAAAATCTTGAATTTCGATGCAGTTACCGTCTAACAAATCTATCTCTTGACGCCCTGACAGAACGCTATAATGTGGAGCATAAAAAAGTACACGGCTTTGATTATGATAAAACGCGTTACCCGTGGACCCCTATGAGCGACAAAGAGCTTGAATATTGCGTTAATGATGTATTAGGCCTGACAGAAGCAATCAAGGCCATAATGGAGCTAAATGGAGACGATTTTTACAGTTTGCCCCTGACAAGTACCGGGTTTGTCCGCCGTGAATGTAAACGGGCTATGCATCCCCAGCGGCCACAGATCATGAAAGCTTACCCTGACTATGAGGTGTTTCAACTCCTGCGGCGTGAGTTCAGGGGCGGTAACACTCATGCTAATAGGTTTTACAGTGACGAGGTATTAAAAGGACCGGTTTATAGTATGGACATTTCCAGTAGTTATCCGTCACAACAATGCACCAAACTTTTTCCGTCCGGGCCTTTTGAGCTTATCAAGTCTCCGTCTTGTCGTCTGGTAGATCGTCTCATAAGTTTAGGCAATGCTGTATTATTTGAAGTGGTATTGTATAACGTAGAGTTACGGAATAAATGGGTGTCTGTGCCCTATATTCCAACGGCAAAGTGTAGGGTGTTTAGAGACGTGTCCGCCGATAACGGGCGCGTCCTGTCGGCGTCTGAACTGCTATTGGTTGTCAATGAAATAGATTGGGAAATTATCATAAAACAATATAAGTTTGATGCAAAAGTGTTGCGAGGATATCGGGCCAAACTCGGCAAACTCCCGCAAGGCTTGATTGATACTAATATTGAGTATTTTAAACGCAAGACAGAGCTAAAGGGGGTTGATGGACAAGAGCTCTATTATTTGAAATCAAAAGAGCTCCTCAATGGAATTTACGGCATGAGTGTACAGAACCCCGCAAAAGGTAGTATCCTTTTTAATGATTGCTTATACGAGGACGACGACAGTAAGACGGAAGAGCAACTTTTACAGATCGCAAAAAAGCGGGCCTTTACTCTGTACCAATTCGGGTGTTGGACCACGGCACACGCCCGCGCGGCTTTGCAAGCTGGTATAGATATATGCGGCGATGACTTAATATACGTCGATACCGATTCATGCAAATTCAGGGGGGATCACGATTTTACCGCCTATAATGAGGACCGGAAACAAGCGGCTTTATCCTCTGGGCTGTATGCGACAGATAAACATGGTATTACGCATTATGGCGGGATGTACGAGGACGACGGCGTATATGATGCCTTTATTACGCAAGGGGCCAAAAAATACGCATACGTTGACAAAAAGGGCTTGCATGTTACCGTCTCCGGTGTCGGCAAAAAGCGGGGAGCCGAGGCGCTGGAAGCGGCGGGAGGTCTTGACGCGTTCCGAGATGGTTTTATATTCCACAATTGCGGGAAAACGCGGTCTATCTTTAATGACGGAAATTTCGGAGAATATGAGATAGACGGTCATAAAATTTATATAACGAGGAATATTGTAATTGAAGAACAAGACTACACTCTAAATAAGACAGATGAATATAGAGACCTGATTCAGACAAGCCGCGCAGAACTTTTGAAGATTTTAAAAAATCTTGATACTTTTTGAAAATTTGCACAATTTACATGTTTATATTTGTGTACTTTGACATATTGTAATTTTCAAAATTTCTACTATAATAACAATTGTCCAAAGGAAATAAACAAAATTTAGGGGGATTTAAAATGATAGAGGCAATTTGTAAGCGTGATGATAAAGTGGTTGTGATTTCTCCAAAACTTTGCGAGTTTTTCGGAGTGTACGAAAGTCATAAGATTTACCATGTAGGGCGCTCGAATATGCTGGATATACTTAGGGTGTATGTAATTGATTATAACCCCGCAACCGGTCTGAATAACACACTTATAAGGGGGTGACGGTATGATCTATCAAGTTTATAGGCGCGGCGGTTTTGTGGGGTGTCTGCCCCGCTGGATTCTCCGCTACAAGCCGGGCGTGTTTGAGTGTGAGTATTTGAGCATTTACCGGGCACCGATTTCCGGAAGGATCGGAAAGGTTATGTTACCGCTTGACCTGCTTTAAACCCCGCCCGTTGTCCCGGAAGTAATTCCGGGGCAATCAGGGGGGCTTAATACAAGCTCTACTATTATAAAAGGGGGACGTTTAAAATGACGTTTCTGAAAACCAACATTGACACCGCAAACAAAAAAGAGGTCTACCGGCTGACCAAGGGCGACAGTCAGAAAATCGAAGGCCTCGAACATGGTCTTTCTCTTCCGGTCGAGAAGTACGCGCTGTATACGGAGACAAAGGACCGGAATAAGCAGGACGGCACCGTTGAACAGTATGACCAGACGGTCCTGACCTTCACGAGCGGCGGCTATAAGTTCGGCACCATTTCCGCAACCTTTATCAATTCTTTTATGGAGATTGTGGAACTCATGGACGGTGATCCGTTCGCAATCATTGTCACCGGGGGACAGTCCAAGAGCGGGCGCAAGTACGTTAATTGCGAGCTTGACTGCGATTATGAGCCCGCCGCCAGTGGTGCCGCTAATGGCTGATATACCATACCGCTATAAAATCCGGGTTAAACTCCCGGACAAGTCAAGCCACGAGGAAGATATGACGGTATCAGAAAGTAACAGTGCTTTCGGCTCTGCTATGGCCCTCGGTAAAGTCGTAAGATATTACGACAGCCTAAAAGCCTATAAAGAGATACTTGATTATCGGATTATGGTTGTATAAAATAAAAAGCTCCCTTAATGGGAGCTTTTTTGTTTTAATTTCTGTGTTCGTAAAAGCCCGTCTTTTCAACGTTACCATGTTCGTCAAACATGACAACAGCGTGAACCGGAACTGCCGAAATTGCGGCGGCACCTAATGCCATATAGAAAACGCTATCAGCTTCTTTTTTATCTGCTTTGACAATAGCGGGCGTGATTCCGATATTGTCGCCGGTTGTCTGAATTTCTTGGATCACATACATTTAATATCACCTCTATTCTGCACTAAGATAAAAACCAGACGTCGAATTTAGAACGGCATCGGTCAAGCCGTGGTTAGATTTTGTCCCTTCAATAACCACAAACAACGGCGAGACGTTGATAATAGTAAACGTAAATCCATCTTGCGCTGTACCTGACAAGTTTTCAACTTGTAAAGTACCGCTAATAGACGGAGTTTTTGCAAGAGGTGACGGGATAGGGACTACAAAATGAATTTTCGTAGGTGTAATAAGCGTCGCCCTTATACGCTGATAAGTCGAGTATTTTACAAGATATGATTCGCATTTTCCGAAACTATAGTTATAATTTGGGATGCTATTTAACACCCACGTGCCATTTTTAAGCCGGGCGAGTGTTTGATTGTCACCGATTTCTTTCTTGATAGCCTGAAAATATTCAGAGTTGCCAATATTAAAAGTAGCAGGGATTTTTATTGCAAGTTCAGATTCGCTTATATACATAATTAAGCCTGACGGAAGAGTTGTAGGTTTATCAGGTGATACTATATAGAGTTGCCCCGATACCAGCGCAGAATAACATACTTTATCACTTGACACAGAATCACCTATAAAACGAAAATAACCGACAGTATTGCCGCTATTACTAAAACGTAAACCCCTATTAGAAAGAGTCACTTCACCATTGACACTTGCATGAAGCAGTCTATCTATTGTATAACCCTCGTTTGAATAGCTTTGTTGCCCCCTCTGATTAATGGGGAACACTCCATAACTGCTTTGTGTCCCTGCACCCATAAAATACCAATTTGGGTATAAGTTTTCACGGACAATAGGGGAGTTTGCTAATTTGTCATTAGTAATAGCTCCATTCGCAATCTTTTCAGATGTAACCGCACTTGCCGCAATCTTCGCAGATGTAACCGCACTTGCCGCAATCTTCGCAGATGTAACCGCGTTTTCCGCAATCTTGTCAGATGTAACGGCTCCATCACCAATCACGGCAGAAGCGGCCTGAGTTGCCACGTTTAGTGCTTGATCTGCGGTGTCAACGGCGTGATCGATATCTGCGCGGCCGGTTTCAAAAATATCTTGCGCGGTTTTGACAACAGACAAAATCCAATCTAAGTTTAGCTCGTGGAAATTGGTAAAGGGAAATTTAAACACTTGTAATCACTCCTTATTAATAGATAAGCAGACAAAACCGGTTGCGGAAACTGCGGGTAATAATATTATACATATTGATTTCGGGGGCGAGATCAAATTCCGCTTTTAACATCTGTTGCGAGGTGGTAACACCTATATTACCGTGAACGCGTCCGGTCCGGGTGTCGCTGTGATTTCCAGTTTCGGCCTCGGTCCCGGTTCCCGTCGCATTAGAAGTGTTGCTGTCACTCCCGGTTGTTACGTCGTGGCTTTGTAGTACCTCGGCGTTAGAGTTGTACCCGGTAACATAGTGCTTTGCATCGCCATTTGTCGTGGCGCTCCCGCTTGTCTCGGTGGAGTTGTTCACGGTCTTGTTATTCCCGTGTGTACCTGATTCGGCCCAACTTTCGGACCGGTCGTAATTTTCAAGCGGGTTATACTCAATTTGTAGTGCTTTATACATCTTTTCCCAAGTAGGATTTTCTTTGAGGCTCCATGCATCGACAGCCCACCGAAAAAACGACGGGGCGCTATATAGCACTTCCAACTCCGCACACTCTAATATAATATTATTTTTTAGGGTGTCAAGGTCTAACCCGGTCGGAATTGTCATTCCGTCCAATATTGTCGGGTCCATTTCCAGTAGACCTAATATCGATAGAGTCGCTCTCATCCGGTTTCACTCTCCAATCTACAGAAATATTAAGATCAAACATTCTATTAACTGCTTTGCAACACTCTTTAAGCCGTTCGAGCCATAAATCCGCGCGTAACATGGTTTCGGTATTGTTGCTGTTAACCTCATCTGTAATGAGGCGCTCTTTCTTGTCTGTATTACTGTTAGGGATGCCAAGATCGGTGCAAAATTCGTTTTCCAGCTTCCTAAGCTCAATTAGGAGCTTGTCGCAGATGTAATTTTTATTTAAGTCATCGTTAAACCATTCAACAGAAAATTTTCCGTTGTCGTCGAGTAGATCCTTATCAAGTACAGTTATAATCTGCCCGCTCTGCACTTTATCCGTCAACTTTTTAAGGGTTTCGGCGGCGGCTTTGCTCTTGGCAAAAAAGATACGACTTGTTTTGACGTTTGAAGCGTTCATGTCAAACGCCTCGGAGAGCAAGGCCATTTTCGACGCATAATACAAGATCAAATCCCATATACCCGTATAATTGCCCTGCAACTTGATAAGTTCACACTCTTCATGGATCACGGGGGCGCCGTCTCCGATAAGCGGGTTAGAATAGCGGAATTGACGAGGCGCATAATATAAATTATAACCGTCGAGTGTACCCCACTGTGGTACAACTCCAAAGCCTTTGTCGCCGGTGTCAATTACCCCGACATACCCCGTGGCATATAGCACATACAAGAAGTAATCTTTATCCCAAGTTTTAGGAAGCTCCCACTTATAAATAGATACGGCTTTTTCCAGCAGATACTTTGCAAAATATGCCGTTGTAGGGTTGTTAATGGTATGCTGTGCTCCGGGCACAACAGATCCCAACATATTTGAAATTTGGTAATAATCAAACATTTTCTTTTCCCTCGTTTCGGGCTTTGATTTTAAATAATAGCCAGATTGGAATATTACCGACGGGCGGCGGCGTTACCCCGGACAACTTTTCATAAAAATACCTACATGATATCGTTCGCTGATTGTCCCAAGTGCCTCGCTCGTAATTATGAAACCATGCCCGGGCGGCGTATTCATAGGTATAGTTATCAAGCGTCATGGCTTTATATTGCTCATAAGTCACCTGATAATTATAGTTTGGGTTAGGAAAATATTGCCCTGAAGATACGGCGGTATCATCAAGAAATTGTACTTGTGCTGTACCGTCGTTTTGGCTTCCGGTCCTGTCGCTGTAATTAGGACCATAACCAGAATAACCGGTTCCACCGTTAATATATTTCGCGGCAGGATCCCATTGTGCAAGACCGTAAGCGTGCCCGTTCTGAGTGTTTATGCGCGGGTCCCCGACGGGAAGCACGTTATCGCTCTGCCATCTCCAAGGGTTCCACCCAGACTCACTCCCGACGTTTCCCCAAAAGCCGCAAAAGGCCAAGAGTGACCAGCCGCGCCGGGAGAGGATGCCCCACGCCATAAGGGCGTTCTGATATGCTTCATCACTTTCGCGGGCATACGCTCCCGTACGTTTACAATACCAAGGCATTATATAATCACCTGCTTACTCTATAAATATGCCGCCTTCCAAGTATGCGGCGATTGCTTCTTTTTCGCGCTGTGTCGCGGTGGTGCTTTCAATCTCTCCATCTTTACAGAGTACAAAGCCGCGCAAACTGGAAAGTTGTCTAATCTGCATGAGGGGCCGCCCGCTGTGCGCGAAATCTTCCGGGGCAAGGGGGAGAAAACGCCCGGACAATGTAAGAGTTTGACGGGAAAAAAGGCCCGCCGCGCCCTGTTGTCCCTGAATTTCCGCCGTTGTTGTTGCGGCAATAGCTGTGTTAAGGATATCGCTTGCAACTTGTTTAATTCCCCCGGACTGCTTAACACTTTCGCTTGCATCACTTGCAAGGCCTTTTAAACTGTCTTTGACATACCCAAAAAAGCCTTTTATACCGCTGTAATCGGCGGGGTTAGGTTGTTTTGTGTGTACTTTGGAAATCGTACCTATCGCCTCGGCCCCTGCGGCAACAACGGCCTGTTTTCCGGTGACAAGATTAGAATAACTTGTTTGTAAACTTGCTGTCGGGATAGGTACACCCACTTGTGATTCTATCGTGCGAATGGGATTATTAAAACCATTTACACAGATATTCAAAATCCCTTTACCGGTACAGAAATCAAGATCGGCGTAAAGATCGAGAGTTGACCACGCCGCGATGGCCTCGGAGTCAATATTAAAAGTTCCGAATGGATAATAGCGGAGTGTATAGATGCTGTATGGAGCCAAGTTCAAATAATTTCCACGAGTACCCGCGCTGGGGTGCCGTGGTATCGACAACGATGTGATTTTTCTTGTTGACATTGTGGTATTAACTACACGCGCTCCCGCTGTCACGGTAACACTCCACCAGCCGAAATTAATTGTGGTCGTAACGGCGGCGGATTGATCTATAATATCTTGTACATTGATAGGTAAATACATACAAGATACTACATATTGAAAGGGATTAACAAGAGCTTTCTGCAAATTCTCTGAAATTTCCGTTACGTCAATATTAAGCCACCCGGAAGAATAGTTATATAAAGCTGTACAAAACTGTCGAAATCCCACTTGATTAAAAGCATAATAAGTTACCGCTCCATTATTACTTGATTTATTAACAACGCCCGCAATATATACTCCCTCCACGTTTGTAAAGGGGTTGTCTGTTGCGCTTGAGGTGTAAGTTGCGGCGGCGGCGGTTGTGGGGTATTTACTATCCGCAATACTACCGTCAAATATAACGTTATTATTTGCGTCATAGCTTGACCGCATTACATATAGAGAGCTTGACAGTATATCAAGTTTGAAAGATGCCAGAACGTCAACGGAACATTCTGCCGCCCAAAGTCCGCTTGACCATACCCAATCATGTATATAATAAAACCTGCTCCAAGGCACAATATAACAATAATTGAGCGTTTCGGGCTGTACTGCAATGTTAGCAGGGTTAACCAAAATAACCGGATTAACAATGCTACAATTATCTTTTATCGTGCAATCAATCGTAAGCGCCGCCGCGGACGGGGCGTAAACTCGCGTCGAGTTAGGGCGTTTATTCGCCCTAAAAAACTGCACTTGAAACGACATATTATCACCTACTAAAACCGCCCCGGATGCCGTAGCAGAGCCGGGGCGTAAAATGGGGGAACGGATTAATCCAGCAGGAGAACAACGGCCTTTTCGGTATTATCCAACATGGATTTAAAGCGGCTGTGATGAGCTTCATTCCAGTAACCACCGTCGATATTAAGCGGGGTAACTGCCGACCAGTTATTTACATCACTATAACCGAGGGCGTCTTTATCGTGAATCAGGCCAAAAATTTTGTCCTGCTCCTGCGCCGCACCGGTCACAATAGCGCCGTTCGTGCCGGTGTATACGGGGACAACATTAATAGAGTCGGGAGCATTAAAGCTCTGCCAGTAGTCCACCGCCTCAAACTCTGCCGCTTTCAAGTACTCATCATTGAAAGTGGTAGAAAGTACCATGGCGTTGATCTGCTCCATAACGGGCGCATACAGAGCAATACGGAGACGGTCGGCGGGCGTATGACGGAGAATTGTTTTACCGGTAATCACCGTCTGGTATGCCTGAGAGCGGCGGGCAAACATGCGCGCAAGGGTTTTCACACGTGCATAAACCCAACGCATAAAGGGCGCGAAATTATCGGGCTGATAGACTGATTCATCCGTCAGAGAAAGACCGGTCTGCCCGTTGTATTCAGTGAGAAGATGAATAACGCGCTCCGGTTTATTCTCCGCGAGGATAGCACCAATAAACACGGCCTGAAGTCCTCGCGCGAGACTTTCTTTGTAGCTTTCGCGGTCGTTCTTACGCTCTGCCGCCAGCATTGCGGTAAAACGTCCGAACTCTTCCGGGCCGGTGAAAGCTACGTCGAACTGATCCTTGAAAATAGTATAGCGCTGTGCATACGTGGCAGTTCCGTAAAAGTTCGTCTGCAATACGTCCTGCTTTGCAATGCGGTAATGGTCTACGCTCTGACCATTTCCCATCGGGTTGCCAGTCTGCGTAGCGTCATACGCTACGGGCCACTTAAATTCCTGATTGTCGATGGCTTCCATAGCAACCGGGGACAACTTGCGGATCGCGTTACCCCAGCGGGGCGCGTCCATGTAAAGGCTATTCATAGGGGCGTTATAGTCCCTATAGGAGAAAATGGACCGGCTGAATACCTGAGAAATTGCGTTGATAATGGGATCATAACCAGTTTTTAGCATGGTCTGAGCGACGGCGGCAAAGTCGGCGGCGTTTGTGATAGGGGCCTGCGCTTTCTGCCCGGTCATCTGCTCAAGGATGTTATTTACAATGGTTGAAACCTGCGAAATGTTAAACTCATTCATAACTTTTATCTCCTCTTTAAAGATTTTTCAAAAGGTCTGTGACTGTTTCTGTTTTTGCTTCCGGTTGCGGAGTCTTGTTAATATTACTTGCCTGAATTGCGGCGGTGAGGCCTTTAATTGCCTCTAAAACCGGGTCCGGGGACGTTTCCTCTGCGGGCGCCGGTGTGGGCGTCGTTTCCTCGGCGGGCGTCGTTTCCTCGGCGGGTGTCGTTTCCTCGGCGGCTTTTGCTTCTTTTTCTTCTTTTGCAAGCGCTTCAATCTCCGCGCGGCTGTACCCACATCGGTGCAAATTGATTCTTTCGGAAATGGTCATTTCTATTCCCCCATATTTAAATAATTATATTAACTATGATACCCTCATTTTTAGCGGTATCATAATCAATTTCAAGCGGTTGTTTTTCATGCGGTTTTGGTTCCTGCGCGGGTGTCAGGTCCTCTGTGACCGGTATTTCATGACCATATACAAGAGCATTGACGATACTTTGTACATTGTCGTAATTATAACCCGCTTTAGTGAGGCGTTCCCGACGTTCTGCGCCGTTACCCCAAAGGCCGCGCAAAACTTCCTGCGCGATTTCTTGATTAGTTTTCATGTGTTGATCTTTCTTTCTCCGCAATCTCCCGCAAGTATTGCACGATTTCTTCAAGAGTTGCATTAATCATTGCCGCCGATAACCCAACAGTAAAACAAAGTATAGCAATAACAATAATCATTTTATCACCTTATTATATATAACGGGGCGTTGTGCGCTGAGTGACGCGCGGGCGGCCTTCCGAGCCTACTCTATGCCCCGCCCCGTTATTTACGACTTAGAGAGAGTGTCAGAAAGGTGCTGTATTGCAAGCGTATTGTTGTTTAGGGCGTCTGTTACTTTATCCATTTCTTCTTTGTGGCGTTCTGCGTCTTTCTCACGACTATAAAGAAGATAACAACAGGCGGCAATAGGAAAACCCAAAGTTCCTATAAACTGCATCACAGCTTGAAAATCCATTTCTCATCACCTCAATTATAAAATATCACATAAATTTTTCTTGTCAACGGAAATTTCGCGTATAAGGGCCGGAAAGGGGCCGTCATTGAATTTCTTTCCCAGACGTGTATTTATACCCGGAAAAATTTTTCGT
>Ga0326514_10001982_pt1 | contig 13085 bp, 26 predicted proteins | sample 3_2548_0518_D_FD_203653 | JGI IMG/M metagenome (GOLD analysis project Ga0326514, IMG submission 203653) | Bovine rumen microbial communities from UC Davis, California, United States - 3_2548_0518 | ecosystem: Host-associated > Mammals > Digestive system > Stomach > Rumen | place: USA...
CGCGTGACATACGGGACGGCGGTCCGCACCGTTAATTCGGACGGGACCGTGACCATAGGACACGGGTACGAGGGCAACATGACTAATCGGATTGACCTCCCGATTGATGCGCTGGCAGGAAAGACGGCGACCGTGTCGGTAATGCTCGCAGATGGCACCATCGGCTCGTGGACGCGCACCGTTCCCGCCGCTACAAGCTCCAACCAAAAGGTGTTTGAGGCGGGTTTTCAAGGGCACACAATCACCTTTTACATTGCGGCGAACACGGCGGCGTATAGCTATTATGTGAACCTTTACACAGGCCCCAACAGCACACGGGACATCACTCTCCGAGCCTTCAAGCTCGAGGTCGGGAGCGTGTCCACGCTTGCCAACGATGCCCCGCCCGACTACGCGAGCGAGTTGGCGAAGTGTCAACGTTATTACATGCGCTTTAAGGGCGCGCAGTACCTCTCACTCGGTTTTGCGCTCGCCGAGAGTGCCTCACAGGCATATGCCGCTATTCAACTGCCCGTCCCTATGAGAGTTCGCCCGACGGTGGCGACGAATGGGACGCTCACCCTATGGGGCGGAAGTACCTCAAATGCACACACGGTCACAAGCCTTGCGGCGAATGATTCGGGAACCCCCGCCACAGACTGTTCATATGTCAAGGTGCGGGCCAACTCCTCGGGGCTCACGATAGGCGGCATATATGAGCTCGATTTTAGGAATGATACCACGGCATATTTAGAGTTATCCGCAGATTTGTAAAGGAGGCAACAAATGTACTATGTAATCGAAATCAGCAACGGCGACCCCAAAATCGAGGGCAAGGCCATCTATCAGTATGACACCATCGAGGCGGCGGTCGGAGCCTTCCACAGCAAGCTCGGTGCCGCGATGAAGTCCGACCTCTACACCTCCGAGCTCGTCCTCGTCATCGGTGCGGACGGTGAGGTCATGAGGGCCGAGAAGTACACCAAGGCCGCGACCGAGGAATAGCACCCCGCCGAGAGGGCCCCCACCATGAACGAAATTATAATTGCCATCATTGGCTCCGGAGCCCTCACGGCTCTAATAACGAACGTTTTTAACATCTACCGCGACCGAAAGAGTCACGAGGACGGCATAGCCGAAGGCGTCCAGCTTCTTCTATACGACCGAATAAAGACCCTCGCAAAGAACCACATAAGCGCCGGGACGATAAACCCCGACGACCTCGAGGACCTTTCGAGAATGTGGACGTGTTACCACGACCCCGAGGGGCTAAACGGAAACGGTTATTTAGACTCTTTAATGGGCGCCGTTAAGCGCTTGCCGATAGGAGGCCCGAACAAATGACACGCGGAACAACTCCAAGTCTTAAACTTGAAATCGACTTCAAAACGACCGACCTCGCCGCCGTGTGGATCACTATTTCACAGAACGGCGCGCCGATCATAAACAAGACCCTCGCGGACGAGGGCGTGGCCATCGTGGACACCGAGGAGGGCGCCGAAATAACGCTCACGCTGACGCAAGCCGACACGCTGGCACTCGTCCCCGGAATGGCCGAACTTCAAGTCCGCGCGCTGATGGTAGACGATACCGCCACCGCGTCCAATATTGCGCGGTTGACCGTCAAACGCATATTAAAGGACGGCGAAATCACGCTGGAGGCCTAAATCATGGCGGACGTCAATATAAAACTGACCCTCGCCGAAGAAACGCCCGCGCTCGAGGCCGCCCTCACCGAGGACGCCGAAGCGCTGGCGCTGGACTACGGCGAAAAGATCATAATACACACGGACGCCGTGAAAGCTACGGCCACAGAACAGGCGGACGGCTCCGTCCTGCTTTCCGTAACCGACTACCGCGGCACGACCACGGGGACCGTTGAACGCGGCCTCCAAGGCCCCGAGGGACCGCAAGGCGAACGCGGGCCGCAAGGCGTCCAAGGCCCCAAGGGCGACACCGGGGCAACAGGCCCCGCGGGCGCGACAGGCCCGCAAGGCCCAAAGGGCGACAAAGGCGACACGGGCGAACGCGGCCCCGAGGGACCGCAAGGCCCCAAAGGCGACCCCGGGACGACCGATTATAACGACCTCACGAACAAGCCCACCATTCCGAGCAAGGTTTCCGACCTCACGAACGACTCCGGCTTTCTGACCCTCGGAACATTGCCTATTTATGACGGGAGCGTGATTTAATGGCCGCGACGATAACCTATAAGGGGCGAACGCTGACAACGGCGGAAAACCAAACGCGCACCCTCAAAACCGCCGGAAAATACATGGAGGGCGACGTCGTTATAACTGACGTAACGACAGACGGCACCCAAGTTAAAGGATTCGGAATTCGCGGCGACGCTGAACTCGTCCAAAGCTACGGCGCCGACGAACTCCTCGTCGAGGATCTCGAGATCGCGCTTCCGGCGTATTCGACCACGGCAAAGACGATAGTTACGGGCGCGGCGCTTTCGATAACGGTTCCGCTGGACTACGCAAACTATAACTATTACGTAGAAATGCGTTCGCTCACGATCCCGATTTACGACACCGAAACCAAACAAAAGGGCCGGGCTGACTACACGGCGAACTCGTACCATTACGAGGTCGTAGAAGTTCCAGCAAGCGAGATCGAAACCGTCGAGGGAAAAGTCGTTAGCACTTCCCGAAGCGTGGCCGTTACCGCGTTCGGTTCCGTCGGCCGGACGGTATATTGGACGAGCGCGTCGGCCGTTACGTTCGTAACAAACTCAACGTATGGCCCGCAATGCACGGGACAGGCTCCGACCATCTCGAAAGGCGTCATGACCATCAAAGCGCCCAATTACGGCATAAGAGGCTCAACAACATATATGACTTCCGGCGCGTGGGGACACATGACCGATATTCGTTATCAATGGAAAATCGAAGTGTGGCGCGCCCCGAAAGGCAACGCCGCGGACGGCTGGCAACATACGCAAAACATACGCCGCGCGTTCGAGTGCGTTCGAAACGGCGGCACTCTCACCTAATAGGAGGCAGAAATGAAACTTCCGGATAAAATCTATAACGCCCTTAAATGGGTATGTTTGATCGTCCTCCCGGCGTGCTCAACGCTCTATTGGAGCCTTGCGAACATTTGGCATTGGCCCTATGCCGAAGAAGTCACGGGCACGATCGCGGCCGTTGGGACCTTCCTCGGCGTGATAATCGGCATATCTTCGCGCACCTACTACGAGGACGCCCGCGAGGACTACCCAGAGCAGACGCCCGACGTGTACGAGGGAGGCGGAGACGATGGGGACATTTAAGCCGAGATTGACCCGCCCCGAGGCGGGGAACCGGTATTATATCCGGAAGGCCTCCGGAGGACTCAATCCGGCGATAAAGGGAAACCCCACGGACGCTCAAAACGACGTCCTTCATAATTGCGTCGGGTATGCGATCGGAAGATTTGCCGAAATCGGCGGGCCGTGGCTCCGCCCGGTCAACGCCGAATTGTTCATACAATACGCCCAGCGCGACGGCCTCACCATCGAGCAAACGCCGAGCCTCGGCGCGTGCATGGTATGGCAGGGCGGAAGCACCCAGCAACCCGGAGACGGCGCCGGTCATGTCGCCATAGTGGAGCAGATAAACCCCGACGGATCTATCATCACGAGCGAGTCCGGATATGGCGCTAAAAAGCCGTTTTGGACCACTCACAGGGAACGCGGGGCCGAGAATTGGGGCGAGAAGCCCAGCCGTTATAAATTCCTTGGGTTCATCAAAAACCCCGCCGTCGAGGAGCTCCCCGCCGGCGTGCGCTGGCTCGAGATCGAACTCGGCGCCCTGCATGAGGTCCGCGAGGTCAAGGCCGTACTGATCGGCGGCGAGAATTACGTCCGGCTTCGCGACTTCGAGGACGTGCTCCAAATCGCAGACGTTGAATATAACGCCGAGACCCGCCGCCCCGTGGTCATAGATTGACCCCGCAGAAGGCCCCTAATAGCCCCGTAGACGCACGAAAGCACCCGGGGCCGATAAGTTATACCACCACGAAATAACCTTGCTCAACGGCCGAGTTTCTTCGCTATCTTCTCGAGCCGTTCGGGCTATATGTACCTCCTTTCGCTCCCCGCGCGCCCTCACTCGCGCGGGGGGAACACTACCGCCTCGGGCACTACGCCCGGGGCGTTTTTTAGTGCAATAAAATGTACTCGCCGCCCGTGAATAAAGTGATATTTCTTATGCAAAAGTGATATTTGCCGAAAAATCCGATTAAATCCGAGCAAATATAAACAAGTTATGCAATAAAAATGCTATAGCGAAAAGCCGTTGTAAACCGTTGAAAAACCAACGAAAAACGCGCCCTCGAGGTGAGAGCGCGCCGTGAATTTATTGGCGGAGAAGGTGGGATTCGAACCCATAAGGGATTCTGCGAAAGTGTTGATATTTCAAGGCTCGGCGGCTTTTCAAAGTTGCATGAATAAGGGATATTTCGTAATCAAATGCAACTTTTTAGCCCTTTTGGGCGCTCCGGAGCCCTTCAAAATACTCGTTCATGACCGCGTCAACGGCGGCGCGTTTCGGGTCTAATGTTTGCTGATAGTGCCGCTTCATGACCACCGGCGAGGACCACCCGCCGCGGGCCATCGCGTATTTGTCCGGGACCCCTTGGGCAAGCATTACGGAGGCATTGAGCGCCCGGAGGCCGTGGAACGTTATCTCGAGCCCGGCGGCCTGCATGAGCTTTCGGAAGCGGATATATATAGCGTTGCCCGTCAATGGCACTACAAGGCCGTTTTTCGCCGTTTTGAGCGCCGAAACGTCGGGCCTCGACTCATTTATCATAGCCGCGAGGAAAGGCGGCAAAACGAGCGTCCGGAGCCTTGCCGCGGTCTTGCCGGTGTCCTTAAAGACCGGGCCGCGGTCCGTGTCGACGCAGACCCGCCGCACCGTGAGGACGTCGCCGTCTATGTCCGACCACCGGAGGCCGCGCACCTCGGAGAGGGTGAGCGAGAGGCACAGGGCGAGGAGGACGGGGAGTTCTACGGACGAGCCCCGAACGGCGGCCATGATCGCCGCAGGGTCCGGGAGGCGTTTCGGCGGGACTTGATAGGCCGGGAGCTTTGGGGAGAACGTTATCCCGGCATATTCTGAAAGGGCCGCAGAAACTAACCCCCACTCGTTCTTTATGGTTTTGGCGGAGAGCGGCCGCCCGGTGCGCTCGCCGGAGCGTTCGAGCTCGTCATTTATAGCCCGCTGGACGGCGGCGGCGTTGAGCCTCGAGACGGGCGTCCTCATGAGCTCCGGGAAGGCGTGGCGCCGTACTTTTCGATAGGCCGTGACCGTCGCAGGGGAAAGAACCGGCTCGGAGTCCCGGATATACCGGTCGACGAGGGCGCCAACGGTGCCGGAGGGCGAGGCCGTCCGCGTGGCTTTCGTGCGGGTGAACTCGGCGGCGAGGGCTTCCGCTATGGCTTTCGTCGGGGCGGTTATGCTTTTGTAATGCCGTTTCCCCTCCGTGTCCGTGAAGTCGTAGACTTGGACCCGCCAAGACCCCGAGGGCGTGCGTTTCGCGTTATTTGCCATCGTTAAGCCCCTCCACGGCGGCCGCATAGGCCGAAAGGCGTCTTATTTGCTCCTCGATCATAGCGCGGTCTTTTTCGGGAAGGCGCGCGAAGGCGCGGAAGGTGTCCGCGTGGCGTGACCAAATAGCGGAGTCAATATCCGAGGACCCGGGCGCGAGCAATAAATCGTTTATCCCGCACCCGAGAAACGCCGCGATAGCGGCGGCGCGGTCCGCTCTCGGAGTCTTTACGCCGTGAGTCCAGTCCGAGACCGTGGACGTGGAAACGCCGAGGCCGCGGGCAAGATCAATAGACTTTTTGCCTCTCAACTCCATGTAATAGAGCAGGTTTTGACGAAATCTTTCGTTAATATCGTTTGCCATTTCTTTAAGTCCTCCCGAGGTCATTATAACAGCTTTTCGAAATTAAGCGAGAAAAAAGATTAAAATTTTTCACTTTTGCGCTTGACAATGGCGCTTTTGCGAGTAGAATAATAATTGCAAGAGGCAATAACGAAACGAAAGGACGGCCCACAATGATAAACGATAAGACTTACACCATCAAGATCACCCGCCACGAACTTTGCGACCTGCTCCTCGCAACGGCGGCCGCCTCGGAGAACTCCGACGGGGCGAAGAAGTGGAGCGAGCTCCGCGAGACCTTAAAGGCCCAGCTCATAAAGCAGGACGAAAAGAACGGTTGGGGAGTTTACACCAAATAAAACGCGATCAACGCCGCGGCGGGGCCGGCAAAAGCCCCGCAATAACGAGAGAACGGAGAACGACATGACCATTAGTGAAGCGTTAGAGATGATCGACCGCGGCGAGACCCCGGACGAGTACAAGAAGCGAACGGCAAGGCTTCGGCGCCTTGTAAATGAGCGGGAGGCCCTCGAGGACGCCTTGACCGTACTAACCGAACCGGAGGACGCCGCACGGCGCGAAAAGAAGGAACGCCGCCTCGCGGCCGTAATCGAAGCAATCAAAAGTCTATCATAGACACCCGCGCCCGGGCGGGTTATCCCGGGCAGATCGTGACGGCGCCGCTTCCCGGCACATAGGCGGATAGTCCAACAGTAGGACGCGAGGCTTTGGACCTCGAGACCCCGGAGCGGCACCGGGTCCGCCCGCCATTTGGTTAAAACTCATCAGAAACACGAAAGGAAGGATTTTAGCGTTGAAAGTGACAATTAAGGCGGCCCGCGTAAATGCGGGGCTCACCCTAAAGGACGCCGCGGCAAAGATCGGTGTCACGAAGGAAACCCTTTCGAGGTGGGAGCGTGGTCTTTCGTCCCCGACCCTCGAGAAGGTGGAAAGACTGGCGGCGGCTTATCAATGCACGCCCGAGGATTTTTTATACCCTAAAATAACGCAATAGCGAAAAACGGAGGACGAAATGGAGCTTTTGAGGATCGCCGACGTAATGGCCCGCTACGGCATAGGCCGAGCGCGCGCCGTTGAGTGGGCGGAGCTCTCGGGAGCGGCGCTTCCGAGGAAGAAAGGACAAACATATCTCATTGACGCCGCGAAGCTCGCGGCATGGCTGAAAAGGAGGACCGGCAAATGACATTCACAATCAAGGGGAGGCGCTACCGCTGGAACCCGCGCAGGGCGTGGGAGACCATCACCGAGGCGGCGGCGTTCGTCGCTACGGCGGCGCTCGTTTGGGTCCCGGTGTTCATGATCTTATTTTCGATCTAACCGCGAAAGGAGGAAAAGAGAATGGCAACAAAAGAGAGGTGGGGCGTGTTCGCTTGGAAAAGCTGGGCGGAAAACACCGTCGCAGACGTTCACAACGCCTTCACAAGCAAGGAGGAGGCCCGGCGCTATGCGTCCGAGGTTATCAATCCGAACGATTGGGACGGCGTCGTGATCGTCCCGGAGGAGCGCTTCGCCGAGTGCTGGCGCCTCATCGGCGCGGAGGTGATCGCGTGAAGCTCTACGAGATAGACCGAGCCCTCGAAGAAGCCCTCGAAAAGGCGTTCGACCCCGAGACGGGCGAGATCCTCAACGAGGACGCGTTCGCCGATTTGGAGGGCCTCGAAGCCGCCCGCGTGGATAAGCTCGAGGCGTGCGCGATCATGGTCAAGCAGTACACCGCCGACGCGGAGGCCATCAAGGCGGAAATAAAGGCGCTCACCCAGCGCGCCCGCGTGGCCTCGAATAAGGCGGACTCCCTCAAAGCCTACATGGAACGGTCAATCGCTCCCGGCGAGGTGCTCAAGACACCCCGCGTGGCGATAGGGTGGAGGCGCTCCGAAGGCGTGGCGTTCGACGAGTCGTTCGACGTCCGAGCCCTTCCGGAGGAGCTCACCAAAACGACCATCGAACCGAACAAGACCGCAATAAAGGCCGCCCTCAAACAGGGCGAGACCGTCCCCGGGGCGTTCCTCGAGACGCGTCAAAATCTGCAGATCCGATAGAACGAAAGGAAGGACAAAGAGAAATGGCAATCCCCGTTATTATCTACGGCAAAAGCGGCACCGGCAAAAGCCGCTCCCTTGCGGGCTTCGAGCCCGACGGGATCTATCTGATTAACACCATCGGGAAGCCGCTCCCGTTCCGAAAGCAGTTCCGCTACATCAGCACCACGGACAACATCAAAACCATGATGGCCGGCCTCTCCAAAATGAGCACCAAGGCCGCCGTCGTTGATGATTTTTCGTACACCATGATCAACGAGTTCATGAGGCGTCACGGCTCCGGCGATCAGTTCAAATTGTATGACAATATCGCGGACATGGCGTGGAGCTTTATCCAGTTTATCCAGTCCCCCGCCGTACCGGCGGACGCCGTGGTCTATCTCATCATGCACGAGGACACCGCCGACGACGGAACGAACAAGCTCCGACTCATCGGGAAACTTCTCGAAAACAAGGTCATGCTCGAGGGCATGGTTACGGTCGTTCTTCGCGCGACCATCAAGGGCGGCCGCCATGTGTTCCAGACGCAAAACGACGGCGCGAGTATCGCCAAATCCCCCGAGGGAATGTTCGACGCCGAGGAGATCGACAACGACCTCGCCGCCGTTGACGACGCGATCCGGAAATATTGGGAGCTCCCGCCCCGCGTAACCGCACCCAAGACCACCACCAAGAAGGAGGAAAAGACAAAATGAAACCTATTCCCGACTTTGACAAGATCACCCCGACCGCTGACCGCGAAAGACTCGCGCCCGGCGGCTACGTCCTCAAGATAACCGACGTGGAGGATTTTCCGAACAAAGAGTATCTTCGCATAGTCTACGACATCGCGGAAGGCCCCGAGGCTGGGCGTTATTCGGACGATTGGGGCCGCGAACACGAGTTCGCCCACGCCTTCCTCCGTTCCTACACCACGACCCCGAACCCCTCGACCGAGTGGAAGAACCGCCGTTTTAGGCAGTTCACCGACGCCGTGGAGGCCTCGAACGAGGGCTATAAGTGGAATTGGAACGAGTCCTCCCTCGAAGGGAAGCTCGTCGGCGCGGTCCTCGGCCTCGAGGAATACGAGACCGAGCGCGGAGAGGTCAAAACGCGCCTCTATGTCGCGGCGACCATATCCGCCGATAGGGTCCGCGCTGGGGAGTTCACCGTCCCCGAGCTAAAGAAGCTCGCCGGCGGCGGAGACATGAAACCGGCCCCGGAGGTCACGTTCGGCGCGCCCCTTAAGGACGACGAGATCCCGTTCTAATGGTCATTCTTGAGGACACCCGTCAACAGACGGGACGCCACGAGGAGAAGCGCACACGCTGGCGGGAGTGGAACGACGACGTTATCCGTTCGAAACTCGTCGTCGGAGACTACGCACTCCCGCCGGCCGTGAGCGTGGACACCAAGGCCGGGCTCGAGGAGATCGCGCAGAACATCGGCGGGAGCGAGGAAGAACACGCCCGCTTCCGCCGGGAACTCAAACTCGCGAGGGCGTGCGGGTGCGTTCTGTATGTTCTCATCGAGAACGAGGACGGCGTCGAGAAGATCGAGGACGTCCGGACGTGGATAAATCCCCGCCTCAACGTTTCCCCGAAGGCCATCACCGGCGAGCGCCTCGAAAAGGCTATGCGGACAATGGCGGACCGCTACGGCGTCCGTTGGGCGTTTTGCAGACCGGACGAGGCCGCCGGCGTGATAAAGGACATACTTTCAAGGGGGGCGGATTATGCCGAGGAATAAAGGCTATTTTACCGTTCAACGGTCCTTTCTCGAGTCGGAAGAATGGCTCCGGGAACCCTTCACACGCGGGCAAGCGTGGTTAGATCTGATCGGCCGCGCGAACTATGAGCCCCGGGAGACGTGGGTCGGCGCTCGGCGCGTAGTGATCCCCCGCGGGACCCTATTCACGACATATAGCGAGCTCGCGAAACGCTGGCGTTGGGGAAAGGGGAAAACGATACGGTTCGTTCACGAACTCGAAACGGCGGGAATGTGTACCGCAAACAGTACCGCAAATGGAACCGCTATAACCATTGAAAATTACAATAAATATCAACTTTCGCGGTACGCAGATGAAACCGCAGACGGACCGCAAACGGACCACGAACGGACCGCAAACGGACTATCTACTATTATATGCGAAAAAGAAATAAATAAAAAAGGGGAGAACGCGCGCGCGAGCGCGCGGCCCCCGAGGGATATCACGAAGAACCCGGACGGCAGTTATACGGAGATCCTCCCGACGGGGGAGTCGGTTCTATATCCGCCGTGGGCACCGCCCGAGAGCTTCGAGGAGGAGGGCTAAATGATAACCACCGAACAGGGCACCGAGATATTGACCAAGCTCCAAACCTTTTGGTCGATAGAGTGGTCCCAGCGCATGGGGAAACGTCACACCGATAGCACCGTCGAGGAGATCCGCCGGGCCTTCAAGGACTTTGACGCCGAGACCGCGCTCGAGGCCGTGAGGACGTGGGCGGACACGAACGACCGCCCGCCGACCTTCCGGCAACTCGTGGAGCTTTGCCGAAGCCTCAACGGCGAACCGGAGGCCGTGGCGTGGCGCTGGGATCAGTATATCGCGAGCATTAAGACCGTCGTAATTGACGGCTATCCCTACGAGTTCGCGGACACGTTTCCCGTCAAAGTCTACACGGACGGCCGGGTGATCGCGCCGAGCGGGCGGAAGGTGGACACCAACGAGGCCGCGCGTCAAGGACTTATACCCGCCGCCGCAAGAGGCGCGAGAAGGCCCAAAACAGCCCCGCAGACGCGCGAAAACGCCACGGACGATAAACGGCCCATTTGGGACTTTTACGAGCGCATAACGGACGATATACCGTTTTAGCGAGGGGAGGACGAAATGAAAGATTATTCTCCCAAGATTTGCCCTATTTGCGGCGAGGAGTTCAAGCCGACGTCACCGTCACAAAAGTATTGTTCAAAGAAGTGTTCGGCCATAGCTGAACGTCGCCGCGATCAGATCCGGAACCACCGGCGGCAGAAACGCGGCCGCCCTCCAAAGGAAAAGCTCGAGACCTTCACACGTCCGACCCTCCGCGTACTCACAGACGACGCTATCGGCCCGGACCCCGGAGCCTATGCGCGCCGGCAGATCGCCGAGACCGTCGAGAAGTACGCCCGCATTGACCTAACAGCGGCCCCGGCGCCCATAGAACCGCCGAGGGAACGCGAGACGGTGAAGGTCCTCCGCGACGCGCTCGAGGCCGAGCAGACAAAGCGGAAGGCCGAACAGACCAAACGGAAGGCCGAACAGGCCAAGCGAAAGGCCACCGAAAAGAGCCGGCAAACCCTCGCCGAGCGCTTCGAGCAACTCAAACGCGACCACGAGGCGGCCCTCCGCGTTTGCGATCTTCTAAAACACGAGCTCGAGGACATGGCCCGGGCTTACGCTATCAGATAGACGAAAGGAGCACACCATGAACGTTATAATTCGTAATATCATCACCCCGCCGGGCGCTATCCAGTCCGGAGAAATCACCCTCGAGTCCGTCAATGTTGACGGGGACGGCTCAAAGCTCGTCTATTCGTTCGACCTCGTGCCGGAGCAGATCGAGACCGCAACCGACGCCACCGTTGACGCCTCCACGGTCTACACCTACGCCGAAAAGTTGGCCGAGTATTGTGACAACATGAAAACGTGCACCGAGTGCCCGTTCGGCTATCTTTACACCGAGGACGGCACCCCGCGCACCCGGTGCCGCATAGGCTGGCCGAGGTCTCCGGAGCCCATGCCGGCGCCCGAGAAGTCCGCGGAGGCGTAGACCATGCCGGCGACCCGTTACAGCCTCGCACACCACCCGGAGGCGAGACAACGCGCCTTGTGGCTTATCCGGGACTATCCGCAGATCGCGGCCCACCTCGCGGCGCTCGACGGGTTCAAGGCCGGACCGCAGGACGGACAACCTCGAGCGCATAACCCGCACTCGAGCGTTGAAGAAATGGCCATCACCCGCGCGGGGCTCTCCGCCCAGCTCCGCGCCGTCGACAAGGCGTTCGAGAAGATCCCGCCGGAATACCGCCGCGGCATTTGGGACGCCATCGTGAAGCGCTCGCGCTACCCGGACACGGCCGGCCTCAAAACGTGGCGGCGCTGGCGTCAACGGGTCTTGTGGTGGACGGCGTTTTTTTCCGGGTTTCTGAATGAATGAGGAGCAAGCCATGAGCATATTTATTAAAGGCCTAAACGTCCCGAACAAATACCCCATCAAGGTTATTATTAACCCGACCGGCGAGGCGTTCATTGACTATGGCCCATATTTCGAAACGCTCGAAGCTGTGGACGTTCCGGCACCGCATGGGCGGCTGATAGACGCAGACGCGCTTCCGCACTATACGGGCTATGCGTTAAGCGCGTCCGAGGTGGCGAAGGCAGTCGAAGCCGCGCCGACCATCATCGAGGCAGAGGGAGGAGAGGACGAATGAAACACAAAGAGTACATTATTCCGATAGGAGAAGAAGCAAAGGAATTTGACGAAATGTTTATTGGAGTTATTCGCAAACAGCCAGAGCTGATAAGGTGTAAAGACTGCATATATTACAGACGGGAAATTGATATGTGTGATGAACCGTATTCAACAACGCATAATGTTGTGCATGAAGATGATTACTGTTCAAGGGCAAAGAGGAAAGAGCATGAGATTGATTGAAGAACGGGGCACTTTTTCAAAATAGATATGCTATATTGTTATTGGGATATTGAATAGCCTTTCTCTTTCGTCCATACCGAAACCACGAGCCCGCCGCCTATTCGGCGGGTTTTGTGGTGCTTCAACCTCATGTCTAAAGACTTCGCGACAACGTTCTATAGTTCCCAAGCGTGGAAGGATTGCCGCGCGGCCTACCTCGCCCACGTCGGCGGCCTATGCGAAGATTGTCTCGCGGTCGGCAGGTTCACGCCCGCCGAGATCGTCCACCACATCGAACCGCTCACGCCCGAGAACATAACCTCGGCTCACGTCGCGCTCGGGTTCGACAACCTCCGCGCCGTTTGCCGCGAGTGCCACGCCCGCGAGCATGGCGCCAAGCTCAAGCGCTACAAGCTCGACGAGCTCGGGCGCGTAACGCCGAGGCAATAGCCCCCCCGGTCGGGCTCGGCTGAAAAGGCCCTCCGCACCGGTGGTGCAAGAGCGATTTAACCGCGCAGGAGCGCGG
>Ga0326514_10001984_pt1 | contig 13082 bp, 15 predicted proteins | sample 3_2548_0518_D_FD_203653 | JGI IMG/M metagenome (GOLD analysis project Ga0326514, IMG submission 203653) | Bovine rumen microbial communities from UC Davis, California, United States - 3_2548_0518 | ecosystem: Host-associated > Mammals > Digestive system > Stomach > Rumen | place: USA...
TGAAATACCGCTATCGCTTGTTGTACTTGATGCCGTCAAATCAAAGAATTTTACTAACTCTGTTTTGTCCGCTTTCCCACTCAACCCACTATCAATATAGTCTTTCGTGTTAGTAGCAGAACCGCTTTCGATTGGGAGGTTTGTTGCGTTAAGCCCGTCTATCTTATCCTTAGTCGAGTCTTGAGATCCCGCCTCGTAAGGCAAATTAGCCGCCGTAATAGTTTGATTAATCCATACATTGTTCGCGCTGTCAAAAATAAGCGCTTGATTATTTGTCGGACTATTTAAATTTACGTCGGTAAGATCGTCGAGCGTAGAGCTTGTAGATACCTCGCCGTTTGTCCATTTGCCCGTAACTGCGTCGTATACGATACCTTGGCCCGCCGCTAAAGTTTGCTCGTCTATTTCTACGTCGTCGAGATCGTCGATACCCATAGCGGCTAAAAGGTTATTAACCTCGTTTTTAGAGTAAGTATCATTTTTTGTATAGTAATACTCAAGCTCGGAGTTATCTACTTTACCGCTTAGCGCTCCGTCTACCTGAGTTTTGTTATAGTAGTTAGTAGTAAGATAGCTACTATCTACTTTACTTTCGAGAGCAGTATTAACAGCTCCAAAAGCTTGAGCGATACCGTTACTAGTAACCGTATACGGCTCGTCGTGGTCTAATACGGGCTCGGCGTCAAAGAGTACGCTAGTCCCGTCGTAAAGATCCTCTAACGCAATCTCTACGCAAGCGTTAACGCGCTCTTGGAGATCTCTTATATCGCTCTCCGAGTCGTCGCCGTCGGCTAAAGGATCGCGCTCGACTTGCATATAGAAATTTAAAGTCCCGATAGTAACGGAGCTACGCTTAATAGTAAGCTCGCATAAGTTAGCGCCTACTACTGCGCAAGCTTGTTTAGTCGTTACAATATCTACGTAGTTATCCTCGGTATTTTCGACTAACATAGTTACTATTTTATCGTCGGGCTTACGGATAGCTAAGCCTATCTCGTCGCTAGCTTGCAAAGTAAAAGGAGTAAGGCCCTCGAAAAGCTCTACTCTAATTACGCGGCCCTCGTCATACTGCGACGCGTGGCAAGTCGGATTAACGCCGCTCGGGATAATATTAAGCTTGATAATTTCCACTCTTTAGCCCTCCTTTTATATCCAACGTGAATAATTTTTTATTGTAAATTGTGAGACGTCGCCCGTAAGCGTAACAGTATTAGAGCCGCCTACAAATTTAATATTATCATAGTCTCCCGTTACCCGCCTATTTAGCAAGAGATTGTCTACGCTGTAAGCGTTCATACCCTCCGAGTCTATAATAATCTTTTCGTAATTATCGGCGTCTAAGGAGACGATAAGTAATTGAGATCCGTTAAGAGAAAAATTAACCGTTCCTTTACCCGTAATAGAAAAAATAGGACGGGAGTAAACGTTACCCGCGTTAAATACTTTTATGTTTATCGGGTTAGTATTAACGTCTACGGCTAACTCCTCCTCGTCTACTGCGAGCTTAAAGGGTTGCACGTGAAAAAGTACCTCCGCCGTCTTAAATCTAATTAGCCGCTCGAAATCTATTTGCTCGTAAATGCCAAAGCGATAGTATTTATTAGGCTCGTTAGAAAAAGTAACTATGCCCTTGCTGTCAAAAAACTTAATAACGTCGTCGATATTATAGTTATAGGTAAGCGCGATCTTAACGGGCTTATCGTAGGCGCTGTAACCGAGCGGAGTAATAATATCTCCGTCGCGTCCGTCTATAACGTCGATAAGAGTACGCTGTAACGGCTTACTTATCGGCGGGAGATCCGTAATAAGTAAGCCCGTTATAGTATTAGAGCTAACGCCGTTAATAGTAAGAGACGGTCTTATATTCATTTAGTAGCCTCCTTAAGTATAGTAGATAGCGTCGCTAACGGTCTTTTTAACGAATTTACCTACTTTTTGGTCGTCTAATTCTACGTTAACGCTCTCGAGCGCCTCTTTAAAGGCTCTAACCATAGTATAGTAGTCCATACCGCCCGTAGAATTAAGGCCGCTAGTCTTAGCAGTAGTAGCAACGTCGAAATTAGGGAGAGCGTCGTTAATATCCTCTCTAACGTCGCGCATTTCCTCAGTAAAACCGACGCCGAGTCCCTCGGCAAGATAGCCGCCGAGACGCTTAGTAACCTTAGACGGCGACGCAATACCGAAAACGTTTTTAATAGCGTTAGTAATAGCGCTACCCATACCCGCGATTTTATCCTTAACCCATTGTATTTTATCGCTTATACCGCTCCAAAGTCCCGTAACGAGATCTCTACCGATATTAACGACTTTAGACGGGATCTCTTTAACTTTATCTATAACGCTCTTAACAAAAGTAGATATTTTAGTCTTGATATCGTTTATTCTATTCAAAAAGCTATTCTTAGCGTTTACGATTGTATTTCTAGCGTTAATTATCCAATTAGATAAGCTAGATTTAATCCAAGTCCAAAGCATAGAGAAAAGCTCTTTAACTTTTCCAAACGTGTTAACGATACCCGAGACTAAGTTATAGCCGAGATTAACAAAAATATTAAGGATATTAGGCAAGCTCGCAATAAGGGCCTCGCAAATTTTACCGATAACAAAGACCGTACTACTAATTAAAAGCTCGATATTTTCGGGCTTTGTTAAGAAATCGGCAAGCTCCGCGATAACTTGAAAAACAGCGGGTAAAATTACGGGTAAAAGCTCCGCAAATTTATTAGTTAAATCTACTACGAGAGCTAAGATACCGCTTAATAAATTGCTTACGTTACCCTCCTCGGATAGCCAAGCGCAAAGATCCGTAATTAAAATATTTACGGCGTCAAAAATTACGGGTATTAATTGCGGTAATACCTCGGCTAGAGAGCTTAAGACAGACTCTACGGCCTGAATTATGACGGGTAGCCCGTCTTGTAGTAGTGTAACTACTATCGGGAGCGTAGAGCTTATAAGCTGTCCTACCGTTTGAATTAATAAGGGCGCGATTTTTGCAAGCGAGCCTACAAGATTAGTAATAATACCGCTCGCCAAGCTTAAAAATTTAGGCGCGATCTCCAATACTTTTTGGCTAAACGCCGTAACGCCCTCCGAGATCCGCTCTAAGCCGCCCTCCGTATCTTTGTTACTAAATACGTCGGTTAGCCCGTTCATAACCTCGGTAAGAGACGGTAAAAACTCCGCAAAGATATTATTTTTTAATCCGTTTAAAGTACCCTTAAGATCGTCTAAGCTATCGCCAAAAGCCTCGCTATTTTCGATAGCCTCGTCGCTCATAACCATACCTAAGTCGTGGACTCGCTGTCTTAACGCCTCCGTATCGTCCGCCGTGCTATCTAAGAGCGAGCCGAGATCCGTACCAAAAGACTTGCCGAGTAATTGCGCGGCAAGTACGGAGCGGCGGCCCTCGTCCTCGACTCCTTGTAAAGCAGTAATAACGGCGTTAAAAGTCTCCTCGGGAGACATAGCGTTTAATTGCTCTTGAGTAAAGCCAAGCTCCGCGAGAGCCTCGCTCCCGTTCTCGCTTGCTTTTTCAAGATTAAGCATAGCTTTATTAAGGCCCTCTATGCTCGCGCCGTTTTGATCGAGTATATAACTCCACTCTTGGAAACCCTCAAAGCTTAAATTAGCATTTCTAGCGCTCTTGGCTATGCTATCGCCAAAAGTAGCGGCGTCTACGGCGGCGCTTGCAAACGCCGAGCCTAACTCCTTAACTCCGTTAACGAGAGCTTGCGGGATCGCCTTTACTGCCTCCGCCGCTAAATTAGCTAAAGCGCCTTTTAATACTGTAAAGCCGCCCTTAGCCGCTTTGTCCGCATTATCGCCCGACTCTTTAACGTCTTTGCTAAGCTCTTTAGTCTCGGAGCTCGTGTCGTCCATTTCATTATTAAGGCCGTCTAACGTCTTTTTAGTATTGTTATACTCCGTATTAGCCTTATTAATCTCGATACGTGCTTTACTTAAAGCTTGCTCTTGAGACTCTATAGCTTTTTCGCTCTTGTTGTAATCCTGAGTTAAGCCCGCAACGTAGCCCGCTTGTAACTTATACTCCGCGCTAGTCTTGCCGCTCTCTTTTTCGATTTTCTCAAGCTCTTTAACTGCGTTTTCAAGCTCGTTTTTTAACTCTTGGTGCTTTTTCTTATTCTCGTCCGTTTGCTTAGACATAGAGGCATAGTTATCCTTAAGTACGCCTATCTTTTTAGCTTGGGCCTCGAGTTTTTTAGATAACGCCTCGCTTTGCGCTGTAAGCGCCTCTTGGCTTTTATCGTTCTTATCGTATTGTGAGGCGACTAATTTTAACTCGGAGTCTACCTCCTTAAGATCGCCCGTTATTTGTTTAAGAGCCTTACGATATTCGCTCTCGCCCGTAAGTTTTACAGCTCCGCCAAAGCCCGCCACGTTATCCGCCTCCTTTTACTTTAAGTAAACCACTCCTCCGACTTAGCCGCGTCGTTTCTTACTTGCTCGTAAGTCGTGAGATTAAGTCTTAAGAGTAACTCAGTATCGAAAGTATCTTGGTAAGCTCTATATAGGTTTAAAAACTGCCTATAAGTAAGCCTACCCGCCTCTTTATCTGTCAAATTTATTCGCGCCCTACAAATAAAATATATCCACGAGAAATTAATAGGGCTATTGTCTATCTCGTCGTCGTCCTCGTGGATTACTCGTTTTTTGACTCGTTATCGTTCTTTGTCGAGTCTACGACTAGCTTATTCATATTTTCGGTAAGTTTACCTACTCCGATATCTGTAAGCATACGTCCGACTTGCTTACGAGTAAGTAAGGGATCGTTAGTCCCGTTATCCTCGTTATCGATCTCGATAGCCTCGTTAAGCATTTCTCGTAATCCGAAAATAAGGGCCTTAATATCTGTCTCGCCCTCGTGCGCTTTACCGTCGGTAAGCGCTCCCCAATTATCTAGAGTCCCGTACTCGTCTTGTATAGCCTCCATAACGTTAAGATTAAAGACTATTCTATACTCTCTACCCTTGTACTCTACCTTGCTAGAAATTTCTTTCATACTATAAGATCCTCCTTAAAAATAACGCCGCCCGCCCGTATAAGAGCAAGGCGGCGTAAATGCAAAACTAAATAGACTTTAAGTCTCGTCGGCCCAAACTGCGTAAAAAGTAACGTCCGTAGCGGGATAATAAGTAGCTCCCGCGTTAAATTCTTTTGCGCTTGCTGTAGAGCTAAGAGCCCAACCGCTAAACGCCTTACCGCTCGGAGCTGTAAGGTTCGCGCCGCTTGCAAGAGTTGTAGACTCGCCTACGTTTACTACGTCGTCCGCAATAGATCCGCTACCGCCGTTAACGTTATAACTTACTCTAAAAGTAGCTCCCGCGGGTGCAAAAAGGCCCATAATATAAGCGAGCGCCTCGGCCTTAGTAGCAAAAGTCTTAGAGTCGCTCCAAATACCGTTTTTAAGAGCCGCAATTTGTCCCTCAATAGACGGAGTAGAAAACTCCACAGACTCGCCCTTAGTATTTTCCTCTTGGCTCGGCTCGCTAAACTTAACCTTATAAAGTGTCTCGACTTTATAAAGTCTAACGTTATTAACCATTTTAACGATAATACGAGAGAGAGCAACGTAAGGCGCTACGTCGTTTACGTTACGAGTAACCTTGCCGTTATCGTCTACATTGTGTCCGAGTACGTCCGCAAAAGTAGCGTCTCTATCGTCGTCTACTCCGAGAGTAACCGTACCGTTTTGAAAACTAGTATCGCTCTCGGCTAAAGCGTCGTCGGCATAAAGCGCGGCGCTGTTATTTGAGATTGATACGTTACAGTTAACGGCCTTACCAAAAGACTTAGCGCCGTCAAAGCTAGGCGTACCGTCTTGGACCTCAGTAAGATGTGAGTACCAAAGATTATTTAAACCTATTTTAGCCATTGTATAACCTCCTTATAAAATTTAATTATTTGTTATTTGTATCGGCTTAGCAAAACAAACCGTCTTATGATAATATCCCGTATCTACGTCGTATAAGTCGGGACTATCTCGGTTAGGTTGCCAAGTCCAATTATTAGACGTTAAGAGCTGTCTAACGGCCTCAATTATGTTATAGTAGTTACCCTTTGAATATATATCAAAGTCGTAAATAGCTACTACGCCTTGTATATCGTCGTCCGCGCTATAGCTATTACGCGAGTCTACTTGAGAATAAACAATATATTTATCGGCGTGGCCCGCGTAAAAAAGATACGCTAAGTCTATAGACTCTCCGTCTACAGTAAAGCCGTTAAATAAAGTCTCTATCTCGGCGTTAAATAACATTTTTACGACTCCTCTATATATTTCTTTTGAGCGTCTAACATAGCTTTTTCAATTTGAGACTCGTTAAAGCTTGCTCTAAAAAAAGGTTGTTTAGGATAAGGAGCGCCGCTCCGTCCATACTCGAATATATTAGCAACGAGCGGAGCGGGTGTTACTTGCTTATGACGGTTTATAAAATATCCCGTTATCATAACTTGGCAATTAATACCGTCGTCGCTCGGAGTCTTATATACTTTTGTAATCTTAACGTTGTTACCGTTAAGGACTTTTTTAAAGTCTCTCGGCATTTTCGCATTAACGTTAGCCTCTACTACCGCCGCTCCCGCTGTTATCATATCGCTTAACATTTGCTCGGTGTTAATTTCTAACTCCGTAAACATTTTAATTAAGTCGTCGGGTAATCCGCCTACAAAAGCCGCCACGGTTTAAGCCTCCTTAATGCGTAATCTCCTTAGCTTGTAACTCAAGCTCTATATTAGCCTCGTCTACGTTGTTAATATATTGTATCTCGTAACGCTTACCTCTAAATAAGATAACGTCGTCTCGAGTTATCGTAGTTACGGGATATCTAATCGTAAAATTAGTCGTAGCTTTTTCAAAGTCCGAGCCGTTAGCGATAAGAGTAAAGCCCTTAGTAGTCTTAACTCTAGCATACGGACTCAAGATAACTACGGGCTCGCTATGCTTAAAGCCTTGCGAGTCTGTAGTAATAGTCTCTCGGACTATCTGTATTTTATGATTAAATTGTCCCGCATTTTTTACGATATTCATAACAAATTAACCGAGTGTAAACCTAATATAGCCTCTACTACCTTATTTACGTTAGAGCTGTCTACGTAGTAGGCTCTATTATCGTACATATCTTGGCAAAGTACCAAAGCCGCTATAGTAAGATCCTTACATAAATCGGCTTGAGCGGCGTTAAGGCCCGTATACTTGTATACGTAGTCCTTAGCCGCCTCTAAGATAGTCGGTAATAAAGCCTCGTCCTCCGTAGTAAGCTCGGAGAGTCGGAGATAGTCCGCGACGTCTTGCACGGTAAGAGCGCTAATAACTTTAGCAGTATTAGACATTTTATACTATCTCCTTTTTAGCCTTGCCCTTTTTCGCTGTAGTCTTGGGCTTTTCGATTGACTCGTCCTTAATAGGCTTAGCGCCTACCTCCTCAATATATCCCGCGTTCAAGAGATCCTTAACGATATTATCGTTTTCGATCTCTCTAACCTCGCCTTTTTTCATAGATACGAGGCCGCTAAAAGACTTAATAGCTTTATAAGACATAGACTAACCCTCCAAAAACTTTAGGCCATCTTAAATGCGGCGATCTTTTGTTGGTCTTGGATCTTAGCGTCAAACTCTACCCAACCTACTACGCCTACGGCGTGTTGTGCGGCGTAAAGCTCTCTCAATACCTCTACGTGCATTTCCTCGCTAAACTTTGTAGCGAGTCCCGACATATCGCCGTAATAAATAACAGTCTTACCCGTAGCGATATCGTCCATATTATCCGATACAAAAACGGGCTTGCCTAAGAGAGTCTTACCAAACGGAGCGGAGATATCGTCGTTAAGCAAGTAACGGCCTTCGTCGTCCTTAAGGAGACGGAGCGCGTCTCTTGTAGCGGGAGACATAATCCACATAGCATTAGCTTGGTAGATATCCTTGATAGTACCTTGGAAAGTAATAATCTCGTCCGCAGTAATAGCGCTAGCGCTAGCCGCTGTAGTAACGTTTGTAGCGCCGCCAAGTCCTACTACAGATCCGCCGCCCTTACCGAGCAAGTTAGCCTCCAAAAATCTTGCGATATCGTAAGCCATTCTCTTAACGATAAAGCCTACAACGTCAAACTCGACGTTATTAATAAGGCTCTTAGAGATCTTAGTAAGAGCGCCCGCAAGATAACCGCTAAGCTCGATAGTAGTAAAGTTACCCGTAGAGCTTGCAAGGTCTGTAAACTCAGTAGCAAAAGCTACGGTAATTTGAGTAGAGTTATCGGCGGGATAATAAGGGATCTCGAGCTTACCCTTAACGTTATACTTTTCGGACTTGTCGAGAATAGGGCAAATATCGTAAACAAGCTCTACAATCTTTCTAGCGATTGTAGTAGGGATAATAGCTCCGTTGTTAGCGGGTGCAAGTTCGCCCGCTCTCTCGTGGAGTACGACGCCTCTTACGTAATTCTCGAAAGCTCTTGTCTCCTCGATCTCTACGGAGTTATCCACCTTAGCGGCTCTTTGCTCGTCGCCGCAAGCTCTACCGTCCTCCTTAGCGGCCTCCATAGCCTCGTCGAGATCCTTGTCAATACCGAGATAGTCTTTGATAGCCTTAACGTTATCTCGGATCTCCGCGAGCTCTTGCGCCTCGTCGGGTGTAAGCTCTCTCTTTTCTACCTCCGCCGTATTAACGATAGACTCGGCGCGGGTGATAAGATCGTTCATTTCCTCGGACTTTGCCTTTACGTTCTTAAACATAATCTTAAAACCTCCTTAAATTAATTTTTTACCGAGTCTCGCATAGTCTTTAACTCGGCGATTATGTTTTTATATCTTGAGTTATCATAACTCTTGATATCCTCTTTAGCCTCGGCGGGAGTCTCCGCCTCGGGTGTTACTGTCTCGGCCTCGGCTCGTAAGTCGGTCTTAATCTCCTCTACGATTTCCTTAGCCGTCTCGTCTATTACGTCGATTATCTCGGGCTCTACGCTGTCTCCGATATTAATAGTCTTACCGTCCTCGTCGGCCCTTACGTTTACGAGAGTCCCGTTATAAGCGGGCGTCTTTTCTCTATTGAGTATACTAACCTCGTATAAGTTAAGATCCTTAACGAGTCTAAACGGTAAGCCCGTTTCACCGTCTTGGGTAATATCTACGGCTCTATCCTCAAAGCCAAAAGACCAACCGACTAAATCACCGTTACGAGCGTCCTTAATTACCTCGGGATCGGTAATCGTTGCTCGTGCGTGGAGTCCTATATTATCCTCCTCTAACTCGAGCTCTCCCGTACCCGTGCCGCCTAAGTCTCTCTTGGGATCGTGATTAAGAAAAATACGGACGTCCTTATTACGCTCTAGAGCGCGCCCAAAAGCGCCCGCGCATATTTTTTCGATAAACTCTCCAAAGCGACTAAGCAACGGCTTAGAGGGACGCTCTACGGCGTTTACGTAGCCCTCTATTGTTACGCTGTCCGCTCTAATTTCTATTTTCATTTGTTAGCCTCCTCGTTACTGAGATCGTCTAAAGATATTTGCTCGCCCTTTTTGGCCCGCTCCGTGTCGTTTAAGTCGTCTATAAAAGACTCCTCCTCGATATTCTTAACGTCGGTAGTCGTAGCAGTATTAGGCGTAAAGTAGGTTTGATTTTTGACGTCAAACAATACAGCGCCCAAGCCTAAGTCGATAACGTCGCCGCCCTCGATCTCGTTCATATTTTCCATACGTCTACGCTCGTTAATAGTAGTCATTTGACACTCTTTAGACATACGGTAAACCTCGTAGCGCTCCTTAATAGACGCCTTAATAATCTCTTTAACGTCAAACTCAAAAAAGTATTTACCTTTTTCTTTTTCTAACAAGAGATCCCTATTAAGCGCCGTCTCAAAAGCTTTTACTATCGGATAGATAGCAAATTTAAACGTATTATTAAAGTCGTCGCTAATATGAAAAATGTTATCTATTTGAGTCTTGAGCGTCTCTATAGACTCGTTTAACTGCATGTCTACGGAGGTATTAGCGGCCTCTTTAAAGTCTATACCGTTATTAAGAACTACTACGGACTCGGTATTATTAGCGTAGAGATTACGCCACGCGGCTTTAAGAGCGTCGATCTCGGGCTGTCCTAACTTACGCTCCGCCTTTAAAAAGCCGCGCTTATTACCGCCCGTCTTAACTAATCCTAATTGATATAATTGTGTTTGGTAAGCTGTCTCGAGAGCCGTACTAAGCTCCTCAGTAATTGGGACGCCGTAAGCTCCCGTCTTTGTATTTCTCAAGAGCTTAATAAAGTCGTAAGGCTTGTAGCTATTCTTACCAACGTAAATAAAGTAGTCCTTATAGATCGGCTCGAAATTATAGTTAACTACTACGTACTCGTCCTCGATATAATAGAGGCCCGTAACCTCATTACGATATTTTTGTATATAGCAGTAGCCGCCCTTACCTAAAAAGTAATCCGTTACAAGCGCTTTTTTCATTTGAAAAGCGTCGAGAGTATCTTTAGTATCGCAATTTAAAAGACGAGTCCTAGAGTCGCCCGTAACCTCCTCGACTTTGCCTTGCTTATACTTGTAAAGCTTTACGGGCATAGACGCAACGGAGTTAGAGATAAAGTCTATATTAGCCGCTACCGCGGGTATAGTTAAGACTTGCTCTCTTGTGATATTGCCGCCTCTAATCAGGGTAGTTAAAAGGACGTCGGACGGAGTATCTACCGCCGTGTTATCTCGAGTCTCGGGCGTAGCGTCGCTACGTCTATTAAATAGTTTAAATGCCACGTTAACCACTCCTTAAGCGCTCTAAAGTGATTTTCACTTGGATTTTCAAATTTTCATTTTCATTTACTATCATTTAAAAATTACATTAAATCACTTGAATTGTAAAGTCCCCGCTACCTAAAAAATAGTCTTGTTGTAGCAAGTAGCAAGCGTCTATCGTAGCTACTACCATATCTACCTTACCCGCGCTCTTTTTCTTATTTACGTATAGGTTTTTATTAGTATCATACGTGCAACGGCTATTTAAAAAGTTTATCTCTAAAAGCGGGTTAGCAGTATAAGCAAACTCGCCGTTTAAGATCTTTTCTTTTAATAACTTTGTAGGCGGGTGTAATACGGAGCTATGCTGTCTAACCTCTACGCAAGTTATACCCGCGGCCTCTAGCTTTTGGGCCGTGCTTAGAGCGTTCCAACGGTCATATCCTACCGCTTGAATATCTACGCCGTACTTTTCGGGGAGATTTATAATAAACTCCTCGATAAACCGATAGTCTATAACTTTAGATCCGCACGGGATAACCTTACCGCTCTTAATAAGCTCCCGATAGTCTACGCGCTCGCTCGCTGTCTTTTCCTCTATGCGATCCTCGGGGATAAAAGCCCAAACCTCCGCCAAGATATTATTATTCTCGTCTACTGAGAGCATAGAGACGGACGTATTATCTCCCGACTCGGATAAGTCCAAGCCGATATAAACGACTCGTCCGCTCCACTCGATATTTGAGACTTTGCAAGCTTGGACGGCGCTAACGTCTATATACGTCTCCGTACCCGCTCCGCTATAAATGATATTACAATGTTTAGTAACAAAGTTTTCGCGGGCGTTCTCTTGCGCTATTGCCTTAGCTCTCTTTTTTAATAAGTCCTCCCATATCTCAGGGATCTCGAGAGCTACGGGATTAGCTTGCTTTAATATTAAATCGTCCGTTTGCCACTCCTTAGTATTATCGGGCTCGTATAAGAGACTAAAATACGCCTCGTTTTTAATAGATCCGTCTAATACTTGCTTAGCGTAATTTATCTCGGACTCTAACGGATTGTTAAGCGTCGGATATTTAGTCGAGATAATAAAGCCGAGCTTATTTAATATATTAAGCTGTCCCGACTCCATAGCGTCTATAGCGTAACGGTTAGGTAAAGCGCCTACCTCGTCCGCGCAAAAGACGTTAGGCAATTTACCGTCTAACGTGGAGTTAGAATAATTAAGCGGCGTATACTTACTCTCGAGCGCTGTAAACTCTATATAGTCTCTAAGGATCTTAAAGCGCTTTTTTCCTTTATGCTCATATACAAGCGGAGAGCTTTTAAGTATTGATACAATCGCCTCGCGTATTTCACGGCTTAAAGCTCCGTCGGGTGCTACGCTGTAGAATTGGCTAAAGCGCGGCTCGAATATAAAGAGCATAATAAAGAGCGTCGCTATAGTAAACGTCTTAAAGTTTTTACGGCATATCTCAAGTAATACTGTCTCGTAGCGTCTCTTTTTCGGATTGTCTCTATAGACTACAGCAAGCGACGCCGTATATACTAACCATTGATAGCCCGTGCTACACTCGAAAAGCGTTTGGCCCGCCTTTAGTCCTTTAGGCATAATAAGCAATTTTAAGAGGCCCTCTATTTGCTTTATCTTGGCCTCCGATACCATATACTTTTTATCTTTGCCCTCGCATAGCCGCATAAACTCGCGCATTTGTAGCTTTACGTAATGCGGAGTTGTTTTAAGCTTGTAGTTAGCTTTGCAATATAAATACGCCTTACAATGTAAGGGTAAAGGTAAAGACTCTAGCTTTTTCATTTACTCGCCGCCGTTAATGATTTTTAATAAAGGATCGTCGGACTCCTCGTCTTTATCCTCAAAGCCGTTAATAATCCTAATTAGCGTAGTTACTGTCTTATTAGCGGAGTCCGTCGTAGAGTTATACGCTCTTATCGCGGGATTAATAACAACGTTAGAGCGGCCCTTTACGTATGTTTGCTCTACGAGAGCCTCGTTAGCCTTGATAGTAGCCGATAGCTCCTCTAGTATGCTTAATTGCTTTAAGTATCTCTCGAAAGTAGTTAAAAAGAAAAAGTTAGACTCTACGCCCGCCGCCTCCGCTCTCTTTTTAATCTCGTCGGCTTGCTCTAAATAACTCTTTTGCTTTTTGGGCCTACCTCGTCCGCGTTTCTCCATACTGTAAACCTCCGTTTTAATATTTTCTCTCGATTAATTAGCAATTAATAGCTATTTTTCGGGCATTTTTCGCCCTTTTTTATTAAAAAATAGCCATTAATCCACAAAAAAACAAGACTTTGTACTTGATGTATATTGTTA